>ERZ1023183.10-NODE-10-length-93151-cov-7.947184_pt1 | contig 93151 bp, 86 predicted proteins | sample MGYA00521095_ERZ1023183 | MGnify/ENA primary metagenome ERZ1023183 (study PRJEB32759, sample SAMN07749889) | skin metagenome | biome: transportation; feature: city; material: polyester macromolecule | host: Homo sapiens | place: Hong Kong:TW line | collected... | reverse complement strand
TGTATCATAGTCACCCCAAAGAGGTAGAGTACAGTCAACGTCATTTTATGAATCAAGTGACGGTACAGTTAATAAAAAAGATCACCAATAAACATGGCATTGATTACGATAAGCTGCCTTTAGGGACAAGACAGGTACTTTATTCTAGAGTAGTACAACAGCAAAATGGACTAAACACCATATTAAGCAGAGCTTGTGGTACACACTGTGGTGAGTTAGATGGTGATACCTTGATTAATAAAATTTATGATGAAATAGAGCGGGGGAAAGATATTTATTTTAAAAAAACTAAATCTCAATCTCGCGATAGTTTTAATAATTTATTCAAGTCTAATGATCGTATGAAGACAGAAAGAAAATTAGGCATCAGGAGTAATTATAAATCGTAGATTAAATAAAGAAATAGGAAGATAATTTATATGCTTATTAAAAATGTATTTACCTTGATGTCGCTAGGTTTCATTGTTCCAATTAATGCTATTTATGCAGAAATCCCGGTTGCGGTTTTAACTAAAACTTCAAGTGCATGCGCAATTGCATCAAACGGTAATGCTAACCCTCTTGTAGACTGTTTTTATCAGCAAATTGAATTGATTGATAAATATATTGATTCCAACTTACGATTTGCACCTATTGTCAAGAAAGAGCAGTGGCAACAAATGAAAAAAAAGATCAATAAACAATGTAAGTCTGAGAATAATGATGCAGAAGATCCATTTAACAATGTGGGCTATGTGGGTTGTATTAGAAATGAGCACTCTCGCTTTAATAGAGAGCTACTTAAATTTAAAGGAGAAGGCAAGTGATAAGTAAGAACGCTATTTATTTACTATTTTCTATCTTAACTGCCTGTACTATGGAAGGGGGTAAAGATATCAGTAATCAATCTACTGCTAATCGCCAAATATCTCAAACTAAAACAGATCCACACGTCCCTAGCTGTGTTCGCTCGGAAGGCGGTTACGAAACAAGTACTTATTGCATTACTGTATTCAATGATCTTTTACCAAAAGAGGATTTTAAAGCACCTACTGTAAGAATATATATTAAGAATAAAGAAACCAATGAAATTGTAACCATTCATGGAGAAGAATGGTTAGATAAAGACTACAACATGTATGGATTTAAAGGAAGAAGTAAAGATAAAATTTATGAGATAGATTGGCGTGAAGAGAAGACTCACTTTAGAATCTGGGATGCTTCACATAAGAAACTACTTGAAGATGAACTGGTCATCGTAGGGCCAGAAGATATTTTAAAGGATAAGTCAATAAATCCTTAACGTATTAGACCCTAGAGTTTTCTATTTATATCTTTACAACACTTGATATGTCAAGCACTTTTCGCTTAACTATAAGAAACTCTTCTTTGAACTAAAAATATTGCTGTAATAATCGACTAAATGGCCTGGGAATAGCCATTTTTTTTAACAGATTGGGAGCATAAAATTGCCTTTTATTGATTGTTTGAATTGGATGTATAACTTGATAAGGATAAATATTTAATTTCCGATGAGTGAGTCGATGTTTGATGATCGGCATAGAACATACTTGTGTTGATAAGCCTTGATCATTTAACCATTGAAACATCAGATGATCATCTGCAAAAGTAGGTGGAGTAAAAAGACCTGCCCAAATCCCTTGATTAGAACGTTTTTCAACTAATAACTCTTGCTGATCATTGAACAGCAAAAGCCAAAAATAATTGATATTTTGTACTTCAATTTTTTTATCTCTATTAGGGATTATACTAGTTTTATTTTCTTGATATGCCCCACACATATTTGCAACCGGGCAATTGCAACACAAAGGTCTTATTTTCAAACAAATACTCGCTCCTAAATCCATCAAACCTTGGGTATATGCAGGCATAAATTTGCTATGATCAGGCAGTAATGATTCTGCCAAAGTCCATAATTTTCTTTCAGTGCTTAAGTTAAAGATAATGTCATAAATTAAAAATACTCTGGCTAAAATACGTTTCACATTGCCATCCAAAATAGCTTCTCTTTTCTGAAAGGCAAAAGCCACAATTGCAGCAGCAGTACTCCTTCCTACGCCTTTTAACATTTGCCATGCTTGTCTAGTTTGTGGAAATTTATCACCATATACAGTCACTAAAACTTGAGCAGATTGATGCAGATAACGAGCTCGAGAATAATATCCCAAACCGGCCCACATCTGCAGCACTTCCGTTTCCTCAGCAGCTGCCAAGGCTTGCACCGTTGGAAATGCATACATAAAGCGTATAAAATAATCTCGTACTACGCTTACTTGAGTTTGCTGCAGCATGATTTCAGAAACCCAGATCGCATAAGGATCATGGCTATGCCATGGTAGGTCATGTCTACCATATTGCTTTTGCCAAGCAACAATACGCTGTGAGAATACACTCAAATGAACATACCTCTCTTTTCTTTCAATTAAATAAGTGATTGCCACAATTGAGAAACATAATACAGTTTCATACAGACTCTAGTGTTCCGGGCGCTTATCTATATCTGAATCTATTTTAAAATACTGATTTAAATTAATCATTTGCCAGAATTTTGCTATTACTTTATGTTGTAGATATGATCACTTAAGTAAAAAAACAAATAATGTACGCCATCATTTATCATCTCCATCCACTTATCGCAATTATCAGTGTGACTATTTTTAACTATAAATTTTGGAATCTATATACTCAACCTGATTATCATATTTCGCATCACTCGCGTCTATTAAGTAGAGTTACAGATTCATTATTGTTACTTACAGGATTTTTACTAGCTATCTACCGTGGTCGTGGCATTTTAAGCGCGACTTGGTTTAATTATAAATTAATCATGATCATGGATATCATTTTGGGTGTTTTTGCCACCAAAGCGCCAAAGGGAGGTATACGCTCTTTGGTTTTTTATATTCTGTCTATGTTGGCAGTTGCGACTATTATATTTTTAGTGAAAATAAAACCGTTCTGATAAATTTGACTATAGAAAGTAGCGCTGTCTTTGCTCCTTATTGATACGTGGGCAACGCTCTCTTGCTATTACAAACCAGTACCACCCTACATACTTTAAGCCTGATTCTGTTGCAATTGTTGTTTCCCCACCCAGTCACATACAAATTGCCAGGCAACCCGCCCGCTACGGTTACCTCTTGCTTGTGCCCACTTTAAGGCGGCATCTTGCACAATATCATCTAATACACAATCGTGATCCTGTAGCCAACTTTTCACCGCAGCTAGGTAGTCTTTCTGGCTGAAGGGATAAAAAGTCAACCATAAACCAAAGCGTTCTGCCAATGCGGTTTTATCTTCGATATTTTCTCGTGGAAAAACTTCTTCCTCAGCAGTGTCAGCAATATTGTCAATCATGCGCTGAGGCATTAGATGACGCCGATTAGAAGTAGCGTAAATTAGGGTATTACTCGCCTGGGCTATCAATCCTCCATCAAGTACAGTTTTTAATGCTTGATAACTATCCTCTCCATCCTTAAACGATAAATCATCGCAAAAAATGATAAATTTCTCTGGCCGAGTCTGTACTAAATCAAGCAAATAAGACAGTGTTTGTAAATCATTTTTATCGACTTCCACTAGGCGAAGTCCTTTTGCCGCATAGCGATGTAACAATGCTTTGATCAAAGAAGATTTACCAGTGCCACGAGCGCCTGTCAATAAGATATTGTTGGCAGGGTAGCCTTTTAAAAATTGTTCGGTATTTGTAATCACCTGATTCACTTGTTGATCAATACTGGCCAATCTTTCTATAGGAAAAGTGTGCGGATTGGCAAGCGAACGCAATACCCCTTTTCTACCTACGCGTTGCCATTGATAGGCAATAGCTTGCCAATTAGGTGCCTCATTTCTTTCAGGTAGCCATAAGTCCAGCCTCTTAAGAACCTCACTTATTTGTTGCATTAACACATGTTTTTGATTATTTGTAGCCATAAGATTATACTGGTAACAGTTTATTTTCAATTCTAATAAAATTTTTTAGATGCTAATAAAAATGAGATCTATTCTAGACATTTCGCATCAATTAATAAAGCGTGCACGACATAAAGTCATCCAAATCCGCCGACTATTTCGTAAAACCAATGATTTTTTATTATTGTTAGTCGGAGCTACTATTGTCTCTTTGGTGGCACTGGGCTTTTCTAAATTGATTGATTATGCTACTGAACTTAATCATTATTGGCTGGAACATTACTATTTTCTTACGGCTTTTGTCTTGATTCCTCCGGGTTTTATGCTGCTGACTTTTTTAACCATGCGTCTGGCACCGTATACCGCAGGTAGTGGTATTCCACAGGTAATGGCTTCACTGATAGAACCCAATGGGGCTAAAAAAAAATTATTGCTTCGACTCATTCCCACCTTACTTAAAATGCCCCTTACTTTCCTAGGGTTGATCTTTGGTGCTTCTATCGGTCGAGAAGGTCCCACTGTGCAACTAGGAGCATCAATCATGTTGGCTTGGGGGGAATTTTGTAATCGCTTCCGTTTAGTTAAGCGACGCTTCAAAAAAAATGATTTGTTGGCAATGGGCGCTGCAGGTGGGATTGCTGCTGCTTTTAACGCACCGCTAGCTGGGATTATTTTCGCTATCGAGGAATTAAGCAAGCTCACCACTCTTAAGTGGGAACGACAAATTATGTTTGGCATCTTAGCTTCTGGTTTTATCCTCATTGCTATCGAAGGTAACAACCCCCACTTTCCCGTTTTTCATGGTAGCGCCCAAAACGAAGAAAATTTGTTAATATGGGTGTTCATATGCGCCTTAGTATGTGGCATCACTGGTGGTATGTTTTCTAAGTTATTAATTAAAGGGTTCGGCTATATTTCTCCTGCTCGTTGCAAAAATTTTTTTTCTAAACATCCCGTTTTACTCTCAGGGATAATGGGGCTAGGCGTTGCCACTATCGGCATTTATTTTCATGGTGATACCTACGGGGTTGGTTACGAGCTAAGTAAAAAGGCACTTTTAGGTAATATGCAGTACGTGCCTGGTTTAACTTTGGGTAAATTTACTGCCAGTATTTTTTCCTACTGGGCAGGTTTGCCAGGAGGTATTTTTACTCCTTCTTTGTCAATCGGAAGTTTAATCGGTATTGGACTGCATAATCTATTTAGCATTGCTCCTTTAGATACAGAAGTTATCGTACTTTTATGTATGGCTGCTTTTTTGGCAGCTGTGACCCAGTCTCCTTTAACTGCTAGCATTATTGTAGTCGAGATGACCTTAAGCATCTCCATTCTTTTCTGGCTACTTATCTGCTGCATCTTAACTTGCTTTGTAGCAAAGCAGTTTAGCCCACGCTCATTTTATTTAAGTAGCGCTATCAAATACTTTGGCCTATTACTTGCCTTAGAACCAGAATATCTTAGCAATAAAATAAAGAAGAGAAAGTAGAAAAATAAAATAGCTAATATTTGTTGGCTTGATGTAGCGCTACTATACCTGCACTCAAATTGTAATAATCTGCCTCATCAAAGCCCGCAGCTAATAGCATATTTTTAAGAGCCTCTTGATCAGGATGCATACGAATTGACTCTACCAAATATTGGTAACTATCAGCATCTTGAGCTACCAAGCGGCCCAACTGTGGTAGTAGAGTAAAGGAATAAATATCGTAAGGCTTCTGCAGAAAGGGATATATTTTAGAAAATTCAAGAATCAGCAATTGTCCACCTGGCTTTAACACACGGTACATCTCTTTTAAAGCAGTCTCTTTGTGCGTCATATTACGCAAGCCAAAAGCCACTGAGACTAAATCAAAATAATTATCGGGAAAAGTAAGTGCTTCTGCATCGCACACTGCAACTGGCAAAATGTATCCTTCATTAAGCAACCGATCTCTACCTACTGAAAGCATGGACTCATTAATGTCAGTCAGCCACACCTCACCGCGGTCACCTACCTTTTTCAACCATCCCTTGGCCAAATCACCTGTGCCTCCTGCCACATCCAGCACCTTAGCATCATCACTAATTCTTGCAGTCTTTAAGGTAAACTTTTTCCATAAACGATGAATACCTAAGGACATAAGATCATTCATCAGGTCATATTTTCTTGCCACAGAGTCAAAAACACCTGACACTTTGCTGGCTTTTTCTTCTTCATTCACTTGCTGATATCCAAAATGCGTTTTCTTCGACATAAGTCACCTTTACTGACTAAACTTAAAGCACAATTATTAAATAATATGTTTTTATGCCCTGACTCTGATTAATCAAACCCCTTTCTTTAAGCTTTCTTCAATGAATTGATCAAGTTCGCCATCCATTACCGCCTTGATATTGCCTGTTTCGTAACCAGTACGTAAATCTTTAATTTTCGATTGATCAAATATATAAGAACGGATTTGATGCCCCCAGCCAATTTCTGTTTTACTATTTTCTAAATTTTGCTGTTCTTCACGACGACGTCGCAATTCTTGTTCATATAACTTTGACTTCAACATGTGCATTGCTTCCTCTCGATTACGATGCTGAGAGCGATCGTTTTGGCATTGTACCACTGTATTGGTAGGTAAATGAGTGATACGGATTGCTGAGTCAGTCTTATTAACATGCTGACCCCCTGCTCCCGAAGCCCGATAGGTGTCAATTTTTAAATCCGTAGGATTAATCGATATATTAATACGATCATCCACTTGCGGATATACAAATACTGAAGCAAAAGAAGTATGTCGTTTGTTAGCAGCATCAAAAGGAGAGTGTCTTACCAGGCGATGTACTCCTGTTTCTGTACGCAAATAGCCATAGGCATAATCGCCCTTCACCTTAATAGTAGCATGATTGATTCCAACCACCGCACCTTCAGCTTCCTCTAGCACTTCTACCACAAATCCTTTACGGTCAGCATAACGTATATACATACGTAATAACATAGCCGCCCAATCTTCTGCCTCAGTACCGCCTGCCCCAGCTACGATATCAATAAAACAATGATTGCTGTCTGCTTCTTGATTGAACATACGATTAAATTCAAGTGCGGCAAGCTTATTTTCTATCGCTGCTACTTGCTGTTTGATATCATCAACAGCCTCCTCGTCTTCAGTTTCTAAGGCCACTTCTAATAACAATATCGCTTCTTCATACCCCTGCTCTACTTCATCAACAGCGCCAAGCACTCTTTGCAGACTATGTCTCTCTTGATTAACCTTACGCGCTTGTTGCGCATCTTTCCAAAGATTAGGATCTTCTGCAAGCCTAATGACCTCCTCTAACTGTTGTTTCTTATTATCATAGTCAAAGATACCCCCGAATTGCATTGTTTCGAGTAAGAATATTTGCTAAATGACTCTTAACTTGGTTGATTTTTTCTTGATTCAACATCTATTTTCCTAAAATAAGCATTTGGCTAAGCGCCCATTTAATTGCTTCACTAATCTCTAATTCTGGTGGAAGCTGCTTTAATATTTTCTGTATCTCCTTTGGCCCATAGCCTAAAGCTAAAAGCGCTTGAGCAACATCATCACTAAGAGTCAAGTTCGCTATTGGTTTTTGTGTCGATGAGATTTGCGCCACTTTAAGCTTACCGTGTAGCTCCAACACCAAGCGCTCAGCAGTTTTTTTCCCAATACCTGGGACAGAAGATAATATACCAATATTTTTATCTTCTATCGCTTGAGCCAGCGCACCTGGCTCTAAAAGAGACACAATAGCAAGCGCTGATTTCACTCCAATACCACTGACCTTGATCAACAGTTGAAACACTGTTTTATCCTGTACTTGCAAAAAACCAAACAGTTGTTGATTATCTTCACGATAATGACTGTAAATATACAGCACTACTGTCTGCTCAAGAGACGGAAGTTCGTAAAATGCACGCATAGGTAATTCAATATCAAAACCAATACCATGCACATCCAATATAATTTTCGGTGAATTTTTCTCTATAAGAACACCACGCAACCATCCAATCATGCTTGGTACCCTTTTCTGGCGATACTAATTATCGAATTATGACATTGAAAAATGTGAGCTAAGGCAGTGGCAAGTGCATCAGCCGCATCTACTGAGGGTGCTTGCGATAAGATTAATAATTGCTTGACCATTAATTGTACTTGCTCCTTTCTCGCTTTACCCTTACCTACAACTGCTTTTTTAACTTGTAGAGCACTGTATTCATAGATCGGCAATTTTTTTAGCACCACTGCTGCCATCAATGCACCGCGAGCTTGACCTAACATTAAACTGGCAGCCGCATTAACATTGATAAAGACCTCTTCCATAGCTACCTCATCCGGCTGATAGCGCTCGATTATTTCTTGTATAGAAAAAGCCAAGCTTTCAATACGCTTAGCCAATGTTGTACCCACAACAGTTTTAATGGTCCCAGAAGCAAGATAGCGATAAGTCCCTTCTTGAATACTTATGATTCCAAATCCGGCACAACGACTGCCTGGATCAATGCCTAAAATCTTCATCAGCACCGTGGTATTTCTTCCAAAACTTGCACATAAATCAGCATAGTAAAAATAAACGTTCCGCCTATGATGTTGCCAATGCCTGTGGGCAATAAGAAACGCACAAAATAATCATATAGCGTTGCTTTGCCTTGCAACACCGAATACATCACCTCACTTGAACCTACCACCACATGCGTGAAGTTGCCCAAAGCAATCAAATAGGTCATAAATATAACAAGGTGCAAAGCATAACTCTTAGAGGTGGGCAACATCCACACAAGAGAAGCGATCAGTACCCCAGCAGGAATACCATGCCACAAATTTTCCCATACCCCTCTTTGTACTACATGAGCAGCAATATGATTTAATTCCTTGACAAACAATGAGTTAAGTAAAGATGGTGCATGCAAAAATAAAGCTGCCAAAAAAGTACCGATCAGATTAGAGCACAGTACGGTAAACCACAACCGCATGACTGATATTGCTTTACGCAAAGTCAAAGGATTAAAAAGCGGTACAACCGTAGTGATTGTATTTTCAGTAAATAATTGCATATGTCCTAAAATGACTAAAACAAACCCAACAGTATAACCTAGATCACTAATCAGCTCTGCCCAATGCTCATGGGGAAGATAAGTACTTAACACCGCCTTAAATAAAAATGAAAAAGAAATGATTAGACCTGCTGCAATCCCGGAAAATATCAAAGAAGCTTGCGGACGAACCAATTCTTCTAAGCCATTACGACGGATAATTTCATACAATAGGCGAGGAGAAAGTTTCTCATACTCTTCTACTGCCATCGAATCACGGGGAGAAAAAACAGTCCCATCATTTTGTATTGCCATTGTATCTCTCGCTATTAAAACGTAAATTTACTAAGCTAAGATTAATCAGTAGACTTAGCAAAACCTTGATTTCTATCTAAGAACAAAGGTCCTTGCCCTTCTATCTGCCTTTGTTCATTTTCAATATTCTCTTTGACTAATTCCATCAATTCTTTTGGGCTCTTACGAGCATTCCACGGAATCACTGGTAATACAGAAAAAGTTGCTACACCTTGCTCTTTAAAAAATCCCTTTGAAAAAAATTCTCCGGTATTCAAGGCAACAGGTAATAAATCTACCTGCAATTGTTGGGCTAAATGCGCAGCTCCAGTCTTATAAATAGTATCATGATCGCCAGGTTTAGTACGCGTACCTTCAGGAAAAATACAAAGAGACAATCCATGCTTAAAACGCTCTGAAACTTGATGCCTTAATGATTCCCCTATATTGCTTTTTTTACGATCAACCCAAATTTGATTACTACCCATACAAACTAATCCCAAAATAGGAATATAGAGTATTTGTTTTTTAATAACAAATACCGATGGTGGCAAGAATGTTTGCAGTGCTACTGCCTCAAAACCTGACTGATGCTTGGAAACAATAATGACCGGTCGATCCCAGGGAATATTCTCTTTTCCTTTCACAGTAAACCCTAAATGAATTATCCACCGCATAAAATCGGTAAAGACCTTGGCCTTTTTTGCTAAAATAAAATTAGCGCGACCCGGCTTCATAAAAGGCAGAAAAAACATATAATATAACATGTTCAATAGCATATAGCTATAATAGCCAAAATAATAGCCGCAATGTCTAAAAAAACGTGTCATAGGCTGTTTCCCTCTGCCATCAAAAAATCCTTTCACCAAAAACCATTATCTATAAACTAATTAAGATGAATCCTTTGACCATAGCGGACCTCGTCCGTTAATCGTCAATTGTGTCTTTTCTATCCATTCTTCGCATTGGCGCATGATCTCCTGCGGTTCTCCTGATTGATAAGAAATCGGTGGGCCAATAACAAAATCAACTGTTCCTGGTAATTTAAAAATACCTTTCCCCCAAAACTCTCCACTATTGGTGGCAACAGGCAAGATATCGAGCTGCAAGGCTTTAGCAATACGCGCTGCCCCATAGTGATAGTATCCTCGCGTACCTGGTTTTACCCTTGTTCCTTCAGGAAAAATATTAATCCAAAAACCCTGCTCTTTCCTTTTCTTTACAGCACGCATCAATTTCTCTCTAGATTGCGCTGTTTTGCGATGACGATCAATTGGAATAGAGTTCATCACGTACAAACTGATACCAAAAATAGGAAACCACAATAACTCTTTTTTGATCACAAAAACTTGATCGGGCAAAAAACGCTGTAAAGCTAATGTTTCATAGCCTGATTGGTGTTTGCAACAAATAATCATCGGTTTATTTTCAATATGCTCTAAACCGCTCACACGATAGCGCAACCCCACAATCTTATTCATTAAATAAACTAATGTTGCATTCCAAAAAGCACCCATGCGATGACGTTTTCGAGGCGGCCACAAGGCAGAAATTAAAATTGGGATAAACCACACCAAAGTAAATGGCACAAAAATAAGCCATACTAATAAGCTTCTTAGTTTCGACATGTACTACTCCATCTCTTGAGAGTTACAAAGAGCTTGAGCAAAAGACCATAGATCGTCGTATACCAAGGTGTCTTGGGGCAATTTTCTTGTTGCTAAAGTCTGTTTCCCCTTACCTGTTAAAACCAAAATAGGTTTTCCCCCTACTGATTCAATACACTGAAGATCACGCAAACTATCACCCACGAGATAACTATCCTTTGCAGCTACCCCCAAACGCATAAAAATATCTTCCAGCATCCCGGTTCTAGGCTTTCTACAACGACAGTGGTCTTGCTCTAAATGAGGGCAAAACCAAATCCCCTCAATGTTACCACCTGCACTGTTAATATGCTTAAGCATTTTATTATGAATTTGATTTAACTCATGCATAGTAAATAACCCACGCGCCAATCCCGATTGATTAGTTGCAATCGCCGTCAAGTAATGATACTGATTAAGAAAGGCAATTGCATCTGCACTATTAGGTATTGGAATCCATTGCTCAGCTGTTTTAATAAAATGCTCGCTGTCTTCATTAATCACACCATCACGATCCAGTATAATCAACTTCACGGTCGATATCCCAATTGGTTCATCACAAAATTTTTTATCATCCCTTTAGCATAACGAATGCAGCGACTACTCTTTTTAATACGTAAATAGTCGGACTTTTCCTTTCTAATACTACTTACAAATTCCCTAGTTTTTTCCAATACCAACAAAGGCCGCAAATGCATGATAACGACCTGCCGGCTTCGTTCGAAGTAAAGCCAGTCATCTGCCGTCACATGAATTTTATTCTGCAATAATTTTTTTGCTCCCGTCAAACTAACCACATAAGCCACTGTACCACAAGAAAACTGTTGCCAAGGCTGACCAAACACATAGTTTGCGCACCGATATTGATGCTGTAAAGGAAGTCTTTGGTAATGATAAGGTAAATCTTCAGGCAATATTTTCACATATCCTAGCAATAAAACATCAAACTGTGTATGTGCAGCAATTTTATCTAAATTAGCAAAAAGTGAGCGCGGATCTGCTTGCCATTTAAAATCATCCTCCAGCACCACAGCATAGGAAAGTTGTTGTTCAATAATATGTTGATAAATGCACTGATGCCCCAAAGCACAGGCGATTTCTGCCGGGCTTAAATAACGATTTTTGTTGATTGCTCTGATTGTCGGTTCATAACAAGATACTATGTCTACGGTACTCTCCTCACGGTAATCTATGGCATCCACCCACATACACGATAAGCCATAGCGTGCGCACTCGTCCGCACTGGAACGACGTCGTTTTTTTTCATTGGATAATGACAAAATAAAAATGTTAACAGTGCTCGTCACGATAGAAAAAATACGCAAGAAGTAAAATAAGCTGCATCATATAAGCAATCATACCCAACGGCAAGTAAAGAAAAGAATCAGTCAAACAAAAAGTGAAAACATTAAAAATCAATATAATGCCCAAAAGAGAGACCATAGGGAAACGCTGACGATAGTGGATAAAAAAGATTAAAGGCACCAAGAGTAATGCGCAGGTCGCAATGAACATAAAGATACCTCTTTTGACCATCGCATCCAAAAATTGGTTATGCGCATGTACAAAGGGTAGAGCCTCTTTAATAATCAGACCCCGCTGATATTGTGCCTTTTTTAATGTTAAATAGCCCTTTTCACCCCAGCCAGAAAAAGGATGTTGCAAAAAACCGTCCCAGGCACTTTTCCAAAATTCAAAGCGCAGCCCAATTGATGAATTGGCATTATGAGACCAAAAGTACCACTCTAGATCTGTCTTTAGCTGCATCAAGCGTAACAATAGACCACTTTTTGTCAATAGCAGCATCATTATAATTACTAGAATCATACTAGGTATCAATAGTTGCAGCACATAAGGAGGGATTTTTCGTCTGTAATAAATTAACAAAGCAATAGCCACTATCGGGAAACATAACCAGGCTCCTCTGGAACCTGTCAGCAAACTAGCAGCCAATCCCATGATCATCCCTGATAAGGTAAACAATCGATAACGTAGACCATCATGATAGCGCTCAAAAAAAAACACTATACAAAATAAAGAAAAAGTGATTGCCACTCCCGCTACTGGAATGACTGGCTGTACATTTTCAAGGGCTCGTTCAAAGTGAAGTGCATATTTATCGTAAATAGCCAATAGAGCCACCAACCAACTACTAATAGGGAAAATATAATATAGTGCTCTTAGATGGCATAAATATAGACTCAAAAGAAAAAATACTGGCCATAAAAGCAAAGGCAGACAATGAAATTTGATACTGCTAAAGCTGTCTTGGTGCCAAAATGCAAGCAGGATAGCACAAAAACTGTATGAGAAAAAAGTAATGGTTAATGGATATGAACGTTTAAAAAAGTTAATTGCTAATGCAGGAAAACGTACCATGCTCCAGATACCAGCTAATAGTAACATCGCTGGCACAACAAAATACATATTTCTCTTACCAATAATTAAGAGGGTAGAGAAGAAAAATAAAAGCAAAAACTCAATAAAAAGCTCTGTATATTGCTTAGGATTTAAATCTTGAAAAAAAGCGATCACCTGATATTATACGGGCCTCAAATTGCCATTTCTCCTATTTCTCCGGTATGAATGCGTACCACGTGTTCTAAGGGTAATAAGCCATCGCCGATCTTGCCACTTGCCAGATGAGCTAACTTCGACGATGGTATTGATGGCCTTTTGTACATTATAATCAGACAGTAATTTCTAAACAAATCTTGGGTGAAAAATCAACCGCATATTCTGTCCCACGATAAATCTCAGAATGGCCTTTTTGCTGGCCAAAGCCCTTAACCTTGGTTATTGTTATCCCCTGTATACCAATTTGTGATAAAGCTACTCGCATATCATCCATCTTAAGAGGTTTAATTATTGCGATAATTAGTCATATCTTAACCTCATTTAACGCCTTTAACATACATAATTCAAGAAGAGAGGTTCACCAGACTAATGAGCTACAGGCAATACATGGCCTGTCATCCATTGGTACAGATAAGGAAGTGCGATCGCCAAAACAACGCTCACCACTAGACCTAAAATAGCACGATTTAAATCGCTTCTGACTACACGGGCAGTTCTGTTAACAGAACTAGCTGGAAGCAAAAAGGTCATTGCAAACTCACGACCTGCCAGCAACCCCAAAAACACCCAAGTGGTACTCATCGGCATATGACTCCACTCTTTAAATACAAATAGAATAGCAGCATACATAAAATCGATGATGGTTGCTGCACGAATATCCGTTGTATCGGTTTTATTCAACACTACATGTTGAATTGCGCCCCCTCGTTGGTAGAAAATAATACCTAACCCAAACACAAAAATAGAAGTTGCAAACATCATCCAACCAGGAGATACCTGCCTTGGCAGGAAAACAAAGACATTGGCTAAATCTTGCATCAACCAAGTGGTCCAAAGTAACCCTGTTGAACACCATTGAGCTGCCACCCAATATTTTGATGGTTTCATGCCTTTTGTGGCATTAAACTGTACGGTCATTCTCCGTATCACAGTTGTGTAAAGAAAAATACCACACAAACAAGCCACAAAATAACCTACTAAAGACTTTAAAATCATGTGGCTAAGATTACTTGGAGCAAATAAAGACAAAATCAAAAAGGTGGTGCTCACCGGCATACCAAACCGTGTGAGAATCAAAATAGCTAGGGGAGGAATGATATAGAGCCAGTTTAAACTCGCCTGCTCAGGAAATTTATCTAAACGCCCATAAGAAGCATCATGTCCATTGACAAACCAACCGTAATATAAAACTATCACTAGAATTGTAGCTGTAAAAAGCCAGAGCACCCACCAAGGTCTATTGCGATTAGAGGAGAGAAAAGTACCGATTGTTTGAATAGCGTCATTGCCAATAATCGAGTATGCAGCCAAAATAAAGCATGTCACCATCAAGATCGTCTGCCCATCCAACATTTATACCACCTTTTTAAAAATTGTCTAACTTTTTCATTAAACCATACTTTTAGAAAAGTTTTGTAACAATTTGATGACAAAAATGAACAGCTCTGTGTTTTTTGCTGTTTCACTCTCAAGATAAACTAGGGCAAGGTTGAAACAACTTTTGATTTAAGCGCAGTTCAGCTATTTGTTGCAAAAATAGAATGGTTTTTTCTTACTTGAAGAAAGTTTTTTCTTTACAGTTTCGCTTATTTACCTATCCAGAGCGCTAATGACCCCTCCCCTACGATTCAAAATATTTATTGCATTGGAAAAATTATGTTGAGCACATTGCAGAAATGGACCAGAAGCAAGATGAAGAAATATTAGTTTTTTTAAAACCCAATAGTGCAATTACTCTTGTCGGGCCCCCTCTCCGTTTGCCTACTTGCTCTTCCTTAGTTTATTATAAAGTTAAGTTCATGATGCTAATGGCAAAAATGCCACTAGCATCATTTAAGCCACTTAAATATGTAGAAGCATGCTGTGGATATCAATAACTGCCCATAAAGCCATCGTTGCTGGGCTTCCTTGGCTAAAATGTGAAGTTTTTAAGCAATCTGCCTTACTTACTTTTTTCGCAGATTCCCTCACATAAAGTAGCGCAAGCCAGCCAATTAACTTTTACCCCGTACTGTAACGGATAGCTTAAACAGGCTGGAGATATCACTAAAATGATCCATCTATTGGAAAAAATCATTGTCACTTACACTATATTTATAGTCTTAAAGAAGGTAACATTATTTTTACTGGCACTCCAACAAGAAAAAATCTGATCCAATCTAGCTTTGATATTGTTTAAACTATTGTCATCTCAGTCATTATTGGTGCGCTTCTGCAAGTTACATAACTAAAATATATAGAAAGGACTCAAAACCTTGAATATCGAAAAAGTTTATTTTAAAAATGAAAGAAATGATAATCTGATTGGTTATTATTTTTCCCCCGATCAATATGAGAACAAGTCCCCTATTCTTTTTGCACCCAGTATTGGAATTAAACAATCGTACTACCGCAACTTTTGTCAATGGTTATGTCAACAGGGACATCCAGTCTTATCTTTTGATTTCAACGGAATTGGTGAATCTCTAAAAGAATCCCCTGCCAAATCAACAGCTGCTATCCGCTATTGGGGAGAATATGATCTACCTGCTGCGATTGACTGTTTGTTAGAGAAAACCCTAGCCAAAAAAATTATCCTGGTTGGTCATGGTGTGGGAGGGCAGCTTATGGGTTTATCGCATAATTACGACAAACTCTCTCATGTGGTAGGTATCGCTTCTTCTGCAGGCTTTATCGGCAATATGCAAGGGTTATTTAAATGGAAGGCTTGGTTTTTTTTCAATATTTATATTCCATTGTGTCATCTTTTTTTTGGTTATACCAAGACCAAAGTCATCGGCATGGGAGAAGATTTGCCACCAGAAGTAGCAAGAGAGTGGGCTTTGTACTGTCAAAAAGATGGATATATCGCAAGTGCTGTGGGCAAAACTGTTTTTATTAATTACTTCAATCATATTAATTGTCCTTTTACGGTCATTTATTCCATTGACGACCATATTTCATGTAAAAAAAATGTTGAATCATTGCTTAAGACTTATCCTTCAACCCAGGCCCAAATGGTTGAAATTAATCCTAGCGATTATGGTTTTGAGCACATCGGATATAATGCCTATTTTAAGGAAAAATATCAAAAATTATGGCCGGTGCTCTATCATTACATCGCCCAGAATTACACACATTATTATGAATAATGTTTCTATTTAGTCAAACTTAGTAAAGAGAATCCATCCATGAGAAAATATCTTAATCTTACATGGCCATGACGACAAAAATTTAAATATTGTAAAAGCAGTGTATACTGATCTATCTATATCTGGTCACTTTACAGAATAATAGCGATCATGTTTTCTTCTTTTGCCTTATATTTCAGTCATTTTATTCATGACCATCGACTTTCCCAAGCAGTTACTAACGGTTTTCCCTTTCCACATACTATGTTGCATTTGCTGTTGCCTTTGGCGATAGCAATGTTTTTACTTTCATATGCCTATGGTTTTTTCAACTATAGACATCTACTGTCTCGTTCACGCGTCTTTATTTCACTAGGGTTAGTTATTTCGCTTATCATCGCCATTTTATTCGCCACTTTGCTGCCTACCGCCTGGCGAATACTTGTCGTTTATTTTATTTTATATGGGGTCACCTTCCTAATGATCAAAAGAGCTGACGAGATAATGTTAGATCAGATGCCACATGCTCATTTTCGCAAGATATTGATCATACTGATGGTGATTACTCTTATATCAGATATTAGTGGATTTTATACTCATGTAACCTACTGGAGTGCTCATATTAATTTTTCCATCGGTAAGCATTCTTTTAGTTTGTTGTCGCTATTTAATACCGTCTACTGGTTTATTTTTTATTTATTAATTTTTTATGGTCTCAGTCAAATCGCTAAACTAAAAATTAACCATGCTTCATTGATTGACGCACAGGGCAAAATGGTTTCCTATAACTTAGTGAAACTCCTTTTGTTAATTCTCTTTATCATTCTCATCCTACCCCTATTAGGAATTAATCTCACTACGTTCACTGTTCTAGGGGGCGCTTTAGCAGCAGGTATTGGCTTAGGGCTACAAAATATATTGAATAACTATATCTGCGGCTTAATCATTATGTTAGATAGATCACTGCGCATCAATCAGCTTGTCACTTTAGATCAATTTACAGGATATATCACACAAATTAATACCCGTTTTGTAAAATTAACTTCTTTTTCTGGAGAGGAAGCGCTAATCCCCAATATAAAAATGATTACCAATATAGTGGTTAATAGCACCAAAGCTATTTTACATAACGTGCGCCAAGAATTTTTCCTTGTCATCACTCATGAGAGCAATCTTCAAAAAGCAATACAGATCATCAAAGGTGCTGTTCAATCGCAGGCCTGCTACACTAATCAAAGTGAGACAGTAATTACAGTGCATGAAATCACTACCCAAGGTATCCGCATCCGTTGTGTATACTGGATTTTAAATCCACCTAGCTCTGCTGCTGAAATCCATTCAAAAGTGCTGTTAAAAATAAAATCTGATTTTGAGTGTGCAGGAATTCGTTTTGCTAAGAGCACTTTTTAATGTCATCTTATCGCTTATCATGCGCAGAAAATCAAGCTGTACTGGACTATCTTGTTGAATTAATTTTATCACAGGGCACTTGCCCACTCTTTCTTAATAAACTATATCTTAACAATATTTTTCTAGGTTATCTTACTTCTTTTGTCAAAGAATTAATCAAAAAACAAGAAAGCTTGCTGTGGATAGAAAATAGCAGTGATTTTCAGCTTCGCTATCACTGCTGGCAAGAATTAAGCCTACACCTTGCATCATTTGCCCAAAGCTTAATGTCACAAGGCGCCTATATTTGCCACCAATTTGAATATTTGGATGTGATCGATTACCACGGACAAGTATATGGACAATTGCCTTATGCCATCTTCCGCCCACTTGGTCTATTAGGCCAAACTGTTAGGATACATGCCTATCAAGTAAGAAATGGCCTAGTTTATCACCATATTGCACAACGCAGCGAAAATAAACATATTTATCCAGGTTTTTGGGACAATTTAGTAGCAGGAAAAGTGCAAGCAGGAGAAATTTCTTTACAAGCACTTAAAAGAGAAAGCTGGGAAGAAGCCTGCCTAATCATCGATGAAAAAAACGTAAGCTTTCTTAACCAATACTATCAACTTCGTAACTTGTCTGTTGGTGTATTGCACGAACGCTTATCTATCTATACCCTAGCTGTACCAGCGAATTTCACCCCGTGCAATCAAGATGGCGAAGTGGCTCAGTTTACCCAACTTCCGACTGCAGAAATCATTGAGCTAATCGTTAACGAAAAAATGATGCCAGATGCTGCATTAAGTTGGTTACTTTTCGCTAGTAAAAGTAATTTTATCCATAGCAATGAAATGGTGCAATATCAATTAAATCGCATATTGTCATCAACAATTTTTTATCCTAACTAAGCTTATGAGTTAATTATGTTGATATTCTTTGATAATGCATGATTTGAGCCAACGGTTCACCTTCTTCTCTAGCTAGCTGTAATTGTTTCACGACACGCCATGTATTCTCTTCAATTTTTGGAAAAAAACGATCACCATTATCCACTGTTAAAGCAACTTGGGTGATCAATAAGTCAGTGGCTAAGGGTAATGTTTGTTGATAAATCTCAGCTCCGCCAATCACACATATTTCTTCTTCTTGTACAATCAGCATGGCCATTGCTTTAACTAAATCATAAAATACAGTTGCTCCTGTCACATAATAGTTTCTATCTCGAGTGACAATAAAATTAGGGCGCTTAGACAAAGGTTTTTTGGTTAGACTCTGCCAAGTATTTTTCCCCATAATGACAGGCTTGCCAATAGTGTAGTTTTTGAAAAAAAATAGATCTGCTTTAATGTGCCAGGGAATAGTGTTACCGACTCCAATTACTCCGTGATTAGCAACTGCTGCAATCAAGGTGACTTTCGCTTTACTTGCCATTACACTGCCACCTCTGCTTTAATGGAGGGGTCAGGATAATAGTCCTGCCAAGTAATATCCCTGTAGTCAAAAGCAAATAGATCATTAACCTGAGGGTTTAACATCAGACGGGGCAGAGTTTTTGGAGTTCTTGTCAATTGTATTTTTGCTTGCGCAAAATGATTACGATAAAGATGCACATCACCGAAAGTATGCACAAAATCACCAACACCAAGCTCACATACCTGTGCCACCATATGCGTCAGTAATGCATAACTAGCGATATTAAACGGGACTCCAAGAAAAATATCGGCACTGCGCTGATAAAGCTGACAGGAAAGACAACCATCAGTGACATAAAACTGAAAAAGGGCGTGACAAGGTGCTAATGCCATCTGAGGAATCATCGCCACATTCCAAGCAGAGACCAACATTCTTCTTGAGTTAGGATCTTCCTTAATCAACTGTAATAACTGCGTTATCTGATCGATGCTCCCACCAAGGCCATCAGGCCAGGCGCGCCATTGACGACCATAGATGGGTCCCAACTCACCTTGCTCATCAGCCCACTCGTCCCAAATAGTGACTTGGTGATCATGCAAATAAGCAACATTGGTTTTACCCCGCAAAAACCACAGTAATTCATAAACAATTGAACGGGTATGTAACTTTTTAGTGGTCATTAGCGGAAATCCCTGGCGCAAATCAAAGCGCATTTGATAACCAAAAAGCGATCGCGTACCTACTCCTGTTCTATCCTGCTTGTCCTTACCTTCGTGCAGTATTTTAGCCAGTAAATTTAAGTAAACTTGCACATTTTATCCTCATCGTTTCAAAAGATATGCCGCCAGACTCCCGCGGTAATTTGCTAACCAAGTGATTCGTTTACCTCGAGTGAGGATAACTCTATCCATTATCTTAAATCCATTATTTTGGCATAACCCTTCAAAATCCCGCAAAGTACACCAATGAATATTAGGGGTATTATACCAGTGATAAGGCATAGTTTCAGATTCAGGCATTTTACCCAAAAAACTAATTTGAGCTCGGTTTGGCCAATAAGCGAAGTTAGGGAAACTAACAATAAACTGTTTGGCAACCCTGGCCATTTCACATAAGATATGTTCAGTATTTTGCATCGCTTGAATAGTCTGTGACAGAATGATCACATCAAATTGATTGTTGGCAAAATAACATAAGGTTTCTTCAATCTCACCTTGGATTATATTAACACCACGAGCAAGCGATATAAGCACTCGATCATCATTTCGCTCAACCCCATAGCCATGGCAGTTCTTTTCACGAGTGAGTGCGTATAATAGCTCTCCTTCACCACAACCAAGATCCAATACTCTTGAATGGGCAGGTATCCACTGGTAAATATATTTTAAATCAACACGCAACATGACTGATTTTTTCCCGCTCATCCTGCAATGCTTGATAAACAATGTCCTCAAAATAAAGCCGCATGCCTTTTAAGTATAAAGCATCATCAAGTAAAAAAGCATCATGTCCTCGGCTAGACTCTATCTCAAGATATTGTACTTCTTTTTGTGCACAAATTAGTGCTGCCCATATTTCTCGTGAACACTGTGGAGCAAATCGCCAATCACTGCTAAAACTAATTAACAATACTTTGGCACAAATATTTGCTAAAGCCACATCAAGTGGACCGCCTTGCGCTGGATCAAAATAATCCAAAGCCTTGGTCATTAACAGATAAGTATTGGCATCGAAATAACTGGCGAACTTTTTTCCCTGGGCACGTAAATAAGACTCGACTTGAAACTTGCTGTCATATAGTTTTTTTGGTACTTGCTTACCTTCACCACGCCCAAATCGCGCGCCCAAACCTTGTTCTGCCAAATAAGTGATATGCCCCATCATCCGCGCAATAGCTAAGCCCTTTTGCGGTCGAGCGCTATGTCTCTCATAGAAACCATCGTAAAAATCACTATCAAATAAAATTGCCTGTCGCGCTACATCATTAAAAGCGATGTTTTGCGCACTCAATTTTGCCGCTGAAGCAATCATCACTGCATGCTTTAATCTTTGCGGATAGGAAATTGTCCATTGCAAAACTTGCATGCCTCCTAAGCTGCCTCCTACTACTGCAGCCCAAGTGTTAATTTTCAAGTAATCGGCAAGCATGGCCTGGGAATGCACCCAATCCTCAACCTGGACTAAAGGGAAATCAGCGCCATAGGTTTTTCTAGTACGAGGATTTAAGGAAAGAGGACCACTACTACCATGACAACCGCCCAAATTGTTAATTCCTACCACAAAAAATTTTTCAGTATCAATGGGTTTACCAGGACCAATCATATGGTCCCACCAACCTGGATATGGATCTTCTTTTTGATATTTCCCTGCAACATGATGATGTCCTGATAAAGCAGGACAAATTAGTACTGCATTATCCGCTTGAGGACTCAGTGTACCGTACGTTTCTATCATCAAATCAAACTCTGGTAAACTGCTTCCCTCTTTAAGCAGTAGCGGTGTCGAAAAATGGATCTTTTGCGGTATACCAATGCCAACATAGTCTGTCATATTTTTTTCTTCACCAATAAAGTGGGATCAATATAACGCCATGTTCCTACTGATAAATCCTGACCCAAATAAAGTCCACCCAAACGAGAACGATGAAGCACACGGTTACCTACCGCGGCCGTCATTCTTTTCGCTTCATGATACTTTCCCCAACACAACATCTGATGATTTTTTTTCATTCTCTTTTTTAATGATCTGTGCCTGGCTCTTTTTGTCTCCATGTAAATAAAAACCTATTAGTAGTTGCTTACTCTGCTGCTCTGAAAAGTCATGTACCAAGGAAGTACATATTCCTTTATCAATATCATGTTTGGGAGAAGTTAAGCGATGATTCAATAAATTATCATTGGTGATCAGTAACAGCCCAGTGCTATCGACATCTAATCTCCCAACCGCTTGAGTTTTCAATTGACGTAGCTGGGGCGCTAATAGAGAAAAAACACTTGGATAATAAACAGGAGAATGCGATACTTCAACTCCCTCTGGTTTATGCAGCAAAATATAAAAATAAGGCGACAGGATGACGTCATATCTTTTCTCTATGATAGCTAGTTCCTTCACATCAGTGGGCTCAATGATTTCCCCTGTATCCGCTTTTGAGGCTCTCTTAATAACAGTAGAACTACCTTGAATTAAGCGCCGGCAAGAAACCCTTGAGGCAATACCTTGTCCCTGTAAATATTTCAACAATATCATGTCAATGAATGTAAAAGATCTGCTAAAAACTGATCGCAGGCTTTTAACTGCGATAACTCTACATATTCATCTACCTGATGTGCTTGCTCAATACTGCCAGGTCCACAAACTACCGTCGGAATTCCTGCTGCAGAAAAATATCCCCCTTCGGTAGCAAAAGCAACTTTGTGTGGCCTGGCATCTGCCAAAAGTTTTTGCATTAAATTAAGAAGATAAGGATCCTTACTTGCTACCATTGCAGGTACCATATTTTCTTCTGTTAGCACATAGCCGGTATTCTTATTTTCTGCTTGCATTCGCTTGTATATTCTTAGCCTTAAATAAGCGTCGATTTCTTTAATGATAGGAGCTAAAGTCACTTGCGGAATATTACGAATATCAAACTTCACTTCACATTGTTCAGGAACAATATTCACTGCAGTACCCCCGTATATCTCCCCGATATTAAGAGTAGAAAAGGGGACATCAAAATCTGGATCATGTTCCCGACACTTGAAAAGTTCAGCCAAGCGAGATAGTTCTTGAATAAAATAACTGGCATAAATAATGGCGTTACTTCCTCGATGAGGCACAGAACTGTGTGCTGCAATACCACGGAACTGACAGCGAAAAGAATGATGCCCCTTATGAGCTACGACTAATTTCATTAAGGTGGGCTCACCAATAATACAGTAACCTGGAGTAATGTGACGTTGTTTTATTGCTGACAATAATCTAGGAACACCAAGACAACTGACTTCCTCATCATAAGAGAAAGCAAAATAGATTGCTTTTTCTAATTTCTGTTGTTTGATGCTGGGAACCAAAGCAAGACAAGCTGCCAGAAAACCTTTCATATCACAGGCACCTCGTCCATAAATTTTATTGTCCCTTTCCTCAGCTACAAAAGGATCACTTGTCCACTGCTCCTTAACTACAGGGACAGTATCACTATGTCCAGAGAGAATAATACCGCCATCCCGCGCACCATCAGAAGCAGGAAATAGAGCAAAAAGATTGGCTTTGTTTGCCATGTCATTATAGTCAAGAAAAAATTCAACCTTTTGCTGTTGTAAAAAGTCTGCTATTTCATTGATCAGCGACAAATTAGACAGATCACTAGTAGTGTCAAACCCAATCAACTTTTTTAACCAAGTGATGGTATTCATGTGCATCTTTCCCCTAGTGCATCAAAAAAACCAGCATATCGATAAAAAAAACAGGAACAAGCACTAGTAACGAATATGAGATGTATTTAAAAAATCCTGGCATTTGCACTTCACGCTGTATTGCAATAGAACGCACCATCAAATTAGGTGCATTCCCAATATAAGTGATCGCTCCCATAAAAACCGATCCCATGGAAATTGATAATAAAGTCTGAGGCGCTTGTTGCATTAAATAGTGCGCATCTCCACAAGCCAAATTAAAAAATACAAAATAAGTTGGTGCATTATCCAAAAAAGAAGAAAGCCCCCCACTAATCCAAAAATAAAGAGGATTAATTGGCTGCCCATGAACATCATTGACTAGTTTTATAAGAGGTGAAAAAGCTCCACTCTCACCTGCTTTCAAAATACTTAATACTGGTATGATCACGATAAATATAGCTAAAAACAGCTGGCCAACTTCCCACATTGGTTCCCAATCGAATTCATTACCGCTTCTGACTTGTTTATCTGTAAAGATAAGTGAAATAAAAATGATGATGATTAAAGCGATATCTCTTAATAACGACTCATATGCTACCTTAATCCCTAAAACAGTAAAACTACCAGGATGCCAGATACCAGAAATAACCACTGCAGTAACGATTAGTACTAACAATAATAGATTAATTTTGCCATATAAGCGAAATCCTGAGTTTTTGCCTGTAGCTAAAGGGGGAAAAATATGCTCTTTATTTAGAATTTCTTTTTTATAGAAAAATTGATCAAGACAAAAAAATACAGCCAGCAATAACAAAGTATTCAATACCACTGGTGCAGCCATGTGTTCAAATATCCACAGAAAACTTACTCCCTGTAAGAAACCTAAAAATAAGGGAGGGTCACCAATAGGTGTTAATCCTCCACCGATATTGGCAACAAGAAAGATAAAAAACAGTAAAGAATGAACACGATATGTTCGAGTTGCATTCGCGCGTATTAACGGTCGCACGGTTAACATTGCTGCCCCTGTGGTTCCCATCAAAGAGGCTAAGCAAGTACCAATTGCTAATAAAATCACATTGTTTTTAGGTGTACCCCGCAATGGACCCCACACCAAAATACCGCCTGAAACAGTATAAAGTGCAAGCAGTAATAAAATAAAGGGGATGTATTCTTCAATCAAGCAGCGAAGCACTTCCTTACCTGCCGTGTTTATTCCAAAAACATAGAAGAAAGGAAACAAAAATAGCAGGACCCAAAGACCTAAAATTTTACTGTCATTTTCTTCCCAGAAATGTTTATTAAGAAGCGGTACTACTGCCACTGTTAATAACACCATAATGAAAGGGAACGCCCACCAAATACTCATATGAGCACCGTCAAAGCCCCCTTGCGCAAAGGCACAGCTTGCACACAACCCTAAAGGCAAAACATATAAACAAGGTCGATACATATCGATTTTCCCTATGATGCGGCCAAAAGCCCTTTTTATTATAACCGACAACTTCATCACCACTACAAATTGCCTATTATTCTGCGAGAAAAGCGTATAATATAACTTTATATAACCTTTTTATTAAATTAGAGAGCGCTATGGCTGAACAAGAAAAATCTGCTTCAACAGTAAGTAGCAATATAGATAAAGAGCGCAGTAGAAAAGAAAGTAATAAGCCATTGAAGAAAGAAAAAAACAAGGTGATTAATACTGAATTTATTGAAAAGGTATTGCAGCATCGCGGTAAAGTATCTGCAGAAGACGCTTCTTTCGCTAAGTTACCAGATAGTTATCCTTACCGTACGCGGATGAATCGCAAAACCTATGAGCGTCAGAAAATAGATCTGCAAATTGAGTTACTAAAGGTGCAACGGTGGGTTAAAGAAACAGGTCAGCGCATTATTTCAATTTTTGAAGGTCGAGATGCTGCAGGCAAAGGGGGAACCATCAAGCGATTTATGGAACACTTAAATCCTCGAGGTGCACGGGTAATTGCCCTTGAAAAACCTTCAGCTGAAGAGTCAGGACAATGGTATTTTCAACGTTACATAAAGTATTTTCCCACCGCAGGTGAAATGGTCTTTTTTGATCGCTCTTGGTATAACAGAGCTGGTGTAGAACGAGTAATGGGATTTTGCCAACCCCATGAATATTTACAATTTATGCGCCAGGCTCCGGAACTGGAACGAATGCTAGTTAATTCTGGAATTATTTTGTTTAAATTCTGGTTTTCTGTTAGCAGAGAAGAGCAACTAAGACGCTTTATTTCTCGGCAAAATGACCCATTGAAGCACTGGAAATTATCTCCAATTGACGTGCAATCACTTGATCGATGGGATGACTATACAAATGCTAAAAATGCCATGTTTTTGCACACCCACACTGGAGATGCACCGTGGACCATTATCAAGTCAGATGATAAAAAACGTGCAAGGCTAAACACTATCCGCCACTTTCTCAATCGACTTGACTACCCCAATCGCAATGAGCATCTATTGCGTGCATTGGATGATAAAATTGTTTACAATCCTGATCCTCAGTTAATTGGTGTTGCCTTATCTGATCGTTAAAAAGGTAGATAAATCGAGCTTCTACTTTTAGTTCTAGCATACTTGCAGTATAAAAAGCATACCGTTCATTTACCTTATTTTTTCAATATTAACACCTCTCCTTAACAGGAATTTAATTATGCTTTAATCTTTAATCTCTGGTTTAATTATCAATACATTACGATATCTTATGAGACTAAATGCCATTGAATTGGAGAAGAAGAGCTCATAGATTTATAGGATTAGTTAGACTTTGGCTTAAGGCAGCAAAATTGAGATCATCTGGATGCTGTATGATTGGATAATGACTAAACCTCACCTGATAACCTAACCCTTTGAGTATTGTCTTAGCCGCAACGCCCAAAGGCACTGTCACATGATCGTCAATGTGCCCAATTGAAAATCCTGTGAACACCGATACTTTTGTTGATTCTGCACATACCGAAAAAAGTTAGATAAATTATGATTAATATCATATTTATCCACAGCATTATTTTGCTGTGTAACTATACCAATCATAATCGCTTTTTGACAAGCTAAAATACCTGATAAATAAAGCGTGCAACGTCCGTTCAATGCGATAAGTATCTTCTCCGACCTCTTCAATAAATAAAACACATGGATATTGGGCATGTGGTGAGGTGTACTAACTAAAGCAGCCAATAAGCTTAAATTACCTCCCCAAAGATGCCTTCTACACTATGCCCTGAACCGTAATACACACCGTTATTCACCGGAATATTCATAACAGAATGGGTTAAACATTGAATAAAACTAGAGCTAGTATAAGTTGACAGCTCTGGTTTATTAAAAACATGCCACTAGCATGGGATCAATAGGAGAACATATATGACCATGACCCTAAGCCAAGAGAGCCAATTTAATAGCAATGATATCGCTGTATCCTGTCAAAATAGTCCCTCTTTCGCGTAAGCGACTATCTAAATTAGACCAATTAACGTGTTTTAGAATGCGCATTGCACCATAACCTTCGCGCACGGTCAGCCCTATTTTAGGAGCTCGTGTGTACGCGCTATGATAATATCTTGCAAATCAGCAGTCCTTTGCTTATCTGTTCCAGCAAAGCGCTCATTCTGTCGATAAGCAGCCTAAATATTGTTATAGTGAGCACTGCATTTTTCAAACGAGATATCCCTAGATCAATACTTCTATAAATCTTTGGTAAAACTAGAAGGAACAAAAAGCCGCAATATATGCCTATCTTTAACTTCTTGTCTTTGAGTATAAACTGGAATATACCCATTTAGGGCATACGTTTAGAAGGAGAACTTACAGAATAGCCGGCCAAAAAAGCTAAGACTAATAGGCTAGAGCTTGTTAAAGATTGTTGTCTAGTACAACTTTTGCTCATAATCATCTCATCGATCGGAAAAATATTGGGCATCAACAGCAGCAATAGCACACATATTGACAATTCGCCTTGTTGATGAAATCGGTGTAATAATATGGCAAGGCTTGGCCATGCCCATCAAAATAGGACCAATTGTCACACCGTCCGAAGCAGATACACGAAGCAGGTTATAACTGATATTCGCCGCTGAAATATTGGGCATCACCAATAAATTAGCTGCTCCTGAAAGCAAAGTGGTTTCGGGCATAATATCCAAACGCATTTCTTCTACCAAGGCAACATCTCCTTGCATTTCACCATCTACTTCTAAATCTGGGCACCGCTCTTGAATCATAGAAAGTGCTTCTGACATTTTACGACTCACTGGTGAATCGACCGAGCCAAAATTTGTATTAGAGAGTAAAGCCACCTTAGGCTTTACTCCCAATCGATGCATGTTACTAGCAGTCAACTCCGTGATACGAGCAAGCTGCTGAGCATTTGGGTCATCATTGACATAAGTATCAGTGATAAAAAGATTACCACGCGATAAAATCAAAGCATTCATTGCACAAGCAATGCCAATTTTAGGATCGATGCCGATTACCTCTTGTAAGATTTCAAAATGAGCTTTAAAGGGGCCCACTGAACCGCAAACTAAGGCATCAGCATCTCCTTTATGAAGCATCAAGGCGCCAATTAAAGTAGGGGCATTTAACAACTTTTGTTTCGCCATACTACGAGTCACACCCTTGCGCTTACGCAACTGATAATAGGCTTCGCAATAGTTTTCATAACGGGGATCATTGTCGTTATCGAATACATCAAAATGTTCCCCCTCCTTCATTTTGATACGTAGCGCTTGCAGCTTACTCTCAATAATTTTTTTGCGACCTACCAAGATGGGCCGGCAAATACGAGTAAGCACACAATCATGCATCGCATAAAGCACTCGTTCTTCTTCACCATTACATAGAACCACTCGCTTTTGTCGTTCTCTTGCTTTGGCAAAAATAGGCCGCATAAAGAGATTTGTTTTATAGACATATTGGGTTAATTTTTCAGTATAGGCGTCAAAATCATTAATTGGTCGAGTAGCTACTCCTGAATCCATCGCTGCTTTGGCAACCGCTGAGGCAATTGCAACAATAAGCCGCGGGTCAAATGGAGAAGGGATAATATACTCTGGTCCAAAATCTAAATCATTATTACCCACAGCATTGCGCACCAAATTGCTTTTTTCTGCCTTAGCCAACTGTGCAATTGCGTATACACAGGCCACTTTCATCTGCTCATTGATGCCAGTTGCCCCCACATCTAGAGCACCTCGAAATAGAAAAGGAAAACACAGTACATTATTAACTTGATTGGGAAAATCAGAACGGCCGGTGGCAATGATCACATCAGAGCGAGTTGCTTTGGCTAAAGGGGGCCAAATTTCCGGCTGAGGGTTGGCAAGAGCCATAACAATTGGATTTTTATTCATGGCCTTAAGCATCTCAGGGGTGAGTAAATCAGGTCCCGATAAACCTAGAAAAATGTCAGCCTCTGGTATTACTTCAGCCAAAGTATTGTACTTTGTGCTATTGATCTGATATCTAGTTTTTGAAGAATCTAACTGGCCACGGCCTTTATGAATTACCCCTTTAGAATCGCAAACCACAATATTTTTTTTACTCACGCCCAAAGTGACCAGCAAATCCAAGCAAGCAATAGCTGCAGCTCCGGCGCCCGAGCAAACTAGCTTCACTGTTGCAATATCTTTTTTCACTATTTCTAATGCATTGATAATAGCAGCTGCTGTAATAATAGCGGTCCCGTGTTGATCATCATGAAACACTGGAATATTCACGCGCTCACGCAGTTTGTTTTCAATATAGAAACATTCAGGTGCTTTAATGTCCTCTAAATTAATTCCACCAAATGTTGGTTCTAAAGAGGCGATGATATCGACTAATTTATCGGGATCTTTCTCATTAATTTCAATATCAAAAACATCGATACCAGCAAATTTTTTAAAGAGGACACCTTTACCTTCCATCACCGGTTTTCCAGCCAAGGGACCAATATTGCCAAGGCCTAAAACAGCACTGCCATTAGTAACTACAGCAACCAAATTTCCGCGTGCAGTGTATTGAAATGCCAAATTTGGATCTCGCTTAATTTCCATACAAGGAGCTGCAACTCCTGGAGAATAAGCAAGTGATAGATCATACTGCGTTGCTAAGGGTTTTGTTGGGACAACTTCAATTTTGCCGGGTTTTAAGTATTCATGAAAAGCAAGAGCGGCCTTTCTCAAGCGCTCTTTGGTCTCTTCTTCCATATGCTCCACGCCTTATACTCCTACTTTATTAACCTCTCTAAATAAATTTAGAACAAAACTCCATCAGATTACAAAAATTACCAAAAAATGAAGTTAATTACCTATAAATTCAGTGACAAGTACACTAAAAAGCAGCCGTCCCTACTAGGACGGCTAACTATTACTTAAAACTATCTACTATTTCTAGTTCTAAATCTAGATCTAGCAGACTCTATCTCCCCATTAATAACTTGATAAGTAAGGTAAAATAGATTTTTTTACCCACTCTGGATAGCTGTAATCATCAGGAATCGGTAACAAGCAAGGCCTATGCCATACACCGTTCGCATCGACATTGGCATTGGCTCGATCACCGTCCATCCCTCTTGCGCATAACCTTTCATTTGCAGCAAAAGAAATACTACACATTACTAATAGCCCGGCTGTTATTAAATATTTTTTCATCAACATCCCACCTTAAATACGTAAATCAATTAATTTTTGTAGCATTTGAATACTTCAGCTTTAATTATAATCCTAGAAAAAATTAGCCTCAACACTTAGTTAAGAAGATAATGGGAAAATAGGCTTAGCATTTTTTCTATTAAAACGAAGTGCCTTGGGTTTATTTTCCTTCTCATCGGCATAAGAAGAAGGTCCAATGGAAAAAACTCTACTGCTACTCTCTACCGTTATCTGATTACAATTTTTCTTCCAAATAGCTTCACCGATGCCTTTGACTTTAATAATTTCTTTGGTAGTGTGAAATCTTCCATGTGCGTTTCGATAGTCGACAATTGCTTGCGCCTTTTTTAAACCAATACCATATAATGTTTCAAGTTCCTTTGCGGAAGCTTGATTAATATTAATAAAGGATTGCGCATCAATAAAAGAAAAACATAGTCCCAAAGCAAGCAAAATATGCTTGGTTTTTCTAAATGATTTGTTCATGTTTAAGTGTATGATTGTAAGAGAGTATTATTGCGTCAATATTTTATCGCACCCCTAAAGCATTGCAAAACACTATTTTTTGTGACATCCTGACCTAAGCTAAACTACAGCAGCATCACTTCATTAAGTTTAATAACATTAAACTGCAAAATAAAATATACAAACACTGTGATATCAAATGCCTAGAGAAAATAATCGTTATTTTTTGAAGAAATTTATTATATTGGCCATTTTAGGGGCTATAGGTGCGCTTTTATATGTTTCCTTACATCACAATAAACAAAAACAGCTTATTATTTCTGAAAAAGTCCACCGTGATAATATCATTGCCCAAGTCACAGCTTCAGGAAAACTAAAAGCTTTTGAAAAAACCACTGTTGGTGCACAAGCTTCCGGTGAAATCAAACACTTGTATGTAAAGATAGGTGATCATGTCAAACAAGGACAATTAATTGCTGAACTCGACCCCACTGTCCCTTTAAACAATTTAGCTAAGGCAAAAGATGCTCTTAGCGCCGCCCAGGCAGATTTAAATATTCTTAATCGCCAGTTGAAAGTGGCTAATGCAAATTTAAACAGCTTTAGTCATCTTTATCGTGAAGGAGCAAGTTCAAGAGTCGAATATGATCGTTATCTTAGTGCTTATCAAGATACGCGCAACCGCATTCTCCAAGCTAATGCCAAAATTCACACCGCAAAGCTAGAGGTTAAAAATATGAGCCAGTCTCTTTCTTACACAAAGATCAAAGCACCGATGGATGGGACAGTTATTTCTCTTCCTGTAGCAGTGGGACAAACTTTAGCTGCCTCATTAGATACACCTGTTATTGCACAAATCGCTCAACTGGATAAGATGAAGATTAAAGTAGAAATTTCAGAGGGAGATATTTATCAAGTTCAACCTGGTCAGCAGGCCATTTTTACCATTAGTGGTAATCCAGACAAATATTATTCTGCCATAGTAAAAACCGTATATCCTGCTTCAATCAACACTGCTGATAATAGCAAAAGTAGTTCAAGCAATAGTTACTATACCATTTTGGAAGTAAGTAGCGTTGATCAAAATTTTCGCGTTGATATGACCGCTATAGTAACTATCATCACTGGTAAAAAAGAAAATGTTTTAACTATTTCCAATACCGCCATTAACAAAGAAAATCATAAAACTTTTGTGACTGTGCTTGGTAAAAATAATCAACCTGTTAAAAGAGAAGTGACTATAGGATTCTCTAACGGCATCTTAAGCGAGGTTGTCTCAGGCCTTCGAGAAGGCGAGACTGTCCTAAAAGAAACAGTCAAAACAGAATAAAAGAACGGGTGATCATGCACTCCCCTATCATCAAAGTACGCAATCTTAGTAAATCTTTCCCCCAAGGAAATGGCAAGATAGAAGTGTTGCATGACATCGATCTAGACATTCAAGCGCAAGATTTCGTGGCTATTGTTGGCCAATCTGGTTCTGGAAAATCGACATTGATGAATATTCTTGGTTGTTTAGATCAGCCATCTCATGGTCTTTATCAAGTATATGGAAAAGAGATTGATCATTTAGACTCAAATGATCTGGCAGAATTGCGTAGCCGATATTTTGGTTTTATTTTCCAACGTTACCAGCTAATTTCTGGTCTAACAGCAGCAGAGAATGTTGAAATCCCTGCCATTTATTATGGTATGAGCTCCAAAGAACGCCAAAATCGCGCCGTGAAGCTTTTGAGCGCACTTGATTTAAAAGAGCGCTTAGATTATTTTCCCAATCAGCTATCGGGCGGACAGCAGCAGCGTGTCAGCATTGCCAGAGCACTGATGAATGGTGGCGAGGTTATCTTTGCTGATGAACCAACCGGCGCCCTAGACAGTAAAAGCGGACATGAAGTCATGCGCATCCTTCATGATTTAAATGATCAAGGACATACCATTGTTATGGTCACTCATGATCTCAAACTCGCCAAAGAAGCCAAGCGTATTGTGAAAATGCAAGATGGTCGAATTATCAGCGATAGCCGTTTGAGCCCAATTTCATCCTCTGCTACGATTCTAAAATCACCTGAGCAATCCGTCCAGCGTTTTTTTGATTGGCCAGGGTTTATCAACAGCCTTAAAGAAAACTATAAAATGGCTATACGTTCGACCGTGCACAACAAAGTACGAGCCATGTTAACTATGTTAGGCATTATTTTTGGTATTGCTTCGGTAGTTAGTATGGTATCAATTGGTCAAGCCACTGTGGCCAAGGTATTAAATATTGTGGGCGAAAATGTTGCACGTACCATGTTTATCTCCTCTGGCAAAACTGTTTCTAATTCAAATATAGAATTGCCTTTCAAACCATTAAATGATAAAGATCTCAATTATTTAAAAAGTCTACCCTATCTTAAAAACATTACCCCCAAACTAACAGGAACCGGTACTTTCGCCTATCGTAATCATTTCTTTAATAGCGGATATGTCTTGAGTTGCGACGATAGTTGCTTAGAAGCCAAAGATTTAACACTCAAAAAAGGTGAAAGTTTTAACACCCAAGATATCACCACTGCTGCACAAGTTGCCATTATCGACGATGCTGCTCAAGAAAAATTGTTCTCTAATGAAGAAACGCCACTGGGTAAAGTAATTACCATTTTAGGAATTCCTTTTAAAGTGGTTGGCATCGTCGAAGCCAAAAATCGTCAGGGTGGGCAACCCTCTTTAGGCCAAGCTTACATACCTTATACTACCGCAGCCATCAATTCAATTAATGATAAGCTGGGAGAATATCACGCCTTTGCCGTTACCGTGGCAAAGGGCTATTCTATTGCTGATGTCAAGGATAAGATTGAGCATTATTTTACCAACAAACACGGGCAAAAAGACTTTGAGATCACATCCAATGATGATTTATTGAAAAAATTTAAATCCGCGGCGAGTAATTTACAACTTTTTATTTTAATTGTGGCTTCAATTTCTCTTTTGGTTGGGGGAATTGGCGTTATGAATATTATGCTGGTATCAGTCACAGAACGTATGCAGGAAATTGGTATTCGCATGGCCGTGGGTGCCAAGCAGCAAGACATTAAACAACAGTTTTTAATCGAATCCATTATTTTATGTTTGATTGGCGGAGCCTTAGGCATCATTCTTGCTTTTTTGATAGGGTTACCGATTCAATATATCAGCAGTCACAACAAAAGCTTATTGCTTAGTTTTGAGCTCTCCTTTACTTCTCTAATCGTAGCCGTGTTTTTTTCCACCTTAATTGGCATAGTTTTTGGTTATGTACCAGCGCGCAATGCTTCTCGCTTAACACCCGTGCAAGCTCTTGCCAGAGAATAATTTTCTCCTTATCAAATATAGCTTTTTTTAATAAAATTTAGTCATCGTGCGTGTCTATTGCCTTCTTCTATCAACCTTTTCAGTGTATTTTATCCATCAAGAGATGCTTAAATCCGTTATCAAATTGAATCTCATCCTTGCCAAAAACAATCATAGATTTCATTCCTTAACACTTAACTCCTTTATAAAAATGCCAGAGACCTTGCCTTGATAAGTGCCACCTGGCTAAGTTTCTCTATTATAGTCACTTATATCATTGCAGCAGACTATCATCATTTAGGTTTTCTACCGATGATTGTTTTGCCTATTTTATTATCTCCAGTACTTGTTTTACTATTTTATGTATGTTTTTTCTTTATCTTTAAACTAATAAATTAAAGAAGTAGGTGTGGATAGTGGTGGGTACTATACACTCATCTCTGATGCTCTCCAGATCAATAGGTATACCATTGATAGGGAATGGCAAATCCCATTAGATGAAGTTGTCATAATGCAATCAATATTTCTTAAAAGATATTAACAATTTATTTCAGTTACTATATATTTTATATTTAATCAACCTGATCTTACCTTATAAATTGCCACTAAGGATGGAGCAGTATATGAGAAAGGTTTAGTCCTAGTTACTATTCTTATCCAGTTTTACTTAACTACGAAGATTTGGGCCATAATATTGCTACCTATCTTGAAGGTAGCATCGGAGGAGCTGCAGGAGCACAAGCTGGAGAGCAAATAGGTGGCGCTATCGGCGGTGTGGCTGGAGGAGTCTTAGGAGAATTGATTGGCCCAGAAGGAATTATCCCCTCGGTGCTGTCGCCGGTAAAGCGATAGGCGCTTTAGTAGGAGGAGCTGTAACGATTGCTGTTGCCGATAAAGTATCTGATAGACTTAATAGAAAAAATAAGTAGTGCAGATGTATCGCATCTAGTTTAAGATAGGGCAATTACAATGGAATACCACTCAGTTTTATTACGTAAAAAGGTATCACGTCTTACTTCTAACATATTTGTTATATGTTCTTTCATTTATGTTTTTACTCACAATTTGGGCACAGTATCTTATTTTCTTTTATATCTGTTATTGTTTGTAATATATCTTTTTATCTACTTTATCTTTGCTCAAACTGCAAGGATTTCAATTTCAATTAGCTGATTGTATATATTTAATTAGTGGTGAAAGCAACAAAAAAACTTACCCCTAAAGGCTTGTCTCTAATTCTTGCCACTTGGCTGAGTATTGCCTTATTAGCGACTGATATCAGTATTGCCCAAAATCATTGGCAATGGGGAATTTTTCTTACTTTTGTTCCTCCCATTTTACTATCTCCAATACTTATTTTGCTATTATATGTATGTTTTTATTTTATATTTAAAATAGCTAATTTACGAAAATAAAATAAAAATTAATTAATATAATTATCTTCTGCTAATGTATGCATAAATATACTAAAACTTTGGCAATACAAATTAACAGATTTTTTATCTTGCTTATTTGGTGACCATTGTTTAATATTATTTAACTCTTCTCATTATTTATTAATGTGATATCCTTAATATGCGCTAAAGTAGTTGCTGCATTAGGTCCAGCAGGAGCTATTTCTGGAACAAATAGGAGGAGTTATGTCAGGTAAAGCTTCGTGGAATAAAATATACTATCGCTTACATCAAGCTCAGCAACAAATGGGAGACTCCCTGTGAGAAATTTACTATCTCCACTACGAAAAAAATAATTGGCCAGAAGAACTTCTGCTTGGGCAGCAGCAGTAGCCGCTATTATCTATATCAGCCATCATCATTTGGTATGGGGTTTAATTTCGCCTTATACCTAACCTTGCTGCTGATTATCTATATTATTTTTTATTTTCTTTTGCTAAAACTTCAAAATAGACAGCTGACAGAATTTTTTATTAATGAATCATCTGAAGATCATGTGATAGCAATCAAGTAATGGACCTTATTTGCTGCAGCCATGGTATGTATTGCTTTACTTGCGCTTATCTCTCCTCCCGATAATTGTTCTATAACAGGCGTTTGAGAGTATATATCCTCCAAGCAAAGCTGATCCATGCATTGAAACTACACTAATATACGAATAAATGATTACAACTAATCATTAAAAACTAGGAACTTGGTAAGTTTTTTTATCAAATTGCTTAATATTTACTCAACAGGAAACTTTTCCTTAAAAATTTAACTCTCTCAATCAATGGCAATTACTAAGTTTATTTTTTATTACAATCATGATAAACATTTGTTATAACACATTCAAGGCCGCTTCCTGCTAATGCTCCTAATGCTCTAGGACAACCCACCTTCGGGTCCGGCAAAGCCTCCTACATCCATCGGCTCCTACGACCGCGCGCCCCTATTATCCTACAAGTACTTCTGTCTAGTCTGGTCACCAAATTCTACTATTCATTACAATTTGAAACCTTTTTTATTTAAATCTATTTCTCAATTTAATAAAAAATCTAGCAGTCATTATAAAAAATATTAACGAATATAAAGCAACAGAAGGTATTAAAAAAATAAGTAGCCCAATGCTAAGTAAAATACCGAAGTGATGAGGAATAGCGATCCCCCATCCATAAATACAGATAAAAGAGACAATAGCCCAGAGAGAAAAAGTTAAGGCAAGACTGTTGATACTTGTCCGCTTCTCCCAAGGTAAAATAACCATTAAATCATCAATCTTGAATTGAAAATTAATTATTTTTGACAGTATAAAATAAGATAATACGTAGACCACTAGCGGTATCGTTGAATATAAAACAAAGCTAAACCACATATTGAAGTTATGTCTACTAATATGATTAACAGTAAGTGCACTTAATATAAAACCAATCGTTTGAGAAAAATTCTTTTTATCGAAATGTTTTACATATCTACTTATATTTAGCTTTTCTTTTAGAGATTTAAATGCGATCATTTTTTAGCCTCTTTTTTAGTCTCGATAACCTCATGGTAAACATTTTATAGAATTTGCCCAATAAAGCCACCTCCTAAGTCTATCTGCTTACCTAAATTATTATTCCTCCCCCCCATCTTGCTTCAGCTAATATGTCAAATACAGTGCCTTTTTTAGTTTAGATAAACCTCAACAAAATTCCCCTATCTAGCTTATATGATCCCAAATTTGTCATTTATGCTGTTTCATATCATTTACTAAAGCCTATTAATAAATATGTTTATTAAATTTATTTAGCTTACTAAAAAACTGCCGGATAGCTAAAAAAATACATATACAAAACAAAGAATGGCAATTACTAGGTTTTTTTATTACAATCATGATAAACATTTGTTATAACACATCCAAGGCCGCTTCCTGCTAATGCTCCTAATGCTCTAGGACAACCCACCTTCGGGTCCGGCAAAGCCTCCTACATCCATCGGCTCCTACGACCGCGCGCCCCTATTATCCTACAAGTACTTCTGTCTAGTCTGGTCACCAAATTCTACTATTCATTACAATTTGAAACCTTTTTTATTTAAATCTATTTCTCAATTTAATAAAAAATCTAGCAGTCATTATAAAAAATATTAACGAATATAAAGCAACAGAAGGTATTAAAAAAATAAGTAGCCCAATGCTAAGTAAAATACCGAAGTGATGAGGAATAGCGATCCCCCATCCATAAATACAGATAAAAGAGACAATAGCCCAGAGAGAAAAAGTTAAGGCAAGACTGTTGATACTTGTCCGCTTCTCCCAAGGTAAAATAACCATTAAATCATCAATCTTGAATTGAAAATTAATTATTTTTGACAGTATAAAATAAGATAATACGTAGACCACTAGCGGTATCGTTGAATATAAAACAAAGCTAAACCACATATTGAAGTTATGTCTACTAATATGATTAACAGTAAGTGCACTTAATATAAAACCAATCGTTTGAGAAAAATTCTTTTTATCGAAATGTTTTACATATCTACTTATACTTAATTTTTCTTTTAAAGATTTAAATGCAATCATTTTTTGGCCTCTTTTTTAGCTTGATAATCATGATAAATATTCGATGCCGCTTTCCCAGCAAGACCTCCTAAAAACATACCTGCAGGTTGACCCCATCGATTACCTGCAAGTACTCCGACCATTGCTCCTGGAAGAACAGCCTCAGGACCTAATAAAGTTCCAACTGCTACTCCCGCTGCGCCGCCCAGCGTACCACCAACTTTGCCATATTACCCTTCCTGTCGCTGCACCTGCAGCCATAGCTATATCATCACCAAGCCCATCATTCCAGTTACAGTAAGCAAATTTAGGGATAAATAACAAAAAAATTAAAATTCTTTTCATAGCGCCGCCGTTTTGCTAATTAATTTTAATGCCAAACCAACAGCTGATGCAGCGAATTATGTGGTGATAAAAATAATTGTCAATTATAGTAGATGATGTGCTTTTCTTGAATTAGATAAATTAAGATTGGTATATACAAGGTCAGGCGAGCAATGAAATGATTGACTTAATTATTTCTATCTTAACAAAACCATTTTCTGGCAAATAATTGAATAGCTATTTTTTGGCAGCGATATCATCGCGATATTGCATGCCATCAAAATGGATCACCTCTACCGCTTGATAAGCGCGTGCACGCGCTAATATCATATCTTCATCCAACGCTGCTACACACAATACCCGACCGCCACAGGTCACAATTCCCTCTTCAGTCTCTCGCGTGCCCGCATGAAACACTTTTGCAATGTCCCCTGCTTTATCTAGTCCGCTGATGTAATTGCCTTTTTTAGGATGTTGCGGATAGTTTTGCGCAGCTAATACCACAGCAACAGCGCTTTTATCACTCCATTCTAATTTAATTTTATGCAAACGCTGCTCACAGGCAGCCACTAACGCCTCTGATAAATCCCCTTCCAAACGTAGCAAAATTGCTTGCGCTTCAGGATCCCCCAAGCGACAATTAAACTCAATTACGCGCGGATTGCCATGTTGATCAATCATCAATCCCGCATACAAGAATCCTTGAAAAGTATGTCCTTCTGCTTTCATTCCCTGGATAGTAGGCTCAACTATTTGCGACATGATCTTATGTAGTAAAACATCATCCATTAAGTAAGATGGGCTATAAGCACCCATGCCTCCTGTGTTTGGTCCTCGATTGTGATTATGCAAGCGCTTATAATCATGACTGGTCGCTAAAGGCAAAATATGCTCTCCATCTACTATAGAAATAAAGCTCATTTCTATGCCCTCTAGGTAATCTTCTATTAAGATCTTCTGATGCTTGCCCTCTAATAATTGCTCAATTGCTTGCTCGGCAATGGGAATATTTTCTGCAACTACAACCCCTTTGCCACCAGCCAAACCATCTGCTTTAATAACAATAGGTACACCTTTGTCATACACATATTTCTTTGCCTCTTCAACTTGATTAAAGACAGCAAAATGTACAGTTGGTATTTTATGACGCTGCATGAATTCTTTTGCAAAGTGCTTAGAGCTCTCGAGTCTCGCGGCATCTCGAGTGGGACCAAATATTTTTAAACCAGCTGCTATAAATTGGTCAACAATACCCGCTGCTAAAGGTGCCTCTGGACCTACTAAGGTAAGATCAATTGCTTTTTGCTGACAAAAAGCAATCAATTCATTAATTGATTCACTACCGATGTGTATATTTTTTACTTTATCCTCAGCTTGTGTGCCTGCATTACCAGGAGCAACGTAGACTTCCTTAACTCGAACCGTACTTGCTAATTTCCATGCAAGTGCATGCTCTCTGGCACCAGAACCAATTATTAAGACTTTCATATTAGTTATTTTCCCCCGTTTTTATTACCAATGAACCACTTGATTCCAAAGCAAATAAAGAACTACGATGTATCAAAGGAACAGCAACCTTTAAACAACAGGATTGCGATAGTTCCTGCATAATAATTGTCGATTGCGTTTTCTTAAGCCACCACCTTATTTTTGGCAAAAAAGCGTAATCACAGTACAGCACAAATTTCTCGTAAATTTCTTTTTCTTCAATTAAAGCTTGTGCTAACGCTGCTTTACTCACAGTTTTATAAGCTTTAATCAAACCAGGCACTCCCAAAAGCACCCCACCAAAATACCTTACCACAAATAAAACCGTATTGGTCAAATGATAAGAATCAATCTGCCCTAAAATTGGTCTCCCTGCTGTGCCCGAAGGCTCCCCGTCATCATTGATATGATAGAGCTCTTTTTGACCTACGCCAAGTCGATAAGCATAACATACATGTACTGCTTTAGGATGCTGCCTAATAAGAATATGTTGCCAATATTTAACTGTTTCTTCATCCACTACAGGATAAGCAAATGCCAAAAAACGACTTCCCTTACTTTTGTATTCTGCTTTACTCTCCAAACAAAGTGTACGAAAGCGTAAGAGGTCTTCGCTGTGCATGTCAAAAAGAATTTGCCTATGTTTTTAGATGCTCAATTAATTGAGGTACAACCTCAAATAAATCTCCAACCAGCCCATAATCAGCAAATTGAAAGATCGGAGCTTGCGGATCTTTGTTGATTGCCACAGTAATTGTGCTATCTTGCATTCCTGCCAAATGTTGAATAGCACCAGAAATTCCTACCGCAATATAAAGTTCTGGCGCCACAATCTTACCTGTTTGACCTACTTGATGATCATTAGAAATAAACTGAGCATCCACCGCTGCACGTGAAGCACCAACTGCGGCATGTAGTACATCAGCAAGGGGAATGATAAGACGATCAAATGCCTCTTTGCTGCCCAAGCCGCGACCCCCTGCTACAACGATCTTTGCTTCTTCCAAAGAAGGTCTATCAAAGCAAGTGGAAGATGTTCGCTGTAATAGATGACTTAAAGTAAGTGGAGCTGGACACTTCTCTAAAACACGAATGGGCGCAGTTTGTTTATTAGTTTGCGCTACTTTAAATTGATTGCTGCGAATCATTAATATTGCATGTTGCGCGAGGATCTGTACTGTTTCTAATATATTGCCAGCATAAATGGGGTGCACAAAACAATTGTCTCCCTTAATTTGTATAACTTCACTTACTGCTGGTCTATTTAAAAGTCCGGCAATTCGTGGCAAAATATTTTTACCAAAGGTATTAGATGTTGCTACAATATAGTCATAAGGGCCTGCCAAGGTAGTAACCAAAGCAGCTAATTCTTCCGCCAATTGTCCTTTATAGTGGGCAGCTTGTGCCACAATAACTTCCTTAACTCCCTCAATATATGCCGCATCGTCGGCTGCTGCTACCATAGCCTGATCAACAGCAATCAGCACTGTAACCTCTCCTAATTGGGAAGCAGCACTGATTAAGCGTGAAGTGTCTTTAGCTAAACCGTTTTCTTTGATTTCGGCAATGACTAGACTCTTCATTATAACTTCTCCGCCAAAATTGCTTGTAATTTATTGGCCAGTTCGAAAACTGTTTGCAAATGTTCTTGTCTTCTATGTTTGTGTTGTAAAGCATAAGAAATTATCCGTAAAGAAGACTTAATATCTGCTTTAATGTCTGATAGTTTTACTTTTTGCAAAGGTTTTTGCTTGGCTTTCATAATATTAGGCAGTTTGACAAACCGCGGTTCGTTTAATTGTAAGTCAGCGCTGATTACTGCTGGTAAATTTAAATCTAAGGTTTCTGTTCCTCCATCTATTTCCCTAACCACTTGTACTTTGCTTTTTTCAGCATTAATTTTCACTTTACTAACAAAAGTTCCCTGTGCAATATTTAGTTGTGCTGCTACCATCTGCGGAACCTGACTAGCATCATCATCAATAGCTTGTTTACCAAACAACAGTATGTCTGGTTGTTCTTTTCGAGCAAGTAAAGCAATAGTGCTAGCAACCGTTAGCGTTTCTAAATGATCCTCAGATTCAACTAAAATAGCCCGATCAGCCCCTATGGCCAGAGCAGTTCGCAAAACATCTTCAGCACGCGTAGAACCAATGCACACTACTACTACCTCTTTGAGTTGACCCCCTTCTTTTAAACGCACAGCTTCTTCCAAAGCAATTTCATCAAAAGGATTAATGCTCATCTTTAAATGAGCCATCTCTAAACTTTTTCCATCTGATGCAATACCAACACGGGCATTTAAATCTACCACCCTTTTTATTGCAACTAATGCTTTCATGCCTCATCCTTTAAAGCTATACCAGCCTCTATGCTCTCTTGCCATTTTTGACTGACCAAAGCAATATTGTTAGTTGATTTAACTCCATGTACTATTTTTGCCCATGGCCTATTTTCTAAACGGGTATTGCTCGCTGAGCTATTAGGATAAATACCGAGGGTGGGTATATTCAAAGCATTAGCAAGGTGTAGCAAACCTGTATCCACTGCGACTACCGAATCACTTTTTGAAAGTAATAAAGCCACTTGCGAGAGAGTCATTTTAGGACAAACCTTAACAAAATCCAAACCCTGTGCCAGAAATCTAACCGCTGCTTTTTCCTGTTCATTTCCCCAAGTGAGATAAACCATTTTCTTATCTAAGCGATTTCTTTGCTTTAGCAAAACTCTCCAGTTTTCTATTGGCCACAGCTTGTACTTGCGACTTGTACCATATACTGCCACATGGAAAGCATGTTCTATCGGAAAATCTAGTTTGATGTCAGGTGGAATAGTGAGATTGAGTGAACATTTTTCACGCTTTATTTGTTCTTCATAAGCAAAAGCTAGAGCAAATAACTGTCTGTTTTTCCAGATAACATTGTCTGCCTCTGATATTGTATGAGTATGATTATAAAATATACTTGCCCATTTTTCTCGAGCATTTAATCTAGAAAAACCATGAACTGGCGCTTTTATTAATTTGGCAATCAGAGCACTTTTTAATAAGCCTTGATTATCAATGATTTGATCATATAGTTCTTCTTGTAAGAGTTTGATTTGATGGAACATATGTTTCCAATTGCTTATTTTAAATATTTTCTTTCGATACTCTCTCCAAGAAAATTCATGGACTTGTTGCACAAAAGGATGCAAACGAGGTATATCAATAAAAGCTTTCTCGCACAGCCAATGTAATTTAATATCTGGCCTGTATTTTTTCAAATCTTCAACCGCATATAGGGTATGAACTAGATCCCCCATACTCGATAGTCTTACTAGTAGAACTTTCATAGGACTTAAAAAATGAAACCGAAAAGGAAAATTTAAGTGAAATTGCTTAACTAGATTAACAAATATTTTATATTATATATATATTATATATTTATATAGCATATATTTTTTCTGTTAATTACTTATATTTTTTATTAAATAACAAATAGATATAAAGATATTTAATAGTGGAAAAGTTGTCTAATAACCTGTTAATTGTTGATGAATAACTTTTATGAACCAACCATCTGTGTGGATAAGTAATGATGTTTTTAACAGTTTATGCATTACTTATTAAGAGAATTAAAAAAATAATTAATTTTAAAATTATTATTTAAAATAGCATGTTACAGAGAACTATAAAAAAGTTATTCACTATTACAGGCATAGGACTGCATTCAGGTGAGCGAGTAAAAGTCACCTTAAAACCTTTGTCATGTGATCAAGGCATCCTGTTTCGGAGGATTGATCTAGGTTTTCCTTTGAATCAAGCAATTCGTTTAAGCCCTTATCTTATTAATGATACAAGGCTAAGTAGTACCATCGTTACACAGCAAGGTGTTCGTATTGGCACTATTGAGCATTTGATGTCTGCTTTTTGTGCTTTGGGTGTTGATAACGTGCTTGTCGAATTAAATGCACCAGAAATCCCTATTATGGATGGCTCTAGCTTACCGTTTATCATGGCTATGCAAGAAGCAGGTATTGTGGAACAGTTGGAAGAAAAACGCTTTTTAAGAGTGAAAAAGAAAATTCGCTTAGAAATGGATGATAAATGGGTAGAACTTTTTCCTTATGAAGGGTTTAAAATAGGGCTGCAAATTCATTTTAATCATGCAATGTTTAAAGAGAGCAACAAATTTTTTGAAGTTGATTTTGCAAAAACCTCTTATATTGAAGCTATAGCTAAGGCGAGAACTTTTGGCTTTATGAATGAGATAGAATTTATGCGCTCACAAAATCTTGGTTTAGGCGGTAATCTAAATAATGCAATTGTAGTGGGAGACTATAATATTTTAAATAAAGAAGGCTTGCGTTATCCCAATGAGTTTGTGAGACATAAAATATTAGATGCAATTGGTGATTTATATACTTTAACCCATCCAATTATTACTCATTTTAAGGGTTATAAATCTGGCCATGCCTTGAATAACAAGCTAATCAGAAAATTGTTGGAAGAAAAAAATAATTATGAATGGGTGAGTTTTCCCAATGACAGGCATTTACCTAACTCTTTTCATTACCTTTAAGAGATCACTATTTTCCGATACAAAATTGAGAAAAGATACGCGCTAGTAAGTCATCGGAAGTTGATTTACCAGTTATTTCGTCTAAATAATTCTGTGCTCGGCGCAAATGTTCCGCTGCCAAATCTAAAGTTTTACTGTTTTCTAATGCTTTTTTAATTTCATTATGAGAGTTATTTAATAGCTCGGTATGACGTAGCCTTGCACTAAATAAACCTTCTTTCTCTCCTTGATAACCTGCTTGCTTTAGTATTTCTTGCTCTAATAAATCAAGACCACGATGTTTTTTAACTGAAATTTTAACGAGTGGTACATAGTGTCCTTCTCTAGTAACTTCTGCTTGCTCGTGGGAGAGATCAATTTTATTTTTTATGTAAATTATTTTAGTATTTTTAGGTAATTTATTGATAATGTTAATAGTCTCTTTATTAAGAAAGTTATTATCACTCATTAAAACAAGAGCAATATCCGTTTGATCAAGCACACTTTGAATTCGTTTTATACCTAATACTTCAACAGGGTCAGTTGTCTTATGTAAGCCAGCGCTATCAGTCAAGTGAATGGTTAGACCAGAAAGAGTGATTGTTTCATGAAGTAAATCGCGCGTTGTTCCAGCAATATCAGTTACTAAAGCCGCATCTTTTTGCGATAGGGCATTAAGCAAAGAAGATTTACCGACATTAGGTGCGCCCATCAATAAAACACGTTGCCCTTCTTGCAAAATAGCTCCCTGCTTGGCATTGGACAATAAAAGCTTTATCTTTTTGTCTAAGACGATAAGGTCTTTAGTGACATCATAATGGGAAAGGGCATCAATTTCTTCTTCTGGAAAATCTAAATAAGCTTCAATTAAAACACGTAACGATATAATTGCTTCGTTAATTTCTTGCAATCGAGCGGAAAAATGGCCTTCTAGAGAGAGACTAGCACTTTTTGCTGCACTTTCACTGGTGGAATTAATAAGATCAGCAATGCTTTCTGCTTGTACTAGATCTATTTTGTTATTTAAAAAAGCGCGTTGACTGAATTCTCCTGGTTGCGCTTGTCTTGCACCTAAGGCAATACAGCGTTTTAATAAGCGTTTTAGTACTATTGTGCCGCCATGACACTGTAGTTCTAATACATTTTCTCCAGTAAAACTCTGTGGCGCTTGAAAAAAAAGTGCTAATCCTTGATCAATTACTTTTTTTTCTTCATCATAAAAAGAAGTATAGGTAGCGTAGCGTGCAATCAAATTTTGTTTGCCGCAAAGTTGTTGTATAAAAGACGTTATGTTTTTACCAGAAATACGAATAACGCCAATGCCAGCGTTGCCAGGAGCGGTGGCGATGGCAGCAATGGTATCGTGCTGTGATAATTGAATCATGATTTAGATCAATGCCTTTGCTTTTAAGCGTTTTTAAATGAGATCATGAACATTTTGGCTTTCGCTATTACTCATTACTTTAGTCACGTCTTTTACTTTTGCTTCTTGCACGACTTTGCGTACTAACTGTTCAATTCCATTGACAACGGTGGTTTTTTTGGAGAGAGTAGAAAAAGTGGTTTCGACATTCCATGAGGTTTTTTGTGCATCAATAAAAATTAAATCCACATCTTGTGATGCTAAAACCAATGTGTGTTCCATCACTACCAATTTCATAGTATTGAATCAAGGTTCTGTAATTGCTAATAACCGACCATAATCTTTCTTGTTTGGATTTTAATGTTTTTATAGTCTGAGAAATGGCCGCTAGATGGTGAGCAAAATCATCATACAAGGTAATACCAGCTACTTCTCCTTTACATTGTAAGCGTCTTTTCACATTATGAAAACGATGCAAAAGATTAATGCTGATTTGCTCTTCAATACCAATTTGTTTGGTTGCTGCGATGGTAGCTAAAGCATTTAGTTGATTGTATTGTGCGAATAAATCCCATTGCACTTTCCCCAATAACTGTTGTTGCCAATAAACAGGGAAGTGATTGTCTGTGATAGAGCAATTAGTGTGATAGCCGTTTATGTCGGCAAAAGAAAGAGCGAAAGTCGATGGACCTATTTCTAATATTTCTTTAATACCATTTTGTGTTGCATTATCAATAACCTTACCATAACCGCATATAGTGCGGATGAGGGGATGAAATTGCTTTTGAATTGTAGCAAGATCTGAAAAAAATATCGGCATGGTCATATTCTAGATTGTTGATGATAAGGATATCTCGATGATAATGTACAAACTTAGACCGTTTATCAAAAAAAGCAGTGTCGTATTCATCTGCTTCAATGGCAAAATAATTATTAGGAGGGAAGGCGAGAAGAAACTTGAAAGTTTTCTAGAATTCCGCCGATTAAGAAACTAGATGAAAAGCCTGCATAATCAAGAATCCAAGTAAGCGCGCTGGTCATGGTTGTTTTTTCCATGCGTGCCTGTTACTGCTAAAACCCTGCGGTCTTTCAATATATGGTGATAAAGCCATTCTGGTCCAGAGATATAAGGAAAAGGAAGATGTCGATTAAAAATTGCTTCGATTACTGGCATACCTTAGTTTGGCTATATTGCTGATGATATATAGTTCAGGCTGTAAGCTTAATCGTTCTGCTAAGAAATTAGGAACTACTTTTGCACCAAGCTCTACCAATTGATCGCTCATCGGTGGGTAAATATGATGATTACAGCCGCTGACAGAGTAACCCAGTTTCTAGAAGAGCTAATCTTGCTAATCCCTCCATGAAGGTACCAGCAATACCTATGATGTAAATGTGTTTCATGATTTGTTAATGTGAAAAGTAAATCTGTAGATTATCATTCCTGCAATGCCGTAGAACAAGCAATTTTTGAATGGGATCAAAAAGCCTGCTAATGGGCTCTTAGTTTTTATAGTCGCATTTTAGATGATTTTTTACCTAGTCAATAGACAGTAAAATAGGCTAGAATTTAAAAAGAGATTTTGTTGGAATAAAAACTCTAAAATAGACAGTGGTTTATTTAAAGAAACCTTACGAGGTTAATTATATTGATTATATTATGAAACCTTTTTTAACCGTTGAGCTTAAGATAATTAGTGAACTAATTACTGAGGAATCGTTAAAATATGCAACTCCCGGAGCTGCAGGTCTGGATTTAAGAGCTGCTATAAAACAGGCGATTACTCTTGGCCCACAACAGACCCTTATGATCCCCACAGGTATTGCCATTTATCTTAAAAAGCGTGATGTAGCAGCTTTGGTCTTGCCTCGTTCGGGCTTAGGACACGAGCAAGGAATAGTTTTGGGTAATCTTATTGGTTTAATTGACGCTGATTACCAAGGGGAACTTAAAGTTTCATTATGGAATCGTTCGCATAGCCCTTATGAAGTTGAGCCTCTAGAACGTATTGCTCAGTTGTTAATAATCCCCATTTTGCATGCTAATTTTCAAGTGGTTGACCGTTTTACCAGTCAAGAAGTGCGTCAGCAAGATGGTTTTGGTAGTACAGGACGCCGGTAAAATATGTATCACAAAGTAATGTTAGGTATGTCAGGGGGGGTTGATTCCTCAGTGGCAGCTTATTTGCTGAAAAAAGAAAGCTGTGAAATATCAGGGGTTTTCATGCAAAACTGGCATGATGATGCAGAAAACGCTTTTTGCACGAGTAAAGAGGATGTTCTTGATGCAATTGCAGTAGCAGACATGCTTGGTATCGATATTGATATCGTTAATTTTGAAAAAGAATACCAAGAAAAAGTTTTTCAATATTTTTTACAGGAATATGCAGTAGGTAGAACACCTAATCCAGATGTGTTGTGCAATTCAGAGATTAAATTCAAAGTGTTTCTAGATTACGCTTTAGCACAAGGTGCTGACTATATTGCAACTGGTCATTATGTACGAAAAAAGATACAGGAGGGAAAAACTTATTTACTTAAAGCAAAAGATTTACATAAAGACCAAAGCTATTTTCTTTATCGTATCAATGGCAAGCAGCTGCATCATTCTCTTTTTCCCCTGGGAGAGTTAACAAAAAAGGAAGTGCGCTTTAAAGCCAATGAAATAAAATTACCAACTGCCAGCAAAAAAGACAGCACAGGTATTTGTTTTATTGGAGAACGTCCTTTTCGAGAGTTTTTATCACACTATCTTGTTTTATGTCCAGGGATAATGCGTTCGCCTGAGGGAAAAATTTTGGGAGAACACATGGGATTAGCTTTTTATACTATTGGTCAAAGACAAGGCCTAGGCATTGGTGGCAATGGAGCTCCTTGGTATGTGGCGGCAAAAGATATCTCAAATAATGAATTATTGGTAGTGCAAGGACATGATCATCCTCTACTTTTTTCAAAAGAACTAGTGATGAATGATTTAAGTTTTATTGATGGGCAGCGGCCTGCTGAAGGTGAGTATCAGGTTAAGATACGTTATCGCATGCCAGATATTCGAGCAGAATTAAATTATTTAGCAGATGATGAAGCAAAATTACGCTTTGGTGAACCTGTATGGGCAGTAACCCCTGGACAATCTGCGGTGATTTATAATGGAGATATTTGTTTGGGTGGAGGCATCATTAGCAAAGCAATAGCGAATTAGCATATTTGGAGTAAAGTCAGAAAGCGATTTTCCCTGAATCTTAAGTAAATTTTTGTGAATCTTTAGAATTATGTGGTGACAATGTTATGGATAAAATTTGGTTCAAGAACTATCCTAAGGGGGTAGCTCATGAGATTGATGTGGATCAACCGGGCACTGTTCCCGATGTATTTAATGAATCCGCTACTAAGTATAGTGATAAGCCAGCTTACACAAGTATTAAAACGACAATTACTTTTGGACAGGCAAAAAGACTGATGGATCAATTTAGTTCATTTTTGCAAAATAAATTACATTTAAAAAAAGGCGATTGCCTAGCCATTATGATGCCTAATGTGATGCAATATCCTGTTGCCATGTTTGGTGCTTTACAAGCAGGTTTGATAGTCACTAATGTTAACCCTCTTTATACCAGCTCTGAAGTAAAAAAACAGTTAGAAGATAGTCAAGCAAGTGTTTTAGTGATTTTAGAAAATTTTGCTGCTACTTATGCCAAAATTGCTAATGAAGTTAGGATAAAACATGTCATTGTTGCAAAAATAGGGGACTTATTACATGGTTTATGGGGGCCAATTCTTAACTTTTCCTTAAAATACATTGCCAAAACAATTCCTTCTTATCATTTAGAGCATGTCATTCCTTTTAAGGAAACTTTACGTCAAGGGAGTGAGCAGCCTTTTAAGAAAGTAGAGATTGATCGTTCTGATATTGCTATCTTGCAATATACAGGGGGTACTACGGGAACTCCAAAGGCGGCAATGTTAACACATCGTAATATTTGCGCTAATATGCAGCAGGCGTTAGAATGGGTCTCTCCAATATTAGATGAGGGGAAAGAGTGTATAGTTACCCCACTTCCTCTTTATCATATTTTCTCTCTAACTGTAAACTTAATGATCGTATGCAAACTGGGGTGCCATAATATTTTGATTGCCAATCCACGTGATACCAAAAGGTTTATCGGTCAAATGAGAACGAAAAAATATAAAATAACCGTAATTACCTGTGTCAATACACTGTTTAAGTCTCTTGTGCATCATCCTGATTTTACAAAGATTGATTTTAGTCATTGGAAACTCGCTCTGGGTGGTGGAGCTGCCATACAAAGTAACGTGGCAGAGAAATGGAATCAATTAACCGGGATTCCTATCGTAGAAGCTTATGGTTTGACCGAGACTAGCCCCGGTGTTTGTGTGAACCCTGTGACCATTGAAAAATACACTGGTTTTGTTGGATTGCCCTTGCCTAGTACTGATATTAAAGTAATGTCAGAAAATGAAAATGAGCTACCGCTGGGGCAAGAAGGGGAATTATGGGTCAAGGGTCCCCAGGTTATGAAAGGTTATTGGCGTAATCCTGAAGAAACAGAAAAGGTGCTCCATGATGGTTGGTTTGCCACAGGTGATATTGCTGTGGTGAACGAAGAGGGCTATGTCAAACTGGTTGATCGCAAAAAAGATATGGTGATTATATCTGGCTTTAATGTTTACCCAAATGAAGTAGAAGATGTATTGTCTTTTCACCCAGATATCGTGGAGTGTGCTGTGATTGGTGTGGAAAGTGAGCAAACAGGAGAAGCGCTAAAAGCCTTTATTGTGAGTAAAAATCCTAATCTAAGCAAGCAAGATGTGATTAAGTTTGCACGCAAAAATCTGACTGGCTATAAAATTCCGAAACTTATTGAATTTAGAAAAGAATTGCCAAAATCAAATGTCGGTAAGATATTAAGACGTGTCCTTAAGGAAGAAGAAAACCACAAAAAATCTTAATTAACTGATGAGTTGTGGGTAGTCAATTTATTCAAAAGAGAAAATGTCATGGAAAAAGTATGGCTTAAAAATTATCCTAAAGAGGTAGCAGCGCAAGTAGATATTGATCGCTGGGGTACCCTATGTGATATTTTTGATCGATCGGTCGAACGTTTTGCAAACCATAAGGGTTTTACCAGTGTAAGGACTGTGCAGACTTATGCTCAGACCAAGCAGAAGGTGGATCAGTTTTGCTCTTTTTTGCAGCATCAACTAGGTTTAAAAAAAGGCGATATTATTGCTATTATGCTACCCAACTGCTTGCAATATCCCATTGCGTTATTGGGCGCCTTACAAGCTGGTTTAGTTATTACTAATATTAATCCGCTTTACAAAGCACGTGAAATTAAAGAGCAGCTTGCAGACTGCGAACCCAAAGCGATTGTGGTGATTGAGAATTTTGCTGCAAATTTAGAAAAAGCACTCCCTTCTCTTCCTAGTATTCAACATATTATTTTAACTTCTATCGGCGATCAGTTGCATTCCTTTTGGAGACCATTACTTAATTTTGTGGTAAGGCATGTCAAAAAGGTTGTACCCGCTTATCAACTTCTTGCTAGTATTAAGTTTAATCAGGCCTTAAAGTTAGGTAAGAAACAGTCATATCGCAAGGTGGAAATAAAAAATAGTGATCTTGCTTTTTTGCAATATACGGGAGGCACCACAGGCAAATCCAAAGGGGTAATGTTGACACACCATAACATTGTTGCCAATGTGGCGCAGTCAGTCGAGTGGTTAAAAGCGATCGATTTTAAATTAGGGGGAGAAGTGGTAATGACCCCTTTGCCGCTATACCATATTTTTTCTTTAACAGTAAATATGATGATGGGCTTAAACATTGGGGTACAAAATATTTTGATTGCTAATCCAATGAATAGCAAAATGCTTATTAAACAAATGAAAAGATATCCCATTTCAGGCATAACAGCTGTCAATACCCTGTTTAGTTCATTGTTAGAACATCCTAGTTTACGAGAAGTGGATTTTTCCAGCTGGTTATTTTGTATCGGTGGTGGTGCCCCCATTCAGGAGACGGTAGCAAGAAAGTGGGAAGAAATAACTGGTGTGCCTATTGTAGAAGCTTATGGCTTGACAGAAGCAAGTCCAGGAGTTGCTATGAACCCGTTTTCTCGAGTAAAAGAGCAAATGAAATGGAATGCAACGGTCGGATTACCAGTTTCCAGTACTGATATATCGATTCGTGATGAAAATAACCGGGAAGTTCCTCTGGGAGAGCCAGGTGAATTATGGGTAAAGGGACCACAAGTTATGCAGGGATACTGGAATAAACCTGAAGAAACAGCAGAAGTATTACAAGATGGCTGGTTAGATACTGGTGATGTTGCTGTTATTGACGAAAAGGGTTTTTTGCGGATTGTTGATCGTAAAAAGGACATAGTTGTGATCTCCGGATTTAATGTTTATCCTAGTGAAATCGAAAATGTACTCTGTGCACATCCTCTAATTCGTGATTCGGTAGTGATTGGTGTAAAGCATCATAAAACAGGTGAAGCTTTAAAAGCTTTTATTGTTAAAGATGAGAGTAATTTATCTGAAAAAGAAATCATCGCTTTTTGCCGCGAGCAATTGGTCAATTATAAAGTGCCTAAGATTTTTGAATTTGTGGCAGAATTACCCAAATCAGCAGTTGGTAAAAATTTGCGTAGAGAGCTAAGAAAACTAGAAGAGCAGCAAGGCAAAGTCTATTAAACTTTAAGCAAGATGTGTTATTACCACTTTGGTTTTTAGCTAATAATACCAAGTGACTGTTTTTAGGCTTAGGCGGTCTTTCATGCATGGTGGTGAGAAAGTAACAGGATTTGGCTGTCATAGCAATGGATTGGTTTATTATCTGTTGCTCATTTAATTAAAAAGTATTTAGGTTAAAGCATGGAGAAATTAATTGTTGTAGGAAATGGCCCTTTATATGGAGAAGTTGTGATTTCTGGGGCGAAAAATGCTGCACTCCCGATTATGTGCGCCTCATTGCTAACGGCAGAACCACTGGATTTACATAATGTGCCTATGTTAAAAGATATTGAAACTTGTGTACAAATTTTATCCAAGCTTGGGGCTACTGTAAGTAGGCAGGAAGATCTCATGCCTAAGATGCACATCTGCTGCGATCATATTAGAGAATTATGTGTACCCTATGAATTAGTGCGTGCTATGCGCGCTTCCATCTTAATTCTTGGACCAGCACTAGCTAGGTTTGGACAATGCCATATCAGTTTGCCAGGAGGCTGTGCAATTGGTAGTCGGCCCATCGATCAACATATTAAAGGGCTACGCGCCATGGGAGCTGAAATTGAGGTAGAACATGGCTACATTCGAGCACGTGCTAAGCGACTTAAAGGGGCTCATATTATTATGGATATGGTGACTGTCACGGGCACAGAAAATCTTCTTATGGCAGCCTGTTTGGCAGAAGGTGACACCATTCTAGAAAATGCTGCCAAGGAGCCAGAAGTCACTGATTTAGCAGAATGTTTGGTCAAGATGGGCGCGCAAATTAAAGGATTAGGTAGTGATGTATTGTGTATTAGTGGTGTTGAACGTTTACATGGAGCCTATCATTGCATTTTGTCAGATCGTATTGAAGCAGGCACATTTTTGTGTGCTCTGGCCATGACTCAAGGGGAATTGGTATTAAAACATGTTCATCCGGCAAGCATGCAGATGGTGCTTGATAAATTGATAGAAGCAGGTATGAGTATACAAGCAGACGAGAAAACCATTACCGCTAGTATGAGAGAGAGAACAAAACCTGTTGATATTAGGACCCTTCCCTATCCAGGATTTCCTACCGATATGCAGGCGCAATTTGTGAGTATGAATGCAGTAGCACAAGGTAACAGTCGCGTCATAGAAAACATTTTTGAAAATCGCTTTATGCATGTGCCTGAGCTTACTCGCATGGGAGCTGCAATTGAAATACAAGGAAATGTGGCTTTGATTGATGGAGTGGAAAGATTATCGGGAGCTACAGTAATGGCCACTGATTTGCGCGCTTCTGCTAGCTTGGTGATTGCTGGCTTAGTAGCAGAAGATGAAACAACCATAGAACAGATCAGTCATCTGGATCGTGGGTACCAAAAAATTGAGGAGAAATTAGGCAAAATAGGTGCCAAAATCAAGCGTGTTGCTTAGTTAAAAGTAGCTCAGTATTCAATATAGCGTTTAAACACTGTGCTACCTCATCAAAAATAATTAAATGATTAAAAATGTATGACTGCATCTACTTTTTTGTCACCCTGCAGCTGGATCTGATTACCTTGGTCATCATGTAACTCGATAGAAGGTTTATCACCAGTAATTTTTCCTATAATATGATATTTTCTCCCTGATAGCGCGTGAACATAACTGGCATCACAAGAGGCTTCATTACCTGTTTCTTGTGGTGGCCCAAAAGAAAGCTCGTAATGCCCATTAGGTAAAGTCGAAGTAGAGAGAGGGACAAGTAGCGACTGACATTGAGCTCCGCTGATGACAACGTGATTTGCATCTGTGTTTTGTACATTAACGCTGGCAGGGAAAAGTTCCTGGCCTTTTTTGTTGATTGCTTTGCTTACTTTCCACAAGTAGTTGTTCCATTGATCCGCTAAAGTAGTGCCAGCATAAGAGAGATTATTTTGTTCTATTTTGGCAGTGGCTTTCATAACAAAGTAAAAATTATTCTTTGTTTCTAAACGCAATAAAGTTTGATTTAATCCAGCAGGAACTCTAACGGTAATGGTTTGCTCAGCAAATAGTTGTTGTGCTAGCTTGTCTAATTGCATCAAATGTTCTTCGCAAGCCATACGAGTAGAGGATAAAGCAGAAACGCTTAACTGATTTCCTGTCAAATCCCATTGTCCGTTCATTTGATTACATCCCCCTGAGATAGATAAGCGTCCATTAGGATTAAATTGCACCAATAAACGTTCACCGCTAGTAGGTTGCAGATTTTTTAATTTATGTTTTACACTATGCGCATCAAAATGATGACCTGCCACTACCAGCCAATGACTGGATGTTAATAACGTAAAACTGGGAGGTTGAGTCATTTGATCAATAAAAGTATCATTTTTGGATGAGGCGCACGCTGTCAAAAGCAAAGTAGTACATATTGTGAAGGCAGAAAAAGTCTTTTTCATGAATCGCCACCTGCTGAAAGTTAAGTAAAGAACTTATCTGATTATAGCTAAACTGCGATGTAAATGAAAACCAGAAACGCGATCTTAAAAAATTCTTGTTTACTGTAACTTAGCTTGCATAGTGCAATGACAGATGATGTTTTAGCCAAAAATTAATAAGCGACCCATCTTGTTTTAGGATATATCGGTATCAAAAGTAAATAAAATATTATTTTGTTTAAAGTGCAAGCGCTTCATAATAAAAAAACAAATCAATATTAAAATAATTTTTCCTGGAAGTGTAATCAATAGGCAGTTTTAACAGGGAACGTTGTTATGTGCAAAAGCTTAGCTTAAGGATTGAGATAAGATTTATTTTTCTTGCATTTGATGATAATAGTCAATTAATGCGTTAGTGGAAGAATCATAGCGTGCTTTTCCCTGCCCACGTAGCAGGGGTTCAATATGCTGAGCCAGAACTTTGCCGTATTCTACCCCCCACTGATCAAAGGAGTTAATGCCCCAGATAATGCCTTGTACAAATACTTTATGTTCATAAAGAGCTACTAACATACCTAGATTAAAAGGTGTTAGTTGTTTTAAAAACAGGGTGTTACTTGGTTGATTTCCCGGAAAATATTTTTGCGAGGCTAATTGGCTTTTTTCTATATTGGATAAAGCGTGTAAACCGGCTTCAACTTCTTCTTTGGTTTTTCCCTGCATTAAGGCACGAGTTTGTGCAATGCCATTAGCAAGTAGCATCTGGTGCTGTAAAAGATATTCTGGATAAAAGTTATTTGCAACCAAAATGAAATCGGAGCAGATTAAGCGGGTCCCTTGATGTAATAGTTGGAAAAAAGCATGTTGACAATTAACTCCCTCTTCACCCCAAATGACTGCACCGGTATCAAAAACCAGATGTTCACCATTTCTACCTACTTGTTTGCCATTACTTTCCATATCCAGCTGTTGGATATAAGCTGGAAAGCGACGTAAACTATGATCATAGGGGATGATGGCATGACTACTGCTTTTATAAAATGTGTTATACCATACCCCGATCAGACCCATTAATACTGGAATATTGTCTTTATAGGGCTTAGAAAAAAAATGTTGGTCCATACAATGACCACCAGCTAAGAAGTCTAGAAAATGTATTCTTCCCACAGCACACATGACAGCAAGACTGATTGATGACCATAAGGAGTAGCGCCCTCCTACCCAATCGAACATGGAAAAGATTAGTTTTGGTTCAATGCCATAATCTAGCGCAGCATCTTTATTATTAGTGATTGCAACAAAATGTCGGCTGATATCTCGCTGCCCAGTTTGCTTTATAAACCAGGCGATAGCTGTTTTTCCATTGAGCATGGTCTCAGAAGTGGTAAAAGATTTACTGGCAACCATAAATAAAGTACGACTGGGATTACAGCTTTTTAGGGTGATGACTAAATCAGCAGCATCGACGTTAGACACAAAATCTACCTTAATGTTTGGTTGGTGGTAGGGTTCTAAAGCTTGATAAAGCATACGGGGGCCTAGGTCAGAACCTCCGATACCGATATTAACAATGTGATTAATCGGTTCACCATTAAAGCCTTTATAATTTTGAGTTTTGATGCTTTCTGCCAGCGCAAGGGCTCGATTCAGTTCAATGTGGACTTTTTTTAAGATATTTTCACCATTGACAATTAAAGAAGATCCCTCTGGTTGGCGCAAAGCAGTATGAAGGACTGCTCGATGTTCACTCAAATTGATTGAATCACCTCGGCGCATTTTGTCAATCCACTGGCTAAGGCAGGCAGTATGTGCCAGTTCAATTAATAAAGACACCGTTTCATTGGTAATACGATTTTTGCTGTAATCTAAGAGCATATGGTGAAGGGTGCAATGCATTTTATCAAAACGCTGTGGATCTTCTTTAAATAAATCGCGCATATGCACATGAGAGATCGCTCGCTGGTGTTGATGCAGTTTTGCCCACGTAGAGGATTCGTTAATAAAAGGCATGTTAGGTCAATTTGATAAACATAATTTTCTATTCTAGAATAAACTTAGTTTGTTAGCCAAGCTAATTCATTTATCTGTTTTAGCTACTTTACATTCCTTTGATCAACTAAAATATAGCAAGTAGCATGAGCGCAGCAAAAATTACCCCGATGATGGCTCAATATTTATCCATCAAAGCCACCTGTCAAGATAAACTTTTGTTCTATCGTATGGGGGACTTTTATGAGCTATTTTTGGATGATGCGCTGGTGGCTGCTAAGCTATTGGATATTACATTAACTTCCCGTGGCACAATGCACGGTCAGCCAATTCATATGGCTGGCGTGCCTTATCATGCAGTAGATCAATATCTTGTGCGTCTAGTTAAAGCCGGCAAAAGTGTAGCGATCTGCGAACAGGTAGGGACGCCAGTTTTAGAAAAAGGTCCAGTTAAACGCAAGATAGTACGAATTATTACCCCAGGAACTTTAACTGATGCTGCCTTATTACCTGCTAAGGAAACCAATCGTGTGCTTGCTATTATTTGCCATAAAAAAATGCTGGGCTTGGCATGGTTGTCCTTAGCAAGTGGAGAATTTAGGAGCAAAATCATCGCGTTAGAAGTGCTAGATAGTGAGTTAGCCAGACTACAGCCAGCAGAAATATTGATGGGAGATGATCAGAAAGTGATACTTCCTGATCCTTGGCAAAAAAAAGTAACCTATATCAATACTTGGCAGTTTGACAGTGATAGTTGCTTTGCGCTCTTGTGCCAATTTTTTGCTGTGCAGGACCTGCTTTCTTTTGGTTTGAATCACAAAGAACATGCATTAGCTATTTCTGCAGCAGGAGCGTTGTTATATTATATTCAAACCACGCAAGATCAATTACCGCAGCATTTAGATCAATTGCTGCTTGAAGCATCTGATGTTTATTTACAGCTAGATAGCGCCAGTCGGCGCAATCTAGAACTTAGCTGCACACTGCGCGGAGATGCTTCGCCAACACTTTTTTCTAGCTTGGATGCTTGCGCAAGCCATATGGGAAGTCGTCTTCTTAAGCAGTGGATACACATGCCGCTACGTGAGCAAAATCAAGTTAAAAGCAGGCAGGAAGCTGTAGCAGAGCTGATTACTTTGCATAAAGAAGAAGGAGAATATCCTTTAAAAGAGCTTGCAGATATTGAACGCATTGTTTCGCGTATTGCTTTAAAAACGGCCAGACCACGCGATTTGGCCGCACTGCGTGCTAGTTTGTTTTTGCTAGAACAATTACCAAAAGCTGGTAAAAGAGTAAGTAGCCTGTTGCAACTTATTGAAGAAACTTTACCTAAAGGTCGGATTGTCGCAGATCAACTGCAGGCTACGCTTACTGATGAACCTGCTATGTGGTTACGTGATGGTCAGGTGATTAAAGACGGATTTGATCAAAAATTAGATGAGTTACGTCATTTACAAACACATGCTGATCAAATTTTGCGCGATTTAGAGAATGATGAACTGACAAAAACAGGTTTTAGTACTTTGCGCGTTGCCTTTAATCAACTCAATGGTTTTTATATTGAACTAAGTAAGAAAGAAGCAGAGAAAGTACCACAACACTATATTCGCAAACAAACCCTACGTAATAGTGAGCGTTTTACCACTGTTCAATTAAAGCAATTGGAAGAAAAAGTTTTACAGGCGCACGATGCTGCTTTGGATCGAGAAAAGAAATTATATGAGCAATTGCTCTGTGATTTACAGACTCATGTTCCTCTTTTACAACAGATAGCGCGCTTAAGTGCCATGCTCGATGTTTTACAAACCTTTGCGGTTCTAACACATCAACGCGGTTATGTTCGACCAGAATTTGTCAGTTACCCGATATTATCAATCAAACAAGGCAAACATCCGGTGCTTGCACAGCTGGTTGAGCATTTTACTGAAAATGATTGTGTGCTTGAAGGAAAGAAGAAGACAATGTTGATCACTGGACCTAATATGGGCGGTAAATCTACTTATATGCGTCAGACGGCCTTAATTGTGCTTATGGCCTATATGGGTGCCTTTGTACCAGCCAAAGAAGCCGTCATTGGTCCGATCGATTGCGTTTTTACGCGTATAGGAGCCTCAGACGATTTATCGCAAAATAGATCAACTTTTATGGTAGAGATGTCTGAAACCGCTTATATTCTCCATCATGCTACTGCGCATTCTTTGGTATTGATGGATGAAGTTGGCAGAGGAACTTCAAGTGCTGATGGACAAGCCATTGCCCAAGCAGTGTTGGAAGAACTGGTACATCAGGCGAGCTTTACTTTATTTGCAACGCATTATTTTGAGCTAACACAACTGGCTGACGCCTTTAATACTTTATTTAATAAGCACTTAAGTGCAGTGGAGGACAAGCAGCACATTACTTTTTTGTATCACTTACAAGCTGGTCCGGCTCAAAAGAGCTATGGGATTGCTGTTGCTAAGTTAGCAGGGTTACCTAATCGGGTTACAAAGCGTGCAGAACAACTACTTTTGCAGCATGAAGAAGCAAAAAAAGTGGAATCGAAACTGCAAGGAGATTTGTTGGCAGCACAAAATAATGTACAACCCGTTTCAGTAGAGAAAGGGGATGCTCTGCAAGAGGAATTGCTCACACTTCGTCATGCCTATGAGCTATTACAGCAGCAGATTGTTTCCCTTAATTTAAATGAACTCACCCCAAAAGCTGCTTTAGATACGCTTTTTACCATCAAAGAACAAATACAACCTGTTTCAGTAGAAAAATGGGATGCTCTGCAAGAAGAGTTGCTCGCACTTCGTCATGCCTATGAGCTATTACAGCAGCAGATTGTTTCCCTTAATTTAAATGAAATTACCCCCAAAGCTGCTTTGGATACGCTTTTTACCATCAAAGAACAAATACAACTTAGCAATTTCTCTGGAAACGATAGAGAAATCGCCGTGCTGTCCAGCTTGCCCCAAGCACAAATAGTACAGTGACTGCTAAAGTAATGACTCATAGCTGAGAAAGGTTAAAGGAGGCAGAAGTCCTTGTGACCTGTTCAAAGCGAAATCATCATCCACACTTAATCATCAAAGAAAGCATTGACAAAGTCTTTGGCTACAAATGGTTTTAAATCATCAACCGATTCTCCCACACCTAAAAAGAGTACAGGAACAGGTCGAAAGCTAGCCAAGGCTGCAATCACGCCCCCTTTAGCTGTACCATCTAATTTTGTAAGAATCAGCCCAGTCAATCCTAAAGCATCATCAAAAGCGGCCACTTGATTAAGGGTATTTTGACCTATATTGGCGTCTAATACTAGTAATACTTCATGTGGTGCATCAGAGATGGATTTTTTAATAACTCGTTGTACTTTTTTGAGTTCTTCCATAAGATGAAGTTGCGTAGGTAGACGACCTGCGGTATCAAGTAGCACAACATCTTTATGACGTGCTTTAGCTGCTTGCACCGTGTCAAAACAAACTGCTGCGCTATCACCTTTTTGCTGTGTAATGACTGGTATGTTATATTTTTGTCCCCAGGCAATTAATTGTTCTTTGGCTGCCGCGCGAAATGTATCGCCCGCGCCGCATATTACGCGACGCTCGGCAATTTCAATTTGATAAGCAAGTTTACCAATAGTAGTTGTTTTTCCAGCACCATTTACCCCTACCATCATCCAGACATAGGGTTTTGTTCGGTCAATGTTAAGACGTCGCTCTAAGGGGGTAAGCAGTTCACATAAGGCTTCTTTTAATGTTGTTTTTAGCTCATTCATATCTTTTAAGCCACGATAGCTCACTTTGTCTCTTACTTTTTTCAACAAAGCCGTAGTCGCTTCTATGCCCATATCAGACATCAGTAGTGCTGTTTCTAATTCTTCATATAGGTCTTCACTGATTTTTCCGCCACCAACCATCAACGCCAAAGATTTATTCAATTTATTGCGCGAATGCGCAAGTCCTTGTTTTAAACGCCTAGCCCAAGTTATTTGAATAGAGTTTTTCTCCTGTGGCTGTGCTGACAAAGGGTGGGGTTCTTGCCCAGATAGATTGCTTTCTCGTTGATTTGAGGTTTTATCTTTGCTAGATGCCGGTTGTGCTAAAGAAGATTTTTTGTTTTTAAAAACAAACATACCAAAAAATTTATCATAACTATTGGCGCCCTATTCTATCAGAAATAGCACTAAAGCCCAATAGAAGAGGATAGCACTTACAAAAAATAAAAAATTTGTTTTAATGCTTGGAACTTTTTTTAATATGTATTATCCAAGTCGGACCATTAGGTAAATTTTAAAATATTTTTTATAGGAGAAATAAATGAATAAATTCGCTACGTTACTTCTTTTGGCTGTTGGTTCTCTCACTTTTGCTGCTACCACAGCTCAAACTTCAGACACATCGTCTTCTGATAGTTCTAACCTCACCTCTTCTGGTAGTACAACAGATGGCAAGAACACTTATCAAGAACCAACTTCCCCTGATGTTAGCGGGCAGTCAGCTTCTATGACATCTGGGAAAAAAGCTCCATCACATAGTCACCATCGTTCTCATCATCACACTAAAAAAGTGGCTAAGTAAGGCTGCTTAATTGGTAAGTCTTTGCTATAAAAAATGGCTGACAAAATTGTCAGCCATTTTTTTATAGCAATAAGTTACATCGCACTCTCTTATTGAGTATGACTTTCACACTTGCTTAAATTTAACTATAATTGCTCTATTTTTACTCTGCAGCACATGTTGACTTTTCAAGAGATTCTTTGTCGCTTACAAAACTATTGGAGCAAGCAAGGTTGTCTTATTGTGCAGCCAATTGATACACAAGTGGGTGCGGGTACCAGTCATCCAGCCACTTACCTGCGTGCTTTGGGTCCAGAACCTTGGTCAGCTGCTTATGTGCAGGCTTGTAGAAGGCCTAAAGATGGGCGCTATGGTCAAAATCCCAATCGTCTTCAGCATTATTACCAATTTCAAGTAGTGTTAAAACCTTCTCCTGATCATATACAGGACTTGTATTTAGGATCTCTACAAGTATTGGGTATTACTTTGCAAGATAATGACATTCGTTTTGTGGAAGATGACTGGGAAAATCCAACCTTAGGTGCTTGGGGGCTTGGATGGGAAGTGTGGCTAAATGGCATGGAAGTCACTCAATTCACCTATTTTCAACAAGTAGGTGGACAAGATTGCTCACCTGTTTTAGGTGAAATTACTTATGGGATAGAACGTTTGGCTATGTATCTGCAACAAAAAAATAGTGTGTACGATTTAGTATGGGGCGTGGGGTTAGCACATCAAACCGTGAGCTATGGAGATATTTATCAGCAAAATGAAATTGAGCAATCAGCTTATAACTTTGAATATGCCAATATTAACTGGCTTTTTGCGCAGTTTAATGACTATGAAAGTGAAGTCAATCGTTTATTGAATATTGATCAAACAAGTCTGGTATTACCTATTTATGAATTAGTGTTGCAGGCAGCACATGTATTTAATTTATTGGATGCAAGGGGGGCAATTTCAGTCACAGAAAGAGCTACCTATATTGCGCGTATTCGTATTTTAAGTAGGAAAGTGGCCCAAAAGTATGTTCAAGAAAGAGAAGTACAAGGTTTTCCACTATTGCAGCAGCATGTTCAGGAAGTGAATTAATGGCCGATACCTTGCTTTTAGAGTTATTGACAGAAGAGCTCCCACCTTGTCACCTACCCAAAATGCAACGAGTATTTGCGCAAGCTCTGCTTGAGGGTTTAGAGCGCGAACAATTTATAGCGCAGCGTGATTATCATGAATTTGTTACTCCCAGGCGCTTGGCGGTACAAGTTTTTGGGGTACGCGAACGAAGTCCGCAAAGAGAACGCATCAAGAAAGGTCCTTCTCGTTTCTCTGCAATTAAAGAGGGAAAACCTACTGCTGCTTTAACAGGGTTTCTTAAGGCCAATCACTTAAGTTTTGAGCAACTGTCTTTGTTGAAAGATGGGCAGCAGGAGGTTTATGCTTATATTTTTACCGAAGAAGGCATTCTTCTCAAAGATCGTTTACAGGTCATTTTCGAGCAGGCAATTAAGAAAATACCAGTGCATAAGCTGATGCGTTGGGGTAGACATAGTGCCCAATTTGTTCGGCCAGTGCATCGGGTGATGGCATTATTGGGAGATAAAGTCATTCCTCTTGAGCTATTTGGTAAGAAATCAGATCGTTATACTGCTGGACACCGATTCCTAGCTAGTACAGCATGCGTAGAACTTAAAACAGCCGATGATTATGAAAAAATCTTATATACGCACAAAGTGGTTGCTGATTTTGATAAGCGACAACAGATTATCAAGGCCGGTTTAGACAGCTACGGTAATTGGATTGGAGATCAAGCTTTGCTAGATGAAGTGACCGCTTTGGTGGAATGGCCTGTGGTAATGCAGGGAGCATTCAAGCAAGACTACCTTAATCTCCCGCCTGAATGTCTTATTTTAACTATGCAAAAGAATCAAAAATACTTTCCACAATATGATAAAACAGGTAGATTGACGCATCAGTTTTTGTTGGTATCCAATGTTGAGGTAGTAGATAAAGTGATTGATGGCAATGAGCGCGTGTTAAGAGCAAGATTGGAGGACGCTACTTTTTTTTACCAAACCGATCTAAATATTCGCTTAGAAGATCGCGTTCCGTTATTAAAAAAGGTGATTTACCAGCAAAAATTGGGGTCACAATGGCAACGTATCGAGCGCTTGTGTAAGATCGCAAAAGCTCTTTCTCAAGAAGCGGGTTTAAAGGAAGAGGAAGTTGCTTTAACAGAGAGATCAGCTTTTCTTTGTAAGGCAGATCTCACAACACAGATGGTTGGTGAGTTTCCAGAATTGCAAGGGGTAATGGGCAAATATTATGCTCTTGCTGATGGGGAAGAAAAAGCTGTGGCCTTGGCCATAGAAGGGCATTATTACCCCAGGTTTGCTGGGGATCATTTGCCGCCAAATAATGTTGGCAAAATGGTAGCTCTGGCTGATAAATTAGAAGTATTAATGGGCATGTGGAGTATAGGATTCATTCCCAGTGGAGATAAAGACCCCTATGCATTGCGACGAGCGGCTCTTGGTGTCATTCGCATATTAGGTGAATTAAACCTGGATTTGCCCAAGCTACTTTCTATTACTGCTGATTGCTTTGCTCCTCATCAAATTGAGGCGAATATAGTGCAAAAAGTCTATCAGTTTATTTTGGAACGACTGAATATTTATTGGCAAGCTCAATATGCCCAGGAAGTGGTGGCAAGTGCCTTGGCTATCTCTCCTCGTTATTTGCATCGTTTGCCCAAACTATTAGCCGCGATCGAAGATTTTAGACAATTGCCGCAAGCCAACTCATTGCTAGAGATGAATAAGCGGGTGAGTCATCTTTTAAAAAAGAACGCCATTGATACAGCAAAAGTTAAAGTAGAAGATTTGCAAGAGACAGCTGAAAAAAAGCTCTGGCGACAATTTTTGACAGTTAAAGTAGAGAGTGAGCAGGCGCTAAAAAGGGGCGATTATCAACAGTCATTGCGTTGTTTGACAAGTTTGAAAGATCATTTGACGGATTTTTTTGCGCAAGTAATGGTGATGAGTGATCATCCTGCAGTACGTGCCAATCGTTTGCATTTGTTAGCGCAGTTGCATCACCTGTTTAATCAGATATGTGATTTAAGCTATCTTAATAGTTAGCGATATCTTTTTCCGCTATGTAAATCAATAATATGGCTGCTGCGAGAATAGTGGCCAATCTGTCCTTTAATCAATAATATTTTTCCAGCGAATCGTCGTGCTGTTTCTCTACTGGTACGACAACTTTGTTGACCTGCGCGATTGGCTGAAGTAGAGACTAGGCTACCTCCTGCGGCCTTAGCGATGGCTTGTGCAAGTGGGTGATCTGGAATGCGTAGCGCTATTTTTTGGTGTCCAACACCGCGTAAGACAGGAGAGATGGTTGTTTTTGCTGGCAATAGGTAAGTAACAGCAGCGGGCCAATGTACATACAAATAATGCCAGTCTTTTTCGGGCAAATTTTTTGTAAAGACAGAACAATTTCTTAAACAATAGGTAATGACAATCAGCCCCTTGTGAGAGGAACGTTTTTTTAAATTTAATAAACGGTGAATACCTCGACTGCAAAAAGGACTCACTCCTAGACCAAAGCAGGATTCAGTAGGGTAGGCAATAATGCCCCCTTGTTTGAGATGACTTTTTATCCGTCTTTGTTGCGCTCTGGCTAAGTCAACGTGCACCATAGGAAAGAAAATTTAATCTGTAGCTAAGCATTTTAATCTACATTTATGATTATTGTAATCGTCATCATAAGAGCAGAAAGATTTTTCTTTTTAAAAGCTCATGACAGAATTTAGTCTGCTAGAATAAATGTAGTAAGTAAAATTGCATTGAGTACAAGGGAAAGAGCACGTGGCAAAAAATCAGTGGCCAAAGGCCTTAATGGGGTTAAGTTGTTGCCTGGTCTCAATCAATCTGTTGCAGGCTATAGTATTGCCTGAGCAGCGCCAGGAAATGGAAAAACAAGAAAAGGTTTTTGCCAAATATGAGGTGGTATTTCATTTTTATACATTAAATCACCAGCAAGATAGCGAAGAATTTATACGATTAGAACGCTTACTTAGGGAGCATTTGTCTATTGTCAAAAGCCGTACACAAAGCAATTTAGATGAGGAGCAAGAGTATTACCTAAAATTAGAAGTTCCTGCTGAGATTGAACAGATTTTAGAGACAGAGGGTTATTTCAAAAATCAGATTAAAATTGACTTACAATTCAAAAATACTCGACGAGTATACGATATCACTATTGGGCTCTCTGCTCCAACTCGAATCAAAGACACACAACTAACTTTGGCAGGTGAAGTCGACTCACGAGCTGATCGGCAGAGTTATTACGATAAAATATATGAGCTCTGGCAATTAAAACCTTCTGTTATTTTTAAAGAGATTTCCTGGGAAAAAAGCAAAAAATCAGCACTTCAAGCCCTGCAGTTGCATCGCTATCCCTTAGCAAAGATAGTCCATTCAGCAGCCAATATTGATCCTAAAAAGCATCAAGCGCATTTAGAGCTCACTATTAATAGTGGGCCAACAATATGTTTTGGTCCCATTCAAGTGACAGGTGCGCAGCGCTATCCAGCATCAATCGTTAAACGTTTGGCTAATTTTAAGGAGGGAGAGGTTTATGATGCGTATCGATTAAAAGACTATCAAAATAATGTGGAACAAGAAGGGCATTATAGTGAAGTGATTGTTTTGCCACTTTTAGATCAGATACACAACAACCTTTTGCCAGTGCAAGTTAATGTGCGTGAGCAGCTAAGGCAGGATTTTGCTATCGAATTGAGAGAAGACTCTGAAGATGGGTTAGGTGCAGTAATGTCTTATGAACATTATGATCTATTTCATCGTGGTTTTTACCTAAGTAATCGACTTTCATATAATCGCTATGAGCAAGGTGCGAGCATTGGATTAAGCCAGCCCAAACGTTATAAAAATGCTTATTGGCAAAACCAAGCAGAATATTTTAAAGGTTCTAAAAATGGTTTATTTACCCTCTCCTGGTCGGATAATTTCTGGTATGTCTTTGCTACTCATGCCAGTGATACAAAATTAGGCTTAGAATATTATAAAGAAAAATTAAGAAATAAGCAGACCCATATTTGGCAGAGCAATCATGTTTTATTAGCAAGATTAAATTGGCGCAGTAACCATATCCAGACTTTGCTGCGACCGCAGGCAGGTTATTATATTAATGTCGGTGCTGCTACTACTCTTGGTAGGTTAAGTTCTTCTACCAGTATGCAACGCTATGAATTATTGGCTGAAGCTTATTTTACACCGTGGCAGCGCAGATATGGAACGTTTCTATTGCGTGGGCAAGTTGGTTATATTGCAGCTTCACACCCCGAGCATGTGCCAGATAGTTTACGCTTTAAATTGGGCGGTCCTGGTTCGGTAAGAGGTTATACAAGCGATAGTATTGGCATAAATCGCGGTAATTATGTCCTTGGGGGTAGAGCAAAACTGGCTTTTAATGTGGAGTATCAGGTGCCACTGAATGATAAATTTTCATTGGCCTTTTTCGAAGATGCAGGAGATGTCAAAGATCGATTCAATGATCTGCATATGAGATATGGTACGGGAATTGGTCTGCGTTGGTTTAGTATATTGGCACCTTTTTCCTTTGATATAGCATACGGACATGATCGCAAAAAATTAGGTTGGCATATTAATTTAGGCACAAGATTGCAATGATGAGCTGGCAGGGGACGTTAGCGAGTAAAACAATACGTTGGCTAGCTGGTATTATTGTTTTACTCGTAGGGTGCTTGCTTTTCATATTAGTCACTGCAAGTGGTTTGCGATTCACCTTGATGACTGTCCCTAAACTATGGGGACAACATATTACGATTCAGAGAGTAACGGGGAGTTTTTATCGCGGCTTTTCTTTGCAAGATGTGCGCTTAGAAAATCGTCATATGCTGTTATACAGTAAGAAAATTATCTGGCAATGGGCAAAAAGAACACATGCTCCTTATCACTTTGAAGTGCAATTGATTGATTTAGGCCACATCATTTATCAAAGAAAAGTGGATGTGGATGCGCCAGCCAGACCACCAGTTAAGCCTCCTACCTCATTACATATTCCATTTCATTGGCGCATTGATCAAATTCGTTTTGCAGGTATCAAAAATCTGAAAGAGCAAAGGATACTGTCCCATGGCGCAATGTTTGCGCTTGATTACTATCATGAGCATTATACATTAACTTTACACTATCTTGATTTAATGTCTTATCGTTATCGTGGGACAGTAGTGTTATCAGCAAAAGCACCACTGGATCTTCGGGGAAAAATAGACATTTGCGATGTGTATTTTCCAGCCCGGTGCTATGGATCAGTTCGAATCAGTCATAATTTTGTGCAACCTAATATCGACATTTATATCAAACATAAAAAGATGCTGGTTAAAGGCAACATGTGGTTTGCTCCATATGCTCCCATCCCGACACAAAAGTTATTGAGGGCTAATATCCATGCGCAGCATGTCAACCCTCATCAATTCGTAGTGAGCTGGCCCAAGGCAGATTTATCTTTTGATGGAAATCTTCAAGCCACTAATGTTCATCATACCAATCAACTAGCAGGTGTGTTTCGTCTAATTAATGGTATCCCTGCTTACTATGAAGCGCATGGATTGCCATTGAGCCAATTAGAGATACATTTTCTGATTAATGAAAATGGTAGTTTTCAACTGATTAATGGTGAATTAGAAACCATTAAAAATGGTTATATGAAAGCCAAGGGAGAAATTGATCCTGATGGAAAATTGTATTTAATCGTCAATATGCGCTTGGGTTTTATCCATTTTATGAATGCCCCTATTGATAACGTGTATGAAGGCATGGGTGTACTTACTGGGACTTATCGTAATCCTGTTTTAGAACTAAGCGCTAATTCAAAGTGGCATAGCTTGCAACTCAAAGCCACGCTTGCAATCAGAAGTAGATTGTTAAAGATTAAAAAAATGGTGGTTTATAGACATGGCAAAGGTTTTAAGGGCAGTGGTATTTTTCATTTGCAAGACCACCGCTATTCGCTTGATTTAGCACTAGAAGGACACAATTTCGACCCACAGCTTTTATCACCAAGTTATCCTCAGGGAGCCATTAATGGCACGATAAATGTCAAGGGAAATTTATATGAAAACACCCATGTTGACATGGACATTAACCATAGCAGTATCTCGGGACATCCTTTCTACGCCAAAGGATTCATTGATCTTTCTTCTAGTAAACTTCATTTGGTCAATTTACGATGTCATGTAGGTGATAATACCTTATTGTTGAGAGGTCGATTGCAAGATCAACATGATCGATTATTGATCCAAATGTATATGCTGGATTTACAACAGCTGGGTTTTGGGTTTTCCGGATCAGCTATGGCAAAAGGCTATATTGAAGGGACATTGCTACACCCTTTAGTTGAATTAGAAGGAGAATTTCATCAAGTACGCATACCTAAAGTATTGTCTTTAGATGATCTTAATTTTAATTTAACGGTTACACAGGCACTTAATTCACCTTTAAAAGTGCGCATCCAAGGTCGTGGTTTACATTGGAAAGATGTGCTGGTTAATCGCATTGACACGGAAATTAATGGTACACGCGCCTCGCATAATGGATATATACAGATTCATAGTAAACAGATGGCTTTATTTGCCCAAGCCCAAGGCGGATTTGATCAACAAAGACAATGGCGTGGGCAATTACAGAAATTGGTTTTTTCCGGGCCACTTGATTTACAACTCCAGAGCAAAGTATCTGTTTTTGCTAGTAAAAATTCATTGCATATGGGAGAAAGTCGCTGGCGCTTTACTGGGGGACAGATGTATCTTAATCATTTTGATTGGCACAAAAAGGAAGGCATTAGTACTAAAGGCAATGTCTCAGGATTACATTTGGCTGTGTTAAGACAATTGGTTCATCTAGAATCCTTGCCCTTTGAAGAGAATATTATTTTGCAGGGCAATTGGGACTTTTCTTATAAAAATGATGCTTCAGGTTATATTCACTTTACTAGAGAAGCTGGTGATCTTTTCTTTTCCACGCGTAAAACTGCTTTGGGCTTGCATCAATTTGATTGGGATACTCAGTTACTAGGTAAAAACATTCATTCTCAGTTAATTATCAAGACGCGATTTATTAATGTCCTACTTAATCTAGTAATAGGACAGCATTGGGGCAGAAGTTTAAGTGCTTTGCCGTTAAAAGGACAATTACAATTTCGCGCCAATAGCATAGAAAGTTTCAAATATTTACTGCCAGTAGATAAAGATGTGCAAGGTCAAGTGTACGGTGATGCGAACATAGGGGGTACAGTTGCTGCGCCCACTTTGCATGGCAAGATTATCGGGGATAATATTCAGTACCGTGATTATAGTTATGCGCTTTATTTACGTAATGGCACTTTGCGTTCTCGACTACAAGATCAGCGTTGGATCATTGATGAGCTAAGCTTTCATGATAAAAAAGGATCTATCTTAATTTCAGGGAGTTTAGGGCGCTTGGGTAAGAATGATCATGCCGATTTGGATGTTAACTTTAACCATTATTTATTGATTAACCAGCCTAATCGCCAGTTTGTGATTTCTGGACAAGCCAAACTCTTTTTTGAGAGTAATACACCCATGCTATTACAAGGTAACTTGACCTTAGATCGAGGATTCTATCAAAACTTAAAAGATAAAGTGCCGCAGCCTTCTGATGATGTGCATATCATTGGTGAACAACAGCAATTTGCTCAAGAAAATAAGAAGGTGATACCGTTAATTGCTGATCTTAACTTAAATCTTAATAGAGCTCTTGTTTTGACCTTACACGATATTAACTTAAGATTGGGTGGGCAAGTGCAGATAAAAACTTCTAGTAAGCAAGATGTACGACTTCATGGCAAAGTGGTTGCAGTAGAGGGTCAGTACCGTGCTTATGGACAAAATCTTCGTGTAGAACAAGGTTCACTTGTATTTGATGGAACATCTAGCATCTTAGATGCGCCATTGCATTTGATTGCTAAGCGTTATCAATCGCCTGTGGGTGCTGGCATTGATGTCACTGGTAGTTTAAGAGAGCCACACGTCCGTTTGATCGCCGATTCAGCGATGAGCGATAGGGAGAAACTTTCCTGGTTGATCTTAGGAAGAGAGTCTAAGGGGGAGGATGATGAAAGAGCTTTAACGTTAACCATGGTTCTTTGGGCAGCGCAAAAATTCAATAAAAAGACCGGTCTCCTTTTAGATAATATTGCGTTAAGTTCCAATGAAAAATATGACACTACTACCGGAGAAAAAAGTGCCAGTCAGCCAGTTGTGACACTGGGTAAGCAATTAAGTCGCCATCTTTATATGGGTTATGAAGTAGGAGTACAAGGAGGCTCTCAGGCAATTCGTTTGATTTATTCAATTAGTCAAGCTTTAAGTGTCTTCACACGATTAGGCAAAAACTCTGGACAGGTTGGTTTGAAATATCATCATCGCTTTGATTAAGTGCTAATCATCTTGCTTGCATAGAGAAGATGAGCGTCTTACAATGCGCAACTTGATGATGGAGAAAGTAACAATGCAAGCGCAATATCAACCAGATCTAATCGAAGGCCCAATGCAGGAAAAATGGGAAAAAAGTAGGTGTTTTGAAGTGAAAATAGATTATAGCAAACCCAAATATTACTGTTTGTCTATGTGGCCTTATCCTTCAGGTAAGCTCCATATGGGCCATGTTAAAAATTATACCCTTTCTGATGTGTTGTGTCGCTATAAATGGTTAAAAGGCTTTAATGTATTACATCCGTTAGGTTGGGATGCTTTTGGGCTACCTGCTGAAAATGCAGCGATCGCGCATGGTTTATCTCCCGCACAATGGACTCGTTCAAACATTGCTGATATGAAGAGTGTATTGAAAAGTTTGGGATTGGCTATTGATTGGAGTCGTGAAATCGTCAGCTGCGATTCCACATATTATGGTTGGGAACAATGGTTGTTCACTCGGCTTTATCGTCAGGGTAAGATCTATCAGAAACAGGGGATAGTAAACTGGGATCCAGTAGATCAAACGGTACTCGCCAATGAACAAGTGATTGATGGTAAGGGCTGGCGTTCAGGGGCCATCGTCCAAAAGCGTGAAATCCCGATGTATTATTTTAAAATCACTGATTATGCGCAAGAGTTATTATCAGGCTTAGACAAATTGCAAGGTTGGCCTGAAAATGTGTTGCAAATGCAAAGAAATTGGATTGGTCGTTCTAGCGGCATGACAGTGCGTTTTCCCTTGCATGAAAAAAGCCAAAGCAATTTAGATGAAGCGGCGAGTCAATATGTACAAGTGTACACTACTCGTCCAGATACTTTACTAGGTGTCACTTATCTTGCCATTGCTCCGTCACATCCATTAGCCAAAGCTGCCTGTTATCACAATGCCCAACTTGCTGAATTTATCAAAGAGTGCCAGCATGGTTCAGTATCAGAAGCAGAGCTAGCGACTTTACCCAAAAAAGGTATATTCACTGGTCGTTTTGTACATCATCCGTTAACGGATGAGCTGTTACCAGTATGGGTGGCAAACTATGTATTATCGGGTTATGGTGATGGTGCGGTGATGGCAGTTCCGGCGCATGATGAGCGTGATTATGCCTTTGCTAAGCAATATGATTTACCGATTAAGCAGGTGATAGAGCCGATTGAGCAACAAAAGTTTGGGGAAGTTTATAGTGCAGCTGGGCGGCTAATTAATAGTGGCGCTCTTAACGGCAGGACATCTGCAGAAGCCTTTTCTTTGATTGAGCAATTATTAAAAGATCGAGGTTTAGGGGAGAAAAAAACCCAATTCAGATTGCGTGATTGGGGTATCTCTAGGCAACGCTATTGGGGATGTCCAATTCCAATTATGCATCGCAACGATGGTACAGATGAAGCGTTATCTGATGATCAATTACCTCTACTTTTGCCTGAAAATTTATTACCTAGGGGTGATGGTTCTCCTTTAAAGCATGATCCTGATTTTTATGAAGTCAAAGATGCAGCCGGGAAAAAAATTGGTATTTATGAAACAGATACTATGGATACCTTTGTGGAGTCAAGCTGGTATTTTCTGCGCTATACCTGCGCCAACAATCAAAAAAGTATGATTGATCTGCAGGCTGCTGCCTATTGGCTACCAGTAGATCAATATGTGGGCGGTGTGGAGCATGCTATATTGCACCTGCTTTATGCGCGCTATTTCACCAAATTGATGCGAGATGAGGGGCTAATTGATATTGACGAACCCTTTACTCGATTACTGACACAAGGTATGGTTATTGCGCCTACCTATTATCAACAAACAGCACAAGGAGGTAAAATTTGGCTATCAAGTGAAGATGTAGAGCTACAAAAAAATGCTAAGGGTCAAGCGATCTCTGCCATCAGTAAAAAAGATGGACAAACAGTTTACCTTGGTGGTATGGAAAAGATGTCTAAATCCAAAAATAATGGAGTAGATCCAGTGCGTATTATTAATGTTTATGGTGCAGACACGGTACGGTTGTTTTGTATGTTTGCAGCTCCGCCTGAGCAGTCGTTAGAATGGACAGAAGAAGGAGTTGAGGGAGCTTTTCGGTTTTTAAGGCGTTTATGGCGGATTGTTTTTGCTTTAAAGCAAATGCCAGTTGATCAACCGTTTAAAGGAGATAATAAGGAATTATCAGCCGAATTAAAAGCCTTGCGTTTTAAATTGCATCACAGTATTGAGCGGGTGAGTTATGATTTTGAGGTGCGCCAGCAATTCAATACCGCTATTGCCGCAGTGATGGAGTTGCTTAACCAATATGATAAGACGAATTGGCAAGATCAGGGACGCATCGGTTTTTCGGTAGCTTTAGAGACTATTTTAGCGGTACTACGCCTTCTTTGGCCAATCACACCGCATATTTGTGAAACTTTATGGCATGAATTGGGTAGAAGTGAATCATTACAGGAGGCCGGTTGGCCAGTAGTCGATCAAGAAGCTTTACTTAAGGATGAAATCACTTTAATGGTTCAGATTAACGGGAAATTACGCGGGCAAATTAAAATTACTGTGGACGCTGATGAAAGCAGCATTATTTCTTCTACTTTGAGACAAGCATTCGTACAAAAATATACGCAAAATAAAGAAATCAAAAAAACAATTGTGGTGCCAAGGCGTTTGATTAATATTGTACTCAAGTAATTGTTTCACGTGAAACAGCTATTTTTTTTGGATGAAGAGTAGTGTCAATGGAATTAATAAACATATGGTTGATTGTCTGGTTTCGTAGTTTTGGTGCGATCAGTAAAACTTATTATGTCGCTCAGCTAGCAAAAGCCCTCATCATCGCTTTCATCTTCTGTATTTTTTATCATAGTCTCAATATCTTGCAAACGAAATATTTCTTGAGTATCAGTTTAAAAACATTGCTTTTTCCATATGCTTGGTACATAGTTGATCAATTAAAAAGTGCTATATTAGATGATGAATTGATATTTACTGGTTATTTCTCATTATTCATCAATTGTCTGCTTGCCGTCTTGGTATGGGCTTGGTCTTTTTTCTTGGCGATACTAGGGCTATTATTTCTTTATATTAGTTCAGGAATCTCTATTGATAAAAATTTTCAAAAGCGTTCTTCTTTAAGAAGAGGGCGATCGCAACAAAAAAAATAGTGATCAGCAAAATTTATTATTCAAGTCTTAAAGAGTAAAACATTTTTATGCCACCTAGCTACATTGCTTCGTTAAGAGCTTTACTTTACAATTGTAAAGTTGAGGTGGGACTAGCTTGAATAGGAAATAAATATGACGCAAGCAGTATTGGCTCTTGCAGATGGAACAGTGTTTGAAGGAGTTTCTGTTGGCGTTGAAGGTAAAATCGCAGTTGGGGAAGTGGTTTTTAATACTTCTATGACGGGCTACCAGGAGATTTTAACAGACCCTTCTTATGCGTTTCAATTAGTCGCTCTCACCTGCTGTCATATTGGCAATACCGGGGTTAACACACAAGACATGGAATCCTCTCGCGTATTTGCCTCTGGACTGATTATCCGGGATGCTTCAATTGCAGTCAGTAATTACCGTGCACAAGGTTCACTAGCGAATTTTTTAATGGAGCAGCAGGTAGTGGCAATTGCAGAAATCGATACGCGCGCTTTAACTCATTTACTTAGAGACAAGGGAGCGCAAGCAGGCGTCATCATGGTAGGACAAGATATCGATATTCCAGACGGTATCAAAATGGCTAGGGAATTTTCTTCGATAGCAGGAAAAGATTTGGTGCGTCTAGTAACTTGTCAAAAACCTTATTTTTTCAAGCAAAAAAACTGGTTTCCTAGCAACTCAGTAAAAACGCCCTCTACTTTGCTACATCCTACAACGTCATACAAAGTAGTGGTGTATGATTTTGGCGTGAAAAAACAAATTTTATGTGCCTTGGTTGATCAAGGCTGTGAAGTGGTGGTAATACCTGCTACGACTTCTGTAGAAGATGCTTTGGCTTATCAACCTGATGGTATTTTGCTCTCTAATGGACCAGGAGATCCGCAGCCCTGTGATTATGCTATTAAAACCACACAAATGTTTCTAGAAAGAGGGTTACCTGTGCTAGGAATTTGTTTGGGTCACCAGTTATTGGGGTTGGCTTTGGGCGCGCGCACCAAGAAAATTAAATTTGGACACCATGGCGCCAATCACCCAGTTTTAAATAAACGCGATGGTCGGGTGTGGATCACCAGTCAAAATCATGGATTTGTAGTTGATGAAGAGAGTCTTCCTGATGATGTTGAAGTAACCCATCTTTCTTTGTTTGATGGATCACTGCAAGGAATGCGATTAAAAAATAAACCAGTTTTTTCTTTCCAGGGTCACCCGGAGGCTTCACCTGGACCGCAGGAGTCAAGTGCTTTATTTAATCAATTTATTGATTTGATGACCCAATACCGAGAAAAAAAATAATTTGATTTATAGGCAGTTTCAGCTATCAGCAGAATATAAGAAAGGTGCTCATGCCCAAGAGAACAGATATAAAAAGTATTTTAATCATTGGTGCGGGCCCCATTGTTATTGGCCAAGCTTGCGAATTTGATTATTCTGGAGCACAAGCGTGCAAAGCTTTGCAAGAGGAAGGTTATCGCGTTATTTTAGTTAATTCTAATCCAGCGACCATCATGACTGATCCTCAAGTTGCTGATGTCACTTATATAGAGCCTTTACAGTGGGAGTTTATTGCTGAAATCATTAAACGAGAAAGGCCAGATGCTTTATTGCCAACAATGGGTGGACAAACTGCTTTAAATTGTACCCTGCGTTTAGAACAAGAAGGAATCTTGGCTCGCTATCAAGTTGAATTAATTGGCGCGGATGCACAAGCGATTCATAAAGCAGAAGATCGTGGTCTATTTAAAGAAGCAATGGAAAGGATTGGATTAAATTGTCCGCAATCATATCTTTGTCATAGCGTTGAAGAGGCCAGGCAAGCTCAAGAAACCATAGGGTTTCCAACTTTAATTCGTCCTTCATTTACTATGGGCGGTAGTGGTGCAGGTATTGCTTATAATATTGAAGAATTTGAACAGATTTGTGAACGTGGTTTTGAAGCCTCTCCCACCCACGAGTTGTTAGTGGAGCAGTCAATTTTAGGCTGGAAAGAGTTTGAGATGGAGGTGATTCGTGATCACCGCGATAACTGTCTTATTGTCTGCTCTATTGAAAATTTTGACCCCATGGGAGTGCATACTGGTGATTCCATTACAGTGGCACCAATTCAAACGCTCACTGATAAAGAGTATCAGGTAATGCGTAACGCCAGTATTGCAGTATTGCGTGAGATCGGTGTGGATACTGGGGGAGCGAATGTTCAATTTGCTGTACATCCAGAGACTGGGGAGATGATTGTCATCGAAATGAACCCAAGGGTTTCTCGTTCTTCAGCACTTGCCTCCAAGGCAACAGGTTTTCCTATTGCTAAAGTAGCTGCCAAATTGGCTATAGGCCTTACTTTGGATGAGATTAGAAATGATATTACAGGAGGCAAAACACCTGCTTCTTTTGAACCAAGCTTGGATTATGTGGTGACGAAGATTCCCCGTTTTGCCTTTGAGAAATTTCCGGCAGCTGATGATCATTTAACAACACAAATGAAATCGGTTGGTGAGGCGATGGCGATCGGCCGTACTTTTCAAGAGTCCCTGCAAAAAGCCTTGCGTAGCTTAGAAACAGGGCTTTTTGGTTTGACACCACGCACGCAAGATATTATTGCTATTAAAAAAGAATTGATCAACGCCAGACCCGAACGTATTTTATATATTGCAGATGCTTTTAGAGTAGGTATGACGGTAGAAGCAGTGCATGAGCTATCTCATATTGATCCGTGGTTTTTGCGACAAATTGAAGATTTAGTGCAAGAAGAACAGATGTTGCATACTCAGATGCTTAATCAAGTTACCAAAGCAGATTTTAAACGTCTTAAGAGAAAAGGATTCTCTGATAGGCATCTGGCAGACCTTTTTAAAGTTGATGAGCAAACCATTCGACTACGCAGGACACGCGATTGGAATCTATATCCAGTATATAAGAGAGTTGACACTTGTGCTGGTGAATTCGCTGCAACTACTGCTTATATGTATTCGACTTATGAACAAGAAGATGAATCATTTCCCGATGCCCGAAAAAAAATCATGATCTTGGGCGGTGGGCCTAATCGCATTGGTCAAGGGATTGAATTTGATTATTGTTGTGTACATGCCGCTTTGGCCTTGCGGGAACAGGGTTGGCAAACCATCATGGTGAATTGTAATCCAGAAACAGTCTCAACTGATTTTGATATTTCTGATCGCCTTTATTTTGAGCCGGTTACTTTAGAAGATGTGCTTAACATTATTTACCGTGAACGGCCCTATGGAGTGATTGTGCATTATGGTGGGCAAACCCCTTTAAAATTGGCTAAGGGTTTGGTACAGTATGATATTCATATTATTGGTACCTCAGCAGATAGCATTGATTGTGCAGAAGATCGGGAACGTTTTCAACAAATGTTACAGAAACTTGGCTTAAAACAGCCTGCAAATCGAATTGCCAAACGTACTGAAGAAGCAGTAGCCTTAGCAGAAGAAATTGGTTACCCTTTGGTAGTTCGCCCTTCTTATGTGTTAGGTGGACAAGCCATGCGCATTGTCAATGACAGTGAACAGTTGATGAATTACATGGATAAAGCGGTGACAGTTTCTGAATCGAATCCTGTTTTATTGGATCGGTTTTTGAATCGGGCGGTAGAAGTGGATGTTGATTGTATCAGTGATGGTGATATGGTCGTTATTGGTGGTTTGATGGAGCATATTGAAGAAGCTGGTGTGCACAGTGGTGATTCTGCTTGCTCTATCCCAGCTTACTCGCTTAGTCAGACAATACAAGAAGAGATATGTCGGCAAAGCAAGGCCTTAGCCAAGGCCTTGGGTGTGGTTGGTCTAATGAATGTGCAGTTTGCTGTACAAAATGGAGTCATTTATGTATTAGAAGTGAACCCAAGAGCTAGTCGCACTATCCCTTTTGTCAGTAAAGCAACGGGTATCCCTTTGGCCCAACTTGGTGCTAAAGTGATGGCAGGGGAAAATCTCATAGATCTGGGTTTGATACAAGAAGTAGCCCCTGAACACTATTTTGTCAAGGAAGCAGTTTTCCCTTTCATTAAATTTCCTGGGGTAGATGCCATTTTAGGTCCTGAAATGTATTCTACTGGTGAAGTCATGGGAATTGGACAAAACTTTGCTGAAGCTTTTATCAAATCACAGATTGCGTCCGGGCAGTCCTTTTATGAAGCAGGTAATGTATTTCTTTCTGTGAGAGATGATGATAAGCCGCTTGCCGTAGCTATTGCTCGCAACTTTATCAAAAATGGATATCATATTGTAGCTACACGGGGGACAGCTCGTTATTTACAGCAGCAAGATATTGAGGTGACGATGGTGAATAAGGTGTTGGAAGGTCACCCACACATTGTTGATAAAATCAAAGATGGTGAGATTGCCATTGTAATTAATACAATAAGAAACTCCTCTCAGTCGATACAGGATAGTCACTCCATCCGTCGTAGTGCTTTGACGCAGAACATCCCTTTATATACAAGTATTTCAGCTGGATTAGTCATCAGTCAAGGCATTGCCCATAAGAATGCTAAAAAGGTTGTATATGCGTTGCAACAACTTCATAATAAGAGTAAGTAAACAGCATGAGCAATAAGGTCGATTTATATGTTGATGGTGCCTGTAAAGGCAATCCTGGTCCGGGGGGGTGGGGCTGTGTTATTATGCAAAAAGATCATATCATCCAAGAATTCTATGGCGCACAAAATAATACAACCAATAACCGCATGGAACTAAAGTCTGCTATTGAAGGATTGCGTGCAATCAAAGAAAAATCGCAAGTGGCTCTGTATACTGATTCACAGTACGTCAAAAATGGTATTAATGATTGGCTTTGGTGCTGGGTCAGTAATGGTTGGAGAACGGCCAATAATAAGGCAGTTAAAAATCAAGATTTATGGATAAAGTTACATCATGAGTGTCAGCGTCATGATATTTCTTGGCACTGGGTTAAAGGTCATTCAGGTCTTTTAGGCAATGAACGCGCTGATCGGTTGGCTCGACTTGGTTGTCAGAGTTTATTATAAAAAATTACAGTGCAAATATGCCAATTTTAAAATCATTCATAATAGTATTATCTCTCTCTTACCTTTTAGGAGCATGTATGACAATAGATCATTCACACCATCATGCGGTTCATCACCGTTTAATTGATCGAGCTGTTTTATTTGACAACCCTGAAGTGGCAGGTGCTCAGTTAAGTCCAGATGGACGTTACATCTCTTTTCTTAAAGCACACGATGGTATATTGAATATTTGGTTGAAAAAAGTAGACGAGCCTTTTGAAAAGGCCATATTGCTCACTGATAGTAAACGTCCTTTGTCTAGTTACTTCTGGACTGAAGATGGTCGATACATTCTATATTTAAGAGATAATGATGGGGATGAAAATTATCATCTATATGCTCTTGATCCAAGTCAAGCCACGGCAGAAAAACTTCCCATATCTAGAAATATCACCCCTTTTAAGGGCGCAAGAGTCACTTTAGTGCATATGAGTCAGATACATCCAGATTATATCTGGATCGGTTTAAATAACCGTGATCCTGCATGGTTTGATTTATATCGTTTGACTATATCTAGTGGGAAATTAGAAAAGGTTTATCAGAATGAGGATCGTATTGTTGGATTTGAGTTTGACTGGGATGATCAGTTAAGAATTCTTGAACGCACTGATGAGAAAGGCAATACTGAAGTATTCAAGCGCTCAGCTGATGGAAAGTTGACCCCCTTGCTGACTGTTAACATCAATGATGCTTTTTCAATTGCGGGCTGGACCCCTGATAATAGTCATCCTTATGTCATCAGTAATCAAGGAGATGTAGACTTAGCTACTTTGTATTTAATGGATTTACAGACTGCACAACGACAAAAAGTTGAATCTGATCCTAAGAATCATGTGGATATTGATGGTGTGGTGTTTAATCGTAATACACGACGAATGACTGCGACAAGTTACATTGACGATAAACCTGTTTATTATTGGAAAGATAAAGAAAGAGAGGCACAATATCAATACCTCAAGAAACAATTCAGAGGTAAAGAGGTAGGGATTGTTGATGCAGATAATGAGTACCAAAAGTTTTTAGTCAGTACTTGGGCAGATAAATATGCCGGGGATGTTTATCTTTTTGAGCCCCATGCAAAAGATCCAAAACAGAAGTTAGTTTATCAATATACTAGTCGACCAGCACTAAAGAAAGTCGAATTTCTGTTATCTCCTATGCAAGCGATTCATTATTCTAGCCGCGACGGTTTGGAAATTCCTGCCTATTTAACGCTGCCTGTTAACTATAGTAAGGACAAAAAATTACCTTTGGTAGTTTTGGTTCATGGCGGTCCCAAAGGTCCTCGTGATTACTGGGGATATGATCCCACAGTACAATTTTTAGCGAATCGGGGATATGCTGTTTTACAGCCCAATTATCGTGCTAGTGGAGGTTATGGTAAGAAATTTTTAAATGCGGGAGACTTGCAGTGGGGTAAACTCATGCAGGATGATATCACCTATGGGGTGAAGTATCTGGTTAGTAAAGGAATCATTGATCCTAAAAAGGTAGTTATTATGGGTGGAAGTTATGGTGGTTATGCCACTTTGGCAGGTCTTGCCTTTACTCCGGATATTTATGCTGCAGGCGTGGATATTGTTGGTCCTAGTAACTTATTTACCTTGCTTGCTTCTATCCCTCCTTACTGGGAAGCTGGTAGAGCACAACTTTATCAAATGACTGGATCCCCGGAGACAGAAGAAGGTAAAAAGCAGTTATATGAAGCCAGCCCTTTATTTAGTGTTGATAAAATTAATAAACCGCTGATGATTGTACAAGGCGCCAATGACCCGCGAGTCAATCAAGCGGAATCAGATCAGATTGTGGCTGCTTTGCGCGATAAAGGCAAAAAAGTAGTTTATTTGCTTGCCAAAGACGAAGGCCATGGCTATGTAAAACCTCTTAATCGCATGGCAATGTATGCTGAAATTGAGAAATTTCTTGCTGAGATTTTAGGGGGAACGTATCAAAAAGACATGCCTTCTGAAGTAAGCAAGACATTGCAGCAACTCAAAGTAGACATTGCTTCGGTTAAGGTTAAGAGCAAATCTTCTTCTCACCTTCAAAAATAAATTAGTTCTATCAAAAATAAGGTCACCCATCCATAAGCATAAGGTGACCTTGTTTAAGGTGACCTTGTTTGTTGTTTTTATAGTATATAGCGAGCTAAATCTTCTTGCATGGCAATGTCTTTTAAATGTTCGTTGACATATTTGGCATCGATAACTACCTCTTCCTTGGGATTATTAAAAGATACGTCTTCTAGTAATTTTTCCATGACCGTATGTAGGCGTCTGGCGCCGATATTTTCTGTACTTTCATTAACTTGAAAAGCAATCTGTGCGATGGTTTCAATGCCATCATCAGTAAATTTAAGATGGATATCATCAGTCTCTAGCAGAGCAATATATTGCTTTGTTAATGAGGCACTGGGTCGAGTCAAAATCATTTTGAAATCTTCGACACTAAGATTGCTTAATTCAACGCGGATTGGTAAACGACCTTGCAGTTCTGGGATCAAATCAGATGGTTTGCTCAAATGAAAAGCACCTGAAGCAATAAATAAAATATGGTCAGTGTTGATTATACCGTATTTGGTGGTTACCGTGGTTCCTTCTACTAGGGGCAACAAATCTCTTTGTACACCTTGGCGAGAAACATCGGTACCTGAGATGTTGCTATTACTAGTTACCTTATCAATTTCGTCAATAAAAACAATACCATTTTGCTCTATTGACTGGATCATTTCATTTTTAAGATCAGTTTCATTGATGAGCTTAGCTGCTTCTTCCTCGATAATCAATTTCAGCGCTTCAGAGACTTTTAATTTTTTTTCATGCTGACTTTTGTTGCCGATTTCAGAGAATAACTCTTGCAATTGGCTAGTAAAGTCTTCCATACCAGGCGGTCCCATAATTGACATTCCTTTGACATGATTAAGAGCTATGGAAATGGTGACTTCTTTATCATCTAAAAGACCTTGGCGCAGGCGATCTCTTAATTTTTCTCTAGTAATTTCAACGCTACTGGTATCTTGATCTGTTTCAGATTCTTTGCTACCAGGAAGTAATACATCAAGTATTCTGTTTTCCGCTGCTTTTTGTGCGAGCAAGCGATTTTTGGCAATGGCCGTTGTTCGAATTTCTTTCATCGTCATTTCCGCTAAGTCGCGGATAATACTGTCAACATCTTTACCAACATAGCCCACTTCAGTAAATTTAGTGGCTTCTATCTTGATAAAAGGTGCATTGGCAAGTTTGGCGAGTCGTCTAGCAATCTCAGTCTTACCAACACCTGTTGAGCCAATCATTAAAATATTCTTGGGTACAATTTCGGCGCGTAAGGGGCCATTCACTAAATTACGTCGGTAGCGGTTGCGTAAAGCGATCGCTACTGCGCGTTTAGCAGCTTTTTGCCCGATAATATGTTGATCAAGCTCATGAACAATTTCTTTTGGGGTCATGACGGCATTAGTCATTTTTCTTTCCTTATTCACTTTTGTGGTCATTAAAGACACCTATCTAAAAAATAAATTAATGAAACGAAGATTATAGTGATTCTAATAGATGGTGATGGTTGGTATAAATACAAATATTTGCAGCAATTTCTAAGGATTTTTCAACAATGGTTTGAGTGGGTAAATCAGTGTTATTGATGAGCGCTAAGGCAGCTGACTGTGCAAAAGCCCCTCCGGAACCAATGGCAGCAACACCTTCCTCCGGCTCTACCACATCACCATTTCCAGTAATGATTAGAGTCTTTTTTTTATCAGCGACAATGAGCATGGCTTCTAATCGACGCAAAGCTCGATCAGTGCGCCACTGTTTAGCCAATTCAATAGCGGCATTAATTAGTTTCCCTTGGTGTTTTTGTAGCTCTGCTTCAAACCGCTCAATCAAGGTAAAAGCGTCAGCTGTACCACCAGCAAATCCTGCCAATACATTATTATTATACAGTTTTCTTACTTTACGAGCAGTGGCTTTCATAACCGTATGCCCTGCTGTTACCTGACCATCGCCACCGATTGTGACATTTTCTCCTCGCCTTACACAGATGATTGTCGTGCCTTCGAACTGTTGCATATGTTAATCCTTTTAGTCAAAGTAGGATAAATAGGTAAGGGTAAAAGTTTTCTTTTCAATAGGTGGTTATAACGATGCTCTCTTTATAAGCTTTCCTTATGCATAGCATAATATTGAGTTGCATAGAGCAGCTTGTAGCCTTGAATTAGTAGCTCTTGGTCAAATAATGCCTAGCAGTTTACTTATTTCAGCCTTGGCTATAACTTTATTCTAGTGCGTAAATAGACAAAAAAGTAAAAACTCAAAAATTTAAATCAAGAAAAAATTATGCTTATGTGACCTGATTGTGATTTCTCATATCAAATCCATATTTATTTAAAAGCAGATATTTTCCATTCTTTATGGTCCACTACTTTCTTAAAATCAGAAAATGGGTAAAATTGTTGCGGAAACTCTAATTGCGTATGAGCCCACTATTCAAACTTGATTGTGAGCATTAATGATTTAAAAAGGCAGTATCTTCATCATCCTTTCCTAGCAAGATAATTTTAAAGTTAAGGAAAGCTTGTTATTAAAAAGTAGTTCAAAACTTCCCCTTTCTGTTTTATCCTTTTGCAAGATTTGCTGGATTTCGTAAAAAATCAACTGCTCTAACTAAGCAGCTGATTTAAATAAGTGCATTTATATATTTAACGGGACTTGGTTGTTTTCAATCTAATTCGGAGAAGTCGACTACCTCATCGAGGTTACAGGCGCTAATAAACAAACAACTACCTAAAACTAAAACCATTATTCTATTTAGCATTTTTTTGATATCCTTTGTATGAGCAAGAAGGTAAGCAGTAACCTTACCTTTAGATCAACTCTAACATATTAGATTATTTACTTAAATAATTTTTAATAAAGATTTAGTATTACATCCTAATCTACTTTAAGTTCATTGATTTTCTTACGAGTTTGCAACAATAGATCATTTATTAAGATCAAAGAAAATATCAACTTTTCCCCATAAGAGTTGATCTCAAGCACGGGCTTAATACTGAATATCATTTAATAAAACCATTCTTTTTCTTTGCTGTCTCTTAGAGTATCAATGATACTAACTGAACTTAACTCTTTAGCTTAACTTGTTTCTGGTACCATAATTATTAGGAAGAAGAGTTGATTTTTCTTTATTACTCACGCTAGATTTTATTTCACTTAATTGCTGATGGCAGTAGTAGATTTAGTTACATTTATTCTTTATTCTTCACTTTGTGTCTTTTCTTTTTCTTGTTGTCGATCGGAGAGCGATTTCAGATCAGAGTCTATAATAGACCAACTTTGTGTTGCCCTATCCCAGAAGAACTTGCCTTCATGTGCATCATCAACAGCATGCTTGACTTGATGAACTATATGAGCATAGTCCATTGTAGTATTGCCTAAGTTACGAATTGCATTCAATTGAGTAAAAGGGCATGCACTGATAAATAGCCCACTAACTAAGAAGAAAGGTATTATTTTATTCTGAATTAAACAACTCCATTAGTAAAAATAAAGATCACTGCTATCTACTATATTTAACTTGTTGCAGCATATTAAAGTGTTTGATTAGATAATGTTCTTGTTGATAAAAGCGATAACATATCCTGCCTGCTTGTAAATCCTTATCTTTTTGTCCAATCAATAAGATTACTCTTTTGATATGAGAAGGAACAATCATGGGCTGCAGAAGTAAATTACACAAAATAGTGGTGGAAGGGAGTTTTAGAGTCTTGAATTGACCACTAATTAAAATTGGAGCAGCACTGTTGGATTTTTCATCTCCTACAATGATATTGGGCAAAAAACTGTTGGGAATATATTCCCATAAAGTATCTGACAACATTTTTAACTCAGTTGGATTATCTTCACTCAATAAGACAATAGGTCCATATCGCCCATCAGATAAGATTTTTTGCACAAGCTTACATAAAAAAAGTAGTTTATCTTCGACGCCGCTATAAAAATATATGTCAGGCACGAGAGGCTCTCTGCTTCAAAAATTCAATGAGCAAGGGAAAAGGACGGCCACTAGCTAGTTTATTTGCCCCTTTACTCCAAGCACTGCCAGCCACATCTAAATGAGCCCATGGATATTTAGTATCGATAAAATTTGACAAAAATGAGGCAGCAATAATTGTTCCAGCTCCTCCATTTAAAGCCACGTTGGCAAGGTCAGCAACTGGGCTTTCTAGGGCTTGCGCATATTCTTCCCATAAAGGTAAACGCCAAGCTTTATCCTGCGAGGCTTCTGCTGCTTTAAGTAGATCGGCAACTAACTCCTCATCTCTACCTAAAAGACCGCTAGCAACTTCACCTAAGGCAATCACGCAAGCCCCTGTTAAAGTAGCAACATCAATCACTGCAGAGGGACAATATTTTTCTGCATAACTTAAAGCATCACATAATATCAAGCGACCTTCTGCATCGGTATTTAATACTTCGATGGATAAACCCTTGAGACTTTTTACAATATCTCCTGGCTTATTGGCTTTACCAGAAGGCATATTTTCGCAAGTAGGTACCAAAGCAACAAGATTAATCGGTAGCTTCAACTCCACTGCTGCAAAGAAAGCCATGATGACACAGGCCGCTCCGCACATATCAAATTTCATGCTATCCATATTTAGTGCGGGCTTTAAAGAAATACCACCGCTGTCAAAAGTAATGCCTTTGCCGACTAATACGATTGGATGAGAAAGCTTTTCATCAGCACCTTTATACTCTAAGCAGATAAAATAAGGATTTTCTTTGCTACCCTTGGCGACTGACAGAAAAGAATGCATGCCGATCTCTTTAATTTCTTTTTTGGAGAAAATAGTACAATCAACCTTTAATTGCTTGGCCTTTTTCTTTGCTGTGTGGGCTAGATAGCGTGGGGTACAGATGTTGGAAGGTAGATTGGCTAAATTTTTACTTTCCCTAACATAGTGGGCGATAATGGTTGCTTCTTCCAGTATGGATGTATATTTCTCTGGTTGATCAACGGTAAAGTAAATGGTTTTCTCTTTATTATCTTCTCTGGGCTTGGATTTAAATTCGGTTAATTCGTAGTCAAAGTCTGCCAATACTTGTACCAAAAAATGAATAAGCTTGGTTGTAACCGCTTCATTAAATCCGCTCAGTTGAATAGCGATCTCTTTGTTTTGCTGCTTTTTAATCCAGTCAGCGATTTTTTGAAAAGGCGCTTTATCTTGTAAAAACGACTTTTTTTGGTTATCAAGGCTAAAAAATGCCACAGGTGTCTGTCCAAGAAAAGTTGTGGACAGTTGATTTGGTTTCTCTAGTTTTTTCTGCAATAATGGAGCCAGTTTTTCAAGCTGCTTGAATTTTGTAAGGAGGCTGTTGGTAGTTTGGTCTCTAAAAAATAAGATGGGTTGATGCTCATTTTTAAAAGAATCTTTGCTATTGAATAACTTAAATTTCATCGTTGTCATTGCCTCTTAAATAATAATGAATGCTTTATGGTTTTTATTCCGCCAATATTTTGAGCTATTTTCTGGAACAAAATGATCTATAAAAGTCAACTTTTTAAGGAATTAGGGCTTAATTCAGTTGCTATTGTCTTTATCTTGCTCATTATCCTCTTTTCTATCCAGCTTGTAAATCTTCTAGGACAGGCTACTAGAGGTTTAATGAGTGTCTCTTTACTGTTTAATTCTTTATTAACCACGTTAGTTAATTTACTGCCGACAGTGCTTTGTGTTTCCTGTTTTATCACTGTGTTAAAAGTGCTAAACCGGTACTGGCGAGACAATGAGATGATTGTTTGGCTGGCAAGTGGATTGCCGCTTAGAAAATGGATCATCCCAGTATTACTGTTTATTATTCCTTTTTTTCTTATTCTTTGTTTTTTAACGCTTTATTCATTACCTATTATTAATGCTAAAAGTCAGGAATATGTAGAAGCGGTCAAAAGTCAGCCATCTTTGGATTTTTTAGATTCTGGTGTCTTTGTTCCCATTCCCAATGGAACTATCTTCATCGAGTCATTTGATCATAAGAGTAATCACTTGCGCTCATTTTTTAGTCATGAAGTTGACCCAGAAACAAAGAAATTTGAAATTACTATTGCTAAAGCGGGGGTAATTGAATTAAAAAATAACGGTGTGCAAGTCACTCTTAAAAATGCTAATCGTTATTTAGGCTATCCCAACCAAGCAGATTTCAGTGTATTCACAAGCCCCAAAGTGGTTTACTATGTACAAAGTGCAGTGGTTAAAAACGAAAAAGATGATATTGAAAATCATCTAAGAACAGTATCAAATCAATATTTATGGAAAGAGAAAACACCAGTAGCAATGGCAGAATTGATGTGGCGTTGGTCACAGCCTCTAAGTATGGTTTTATTAACACTATTGGCCATTCCGCTTTCTTTCACCAACAATCGCTCGCGAAAAGACTATCATATTATTTGGGCGATTATATTGTTTTTTATTTATCAAAATAGCCTCACTTTGCTGAGACATTTAGTCGCAAGGGGACTGCTGAGTTTTTCTGCTAGTTTACTACTTCCTCTGTTCTGCTTGATAATACTCATTTATTTAGCTTTTATCTGTGTGAATTCTCCTGATCAGCGATTTTCTTTACTGAAAGCAATGCGCCATGATTAAAAAAATAGATCTATATCTGCTGTCACATGTTTTTAAATGCACGGTATATGTGATATTTGTGGCAGTGGGGATTTATGCGCTTTTAGATACTTTATTGCAGTTTTCAGATAGGGTGAGTGTGCACCATAGTTTTTTTTTCGATTTACAGTATCTCTTGGTGCGTTTACCAATTTATTTTTATCAGATGATGCCCGTTAGTGTATTAATTGGGACAGTGGTTGCTTTATTTCGTTTGGTGAGAAGCAATGAATATGTAGTTATTCGTACAAGCGGGCTTTCTTTATTACTTATTGCACGCACACTAATGCTGTTTGCTATTGCTGCCGGTCTACTTGTTGCTGCCTGTGGTGAATATCTAGTGCCTAGTTCAGAAAAGATATCTCAGCAATTTTTATGGACTGGTAAAGCAGGCATTGGTAGCGAGCAGCGACATAATGTGTGGCTGAAATTGGACAACGAAGTAATTGAGTTGTGGGAGGTATTACCTGATTTAACCTTGAAAAATGTGTTACGCTATGGCATCGATGATGATGCACAGTTAAGTTATATTAAATTTGCACCTAGGGGCACATATTTAAACAACAATACCTGGCAACTACACCATACTTCTTTGATTAAATTCAATGACAATCAAGTGATACGTAGTGAAACAGAAAATGAGATATGGAAGCCGTCAATTTCCACTAATGTATTAGATATACTAATTAATAAACCAAAGAATATGTCGATTCGTAATTTATATCGCTATATTCAATATTTAAAAAATAACCATCAAAAAACCATTGCTTATGAAATTGAGGTGTGGAAACGAATTTTCTATCCTTTCTCTATGTTAGTTATGATATTAATTGCATTATTATTCACTCCCGTTGTCAGTCGTTATAGTAATGAAGGTCTCAAGATGGTGCTAAGCATTTTATTAGGGGTAACGTATTTTTTTATGATTCGTTTCCTTAGCTTTTTTATTCAATTATGGCTAATCAATCCAATGATTGCAGCAGCCCTACCTACCATTTTATTTATAAGCAGCTTGAGTTTATTACTGTATTATCAAAGTAGAGGACGCATTGCAACGAAACTATAGCAAAATGCCAATTTGTGTGGCGGTTATTCAAATGGAATCTTCGTCGAATGTAGAAAAAAATCAACAAACAGCTTACCGATTATTGCAAGAAGCAAAGATGAAAGGTGCTAAATGGGCAGTGCTGCCAGAATATTGGGCTTTGATGGGCAAGCAAGATGAAGACAAATTGCATATTCGTGAACGCGAAGGGCAAGGCCCATTACAGTATTGGTTAAAGTTAATCGCTAAACAATTAGGAATGACTATTTTTGCTGGTAGTTTACCTCTTCATTGTACAGATGAGCACCGTGTTTTTAATAGTTTATTGACCATTAGTGCGCAGGGGGAGTGTCTGTCTCGCTATGACAAAATACATTTGTTTGCTTATTCAGGTACAGAAAAAAACTATCACGAAGCGGCAACTATTAAAGCTGGCGATAATCTGCCTCCTACCCTGCTAGTAGATCATTATAAGATTGCTCAAGGCATTTGCTTTGATCTGCGCTTTCCTGAGCTTTTTCGTCAGCAGTTGCCTTTTGATGTCTTAATTTTACCTGCTGCTTTTACCTATGAAACTGGAGAGGCCCATTGGGAAGTGCTATTGCGAGCCAGGGCCATAGAAAACCAATGTTATGTATTGGCTTCTGCCCAGAGTGGTATGCATGATAATGGTCGGCGTACTTTCGGTCATAGTATGATCATTGATCCTTGGGGTAAAGTACTGGTCCGTGTCACAGAGGGAGAAAAAGTTGCACTAGCACATATTGTTCCAAAGCAGCTTGAGACAGTAAGAAGTAGATTACCGGTATTTTAGCAATAAGCAAGCGTCGCCAAAGCGACGCTCTAAAAAGACATTATTATAGTAAAGTGGCTTTAAAGCAAAAATACCTTTTTTTGACAGCATCATAGGGCCAACTAAGCCGCTTCCTTGGTTTTTATTTGCCGTTTTTTAAACCTTGCTTTTATTCTTTTACCAATTTATTGGTCCAAGCTAGATATTTCTTCGTCTACGGACTTGGCTGTATGTGACGCTTCTTTACCAACATCATTAATATTTTTTTTAGTCACTGACATGATATTTTCTGTGTCGCTTTTTACTTCTTTTAGTAATGTGTCTGCTTTATTTTTTACTTTAGACATAGTGGAACGAATTTCTTCCACTGTATTAGTGTGTTTAATTTGTTCGATAGTTTTATTAAGAGAAGCTTTGGCTTCATCAATTTTTTGATTTGTTTCTGCTAGTTCATGAGACCAGTCAGCCTTTTTCTTATCAATATAAGCGGCAATTTTATTAGAGTTTTTAGAAGTGAAATCAGATAGCTCTTGTTGCAGTTGATTTAACACATCATGTGTTGATTGGATATTCTCTTGCACAGTTTTTTTGATTGATTCTAAATCTTGCTGAGTTTGCGCTTTGTCTGCTTCAAAATATCGTTGGGTTTTTTCCAATTGTTCTCTAATAGAAACTTCTGCTTGATCAATTAACTTGGCAGCTTCACCAACGATTTGCCTAAAATCGGATTTTGTCTTTTCAAAACCTTCTTGCAGTTTAACCTTGGAATCACTAGAAATAGAGTTTGAAACGGTTTTACTTAATTGGGAGATTTTATTTTTGATGTCGTCAAATAAACTCATGATCTTAATCCTCTTAATAAACGAAACAGTAGATATTCACTTTGCATCAATATATCAACATAAGTGGGCTTTGATAAAATGATTATAACTGAAGGTAGTGATAAAGATAAAACTTAAGGTGTACAATCTTGCCTGTTTCTTCAACTATGGAAAAATAAACTGATATGCCAGATTTCCTAAAAGCTCGCAGATTAGATAAAGTCCGCTATGAAATTAGAGGAGCTCTTCACCAGATGGCGCATCAATTAGAAAATGCAGGTGAACATATTTTAAAACTTAATATTGGCAATCCAGCTGCCTTTGGTTTTAAGACTCCCAAGCATATCATAGAGGCAATTCATACTTGTTTAGAGAATCTAGAGGGTTACGCTGATTCTAAAGGCTTGTTAGCTGCAAGACAGGCAATTTTGGCATATTACCAGAAACAAGGTTTTAAAGATGTTGATATTGAACATATCTTTATTGGTAATGGCGTTTCAGAACTCATTGTCATGGGAATACAGGCATTTTTAAATTTTGGTGATGAGGTATTGATTCCCATGCCTGATTACCCTTTATGGACCGCCGCAGTGCACCTTGCAGATGCCAAGGCAGTACATTATCGATGTGATGAAATGGCAGATTGGTTCCCGGATGTTAATGATATTCGCAGAAAGATCAGTCCGCGAACACGTGCATTAGTAATTATTAATCCCAACAACCCCACTGGGGCAGTCTATTCAAAAGAAGTATTGTTAGAGCTGGCACAAGTTGCAAGAGAGCATAACTTACTTATTTTTGCTGATGAGATTTATGAACAAATTATATTTGATGAGATGCAACATCAACCGATTGCCAGACTCGCCCCAGATCTTCTTACTGTTACCATGGGAGGGCTTTCCAAAGCGTATTTCGCTTCTGGCTTTCGCCAAGGATGGATGCTACTAACAGGCCCTATCCAAAAAAAAGCGCATACTTATCTAGAAGGCTTAAATTTATTAGCTTCTTTACGTTTGTGCGCCAATGTTCCGATGCAAGCAGGAATTGTTGCTGCTTTGCAAGCACCACGAGCAATTACTCCTTTTTTGCAACCAGGGGGGAGATTGCTCGTGCAACGTGATTTAACTCATCAATTGTTACAGGACATACCAGGAATCAGCTGTGTGAAGCAAAAAGGAGCACTTTATTGTTTCCCTAAAATTGATACAAAACATTTTCACATTCATAGTGATGCACGTTTTGTTTTGGATTTCTTACATAAGGAAAAAGTACTATTGGTTCATGGTACTGGCCTTAATTGGGACCAAGCCGATCATTTTCGTATTGTCACCTTAGCCAATGTAGAAGACTTATACACAGCGTTATCGCGTCTTAAAAACTTCTTGATTAATTATCAGCAAAATAATTAGACTAAATGACAAAATAGCCCTTGCTTTTTTAATTAGAATCAAGCATAATAGCCCTTTTCTTTACTCAAGGTGTTTGCCCTTGGGGGTAGGGTTATGAAAAACGGTATTCATCCGGAAAATTATAGGGATGTATTATTTTTTGATAGTGGGGCCAACAAAGGTTGGGTGATTCCTTCTTGCGCAAGAACAAGTCAAACCATGAAATGGGAGGATGGCAAAGAATATCCTTTATTTGTGCTTGATACTTCCGCTGCTTCTCATCCAGTTTATACAGGTAAACAAAGAGGATATAATAATGAGGGCCGTGCAAGTAAATTTAATCAGCGGTATCAGTTAATGATGGGCTCATTGCGCAAGAAAGGTAGTTAATATGCAAATATTGTCTTCACTTAAATCTGCTAAAACGCGGCATCGTGATTGTCAAGTAGTCCGAAGACGCGGCAAGGTGTATGTTATTTGTAAAAGTAATCCGAAATTTAAAGCAAGACAACGCTAAGCCTGTTTTCTTAATATCACCAATTATGAAGGCCTAGTAGTTATTATTAGGTTTTTTTGACATGGATTAGCTAATACGTTACCGCTAAACCTGCTAGGATAAACCAGAGAAAAGGTAAGGTAATAAATCAACCACAATTGTAAATAACTTAAGTAGGGTGAAACCGATATAGAGCGAACATTTATTTTAAAAGCTAAAAAGGTGACGCTAATCGGCAAAATAATTGCGATTAGTATCAAAACAATAGCTAGGAAAATACCTAAGATAGCGAATATAATCGCCAAAATAAGTAAAGCTATACTTGGTTCTATAAGGAGGTGCATAGATGGTTCTAGGTTGCTTGGGTACTTCATGCTTTTCCTTTAATTTAGTTAAAGAAAATATAAACCATAAATTGTTTGTGTGCTTGGTAAGATTGCCACTTCTGTAAGAATAGTTTATTTATTGCGAAATTAAAAACTAGTTTTGACTTAGTTGAGAGGTTTTAGCACTTTTCCTTATAGTTTTTTCTATATACCAAGATATGTTCAGCGATTCCCGGTTTACTGTGTGTAGATTAATATTGTTGAACCATTGTTCTTGCTTCTGTTGCAAATAATCCTTTTGCTTTGATGGTGTTATTGAATTACACCCGCTAGAGCCTAGTCTTGTTAAGGATTTATTGACTTATCCTTTAAAATATCTTCTGGCCCTACGATGACCAG
>ERZ1023183.9-NODE-9-length-103221-cov-10.253339_pt1 | contig 103221 bp, 89 predicted proteins | sample MGYA00521095_ERZ1023183 | MGnify/ENA primary metagenome ERZ1023183 (study PRJEB32759, sample SAMN07749889) | skin metagenome | biome: transportation; feature: city; material: polyester macromolecule | host: Homo sapiens | place: Hong Kong:TW line | collected... | reverse complement strand
TAGCGCGCTTCCCTGACACGGAAGAGGTCGCCAGTTCAAACCTGGCATCGCCCACGGAAAGGGCCGGTCGACGAAAGTCGGTCGGCCCTTTTGGGCACCTATCCCAGTCGTGTTGCCTCGGTCAGACGTCTATCTGTCCTATGGCGTCGTGTCTGGAATGCACGCTGGTTCACAGGCACATTTTCGCCATTTCTGATGACCTACTTCGATAGGGTGAACACAACGTATAGGACTTATTGTCCTCAAAGATGGGGAAGGAAGTGGTCCCATGGCTGCGCCGGTACTCGACCTCGTCCTCCCCGCGATGTCCGAAGCTTCTGCAACTCTCATAGGTCAACGGTTACGTCAACGAATGTCTCACCTGCATCCGCACATCGAGTCGGCAGTGAGCTTCGTTCCGGAAACGGGCCGGTGCAAGGCACCTCGCATCAAGCCTTCATGGCGTGAGCTAGTGCTGGTCCCCATTAATACCACCCATCTACATTACAGCCCGTCGCAGTTGGCCCGGCACGCCAAGGACATTCACCGCAACCACCGCGATCTTGCTATCCGTATTGCACGTCCCACGGGTCCTGCGCCAGCCCTTCTCAATCTCGTCGATGCCCGTCTTCGCCTGGCAGCACACCGGGTCCATGCCCAAGAACTGGACTCCCTCGTTCTTTCAACTCCTGATAGTGGAGATCCTCGGGGAGCCGCCATGCTCTCCAAGTTGACCCGACTATGGTCTCAGCACCACCATCTTCCGGTCCATATCGCCACCAATAGTGGCGGTGCCGCTGCCGTGGAAGAGGTCGTCGCCCATTTACGTCGGGAGGGACGTCGTCATATTGCCGTGGGGAGCCTGTGGATCTGTGACGACGAGACTTTCCGCGCCCATACCCATCGCGCCCTTCACGCCGGAGCTGAGGTCGTTTCCGCGCCTCTGGGCGACGATCCCATACTCGCAGCCCTCGCCTTTGAGCGCTACTGCTCAGCAGCAATGGGGTTGGTATCGGGACCAGCTGGCGACGACGTCCTCCCAACTGAATCGCACTGATGGACAGCCAACGCCTGCTGGCGCGGTGCCACGTCGATCCGTATCACGCCTGGCTAAGGCGCTGTTTCTCCTCCTCAACGTCAAAAACAGCAGGAGGCCAGGCGAGCTTCATCGAACGCATAGTCTCGAGCAGAATACGACCGACTGCCCAGTTGCGATACCACTTGTGATCCGCCGGGATGATGTACCACGGTGCAACGTCAGGATTGCACTTGCTCAGCAGATCGTTGTAGGCGTCCATGTAATCGGACCATTTGGAGCGGGCATCAAGGTCTGATGGGTTGTACTTCCAGTATTTGGCCGGGTTATCCAGACGGGCCTCGAGCCTCTCCTTCTGGGTCTGCGGGGAAATATGCAAGAAACACTTGAGGATGTTGTAACCGCTAGCAACGAGTTCCATCTCGAACTCATTAATGAGATCGTAGCGTTCCTTCCAGACCTCCTCTTTGACGAGCTTGTCCACTCTGGCTACCAAGACATCCTCGTAATGGGACCGGTCGAAGACGCCGAGCATTCCCGGCTCAGGCAAAGCTTTGCGGATCCGCCACAGAAAATCATGGTTGAGCTCCTCATCGGTAGGAGCCTTGAAGCCGTGGTGGTGGACTCCCTGCGGATCAACCAGACCGAACACATGACGGACGACTCCACCCTTACCGGCGGTATCGAAGCCTTGAAGGACGACCAGCAGCCGACGGGCATTAGGGTTGCTGCGACCACGAGCAAAGAGCATCTCCTGTAATTCAGACAGCTCATCGGCCATCGGCTCGAACTGCTTCAAAGTCTTGCCTTTGTCTCCCGGAGCCTCCGAAGTAGCACCAGTGTCGATCTCATTAATGTCGACAGGTGCCTGCGGACAACGCAGTACATCAGACAGCCGAAGGGAATCTTTGGCCATAGATGTTCGTCCCTTCTCGTTATGCCGCCTTCATCCTGTCGCATCCGAAAGGAGTCGGCGAGGGAATGACGGCACCCATCTTATCGTTTCACTACACGTGGAGCCGGCGAAATGCGCCGGGCTGGAGGAGATTATGAACGACGAGCACACCACCTCACCAGAATTGCAACCTCGCCTTGTGCTAGCCCCTGATCAGTGGCGCAAACGCCTAAGCGACGAGGAGTACCACGTCTTGCGCGAAGCGGGAACCGAGGCTCCCTTTGTTGGCGAGTACACCAATACCACCACCAAGGGTGTGTATCGCTGCCGCGCATGCGGAGCCGAGTTGTTCCGTTCTACCCAAAAGTTCCATTCCGGCTGTGGTTGGCCGTCCTTCTTTGCGCCGCTAGCCGAAGACCGTGTGCGGTACCTCAACGATGAATCCCTTCCTAACCGCCCACGAACAGAAGTGAGGTGTGCCCGGTGTGATTCCCACCTCGGCCACGTGTTTGCAGGCGAAGGTTTCGACACCCCCACTGATCTGAGGTATTGCATTAACTCCATCTGTTTGAACCTGGAACCGGTCGACGTGAATAAGTGAGCGAGCTACGGTCAGCGCCAACCGAAACCCTCAACCACAACCGCATAGATCCGCGGTACGCGGCGCGTCGAGGGAGCGCCACAGTTGCCAGCACCCATAGCCTGAAAGGGTGATTCGGCAGATGTATCCCGTGGTTTTCGACGAGTTGCGTTCCCGGATGCTCGATTTTTCGTGGTCTGACAAACTCGAGGTCCGTGAGACCCCCGCTCCTACCCGCATTTCGCCGTTCTCAGTTGCAATTGAAGGAACGGTCGCGATCAGGGGAGACGAATTGGGTAGCGGGCGTCTCATCCTGTTACATAATCCTTCCGGCGCTGAGGCCTGGCAAGGCACTAGCCGTTTCGTCGCCATGATCCGAGCTGACGTCGATCCGTCAATGGCTTCTGACCCACTCGTGGGCCGCGTGGCGTGGTCTTGGCTCACGGATTCTTTGGAATCCCACCACGCCGTCCACCATGCCGACGCCGGCACCGTCACCTCAGTTGTGAGCAGGCCTTTCGGACAACTCGCAGTAGACCCCGAATCTAACCACATCGAGTTGCGTGCCTCGTGGACGCCGACCTTCTCAACTTCCGACGACGTCGATTCCCACTTGGAATCGTGGAGTGACCTGTGCTTGCTGTCTTGCGGTGTCTCTCCCACTCCTGACGACATTGCCGCTATCTCTCCCCGACGGGCCAAACTCGCGTGAGCGGCCTCCCTATCCTCACCGAACCTCGCGAGGGAGTGCCGCCAGTCGTCAACTCTCCCGAGGGTCTCAGCCGCACCTGCCAGGCCCTCAGTAACGGCCACGGCCCGGTCGCGATCGACACTGAACGCGCCCACGGGTTTCGCTATAGTCCCCGTGCCTGCCTTATCCAATTGCGCCGAGAAGGGTCGGGCACCCACCTCGTCGATCCCCTTGCTTTCAGCGGAAACACCGACCTCAAGCCTCTCGCCGAGGCGTTAGCTGGAACCCAGTGGATTCTCCACGCCGCCATTCAAGACATGCCCTGTCTTGCCATGAGCGATCTACGCCCTGATGACCTTTTCGATACTGAACTGGCAGGCCGTCTTCTCAACCTGCCGAGGGTCGGTCTGGGCCCGATGATCGAGCATTACTGCGGTGTGACTCTGCTGAAGGAGCACTCTGCCTCTGATTGGTCGCGTCGACCACTCCCCCAGGATTGCCTAGTATACGCCGCTCTTGACGTCGAACTCCTCACAGATCTCAGAGACAAGACCCTCAACGATCTTTGCGCAGCTAGAAAAGAACAGTGGGCTCGTCAAGAATTCGCCCATCTTGTCGAGGTAGCCGCGAACTTACCCAGCAAGGAACCAGGAGTCGATCCGAAGCGCTGGCGCAAGATTAGCCATATGGGTGATATTCGCAGCCGGGCTGGACTGCAATTAGCGCACGATCTGTGGCTGGCGCGAGAAAACCTCGCCCATGACCTCGATATTGCACCCGGGCGTCTGCTCCGTGATGAGGCCTTGGTCACTGCCGCTCGCCATTGCGACCGCACCGTCAACGTTGACGTCGAGGCAGTTCTTGCCATCAAGGGATTCCACCGAGGGCAGGCGAAAAAGTACCGCCCAATATGGGTCGAGGCCATCAACCATGCACGGGGCGTGCCACCAAAAAAGTACCCGCCATTTCGGGAGCTATTCTCAACCATCCCCAGCCCCCGGTCGTGGGAGCGCCATCATCCGGAGGAAGCTACACGGTGGGCAGCCGTAAAACCAGCCGTCAACAACGTGGCTGCCGACCGTGACGTTCCACCCGAAAACCTCTGCGCCCCAGCGTGGCTGAAGCAGTTCGCCTGGCAGCCGCCCGAGGACTACTCAGTCGAGGGGATTGACGCTTTCCTGGCTGATCTCGGCGCACGGCCATGGCAACGCGAAATTCTCGCGGGTCCGCTAAGCAAGGTTATGGCCACACTGTAAATGCCGACATCTCCTGGAGTCAGTCACTCACCGCCGAGTTGGGAAACCAGCTGGCTGACAGCATCAGCAATACCCGGAGCGTCTAGACCAAGCTCAGCCATGATCGCTGAACGCGAGTCGTGGCCGAGGTATCGCTGCGGAATACCGAGGTTACGTATCGGTCGCCACAGACCTCGTCGGGACAAGGCATCAGCCAGATGAGATCCAAGCCCAGAAACGACTAGCCCATCCTCAACGCTGACGACTGCGCGAGCCTCAGCAGCCTCCTCAATAAGCCCCCGGCATACGGGAAGGGACCACCGGGGACTGACGACGCGAACTGGGAAGTCAAGTTGATCTACCGCAGCGAGAGCCGGTGCACACAATTGGCCGTGTGCAACAAGAAGAATCCCATCCCCAGGACCATCACGCAACACGTCGAGACCGTCATGGGACGCGACGACTCGGATGTCGTCAGGCATAGGATCCTTGGAGTACCGAATGACTGTGGGACGATCGTTAATGTCAACGGCCTCATTGAGCACGGACACGAGGTGCTGACAGTCACGCGGGGCCGACAGCATAAGACCAGGAACAATGCCGCACATCGCCATGTCCCACATGCCGTTGTGAGATGCACCGTCGGTACCGGTGATACCGGCGCGATCTAGCACGATCGTGACGCCTTCATGGTGCAAACCGGCGTCCATGAGGAGCTGGTCAAAAGCGCGATTAAGGAAGGTGGAATAGAGGGCCACAACAGGGTGTAGCCCTGCGACGGCCATACCAGCAGCAGATGTGACGGCGTGCTGCTCCGCGATACCAACATCGAAGACGCGGTCCGGATGACGAGCTGCGAACGGTGCAAGGCCGACGGGGTGAAGCATGGCCGCGGTCACCCCGACAACGTCGGGACGCTTCTCCCCCAACTCAACCATGGCGCCAGCAAACGCCTGGGTCCACGAAGCACCACCAGCAGCCTTGAGAGATGCACCAGTGACTGGGTCGATCTTCCCGACCGCGTGAAAATGATCCTCCTCATTGGCCTCGGCAGCAGCAAATCCCTTGCCCTTAGTCGTCATAACGTGGACGATGACGGGATGCCCGTAGCGCTTCGCAAGTTCGAGGGCCCGTTCAACGGAGGAGATATCGTGACCGTCGACCGGTCCGAGGTACTTAATACCCAGATCAGAAAAAATCCCATTGCCGATAAGGGCGTCTTTAACACCGACCTTAGCAGCGTGCATGAGACCGAAGACCTGCTTGCCGAGCGGTTTGTCGGTGACATGGCGCTTCATGCGGTCGAGAGCTTCCTCGTAGTGAGGATCAGTGCGGATGATGGCAAGTTGGTTCGCTAGGCCGCCCACCGTCGGGGTGTAGGAACGGCCGTTGTCATTGACGACGATAACCAGACGAAGGTCCTGCTGGTCTGCGATGGAATCCAGCGCTTCCCATGCCATTCCGCCCGTCAATGCCCCGTCTCCGATAACGGCAACAACGGTGCGGTCCTCGCCCTGGGATAGAAATCCCGTGGCCATGCCCTCGGCCCACGACAACGAGGTGGAAGCGTGGGAGTTTTCCACCCAATCGTGAACAGATTCCGCGCGACTGGGATATCCGGACAACCCCCCGCGCTGGCGCAGCTTCTCAAAACCGTTTGCACGCCCGGTAAGGATCTTATGGACGTAGCTCTGGTGCCCAGTGTCAAAGATGATGGGATCGTGGGGGGAATCAAACACCCGGTGCAGGGCGATCGTCAACTCGACGATGCCGAGATTCGGCCCGAGGTGCCCACCTGTGCGCGACACCTTGTCAATAAGGAAGGTACGGATTTCCTCGGCGAGGTCCTCGGCCTGCTCAGTGGTGATTTTCCTCACATCGTCGGGACAACCGATGTCGTCGAGAAGAGCCATACAGGCCATCTTAGGGCCTACCCCCGCGACACGGTGCCTGCTTAGTGCCTCGTTTCGCCCCACGCTCACTATCTCGTCTCCTTCTCAAGAGACGGGCCCGAGCGTAACGGTACTAAAGGTAGCAGCTATACGTTCGGTGGTATAGCGAATATATGTGCGAGGAGTATGGCGAGCTGCGAAATGCAGATTCAAGGCCGTCGTGTTAGCCCCCACAGCAGCCTCAAACGCCATAGAACCAGCTCCGGTACCCGTATATAAGAGGTGCCGCCACGCTAGATAGCAAGACGATCGTTCTTAACCTACTTGACGGGTTCGACTCGACGAAGGTCTTGTTGGTCCTGGCTACGGTGCCCCTACCGAATTCGGATGGTACTCATTCACCGTCAACTATTGGGCCACGTTAGCCCGCACCGAGGCGCTGCGGAAAAAGTGACCTGAATCCCCACCTGTCCGTGAAGTAATTAATCTGCCAGGTTCGCCGCAAACCGGAAACCTTCGTCACGGAAGTGACCGTGATGCCTATATCGTCATGGATCTGCCCCAAGGCCTTCGGAAGAGCTGGTGGCACGGGGCGAACGGCGCAGCGTGGGCACTATCGGTGTCAGAGCTAGAGCTTCAGATGCTGCAGCGGCGACCACCGCCTGGGATAAGTCGTCCCATGGGGCGTTCCTCTCGTCATCGAGATGCGCGGTGGTGTTTGTCGCCGCTGTAGTCACCAGGGGTCGCCACTTGTGAGGCTTGCCACATATCACTTTGTTCGCTCAGGGACAGGTGAAGCTTGAATATACATACAGAGTGGGGTGGGAACCATGTGGTCCCCACCCCTGCAGCGCATATGTCAGTTACGTGCCATATTCCTCAATACATACTGCAAGATACCCCCATTGAGGTAGTACAACCGTTCCCCAGGGGTGTCGATGCGCACGATCGCGTCGAACTCGACGGCCTTACCGTTGACGGCCTTGACGTGGACCGTCTCCGGTATCATCTCGTTGATCTTATCGACACCGATAATCTCAAACGTTTCCTCGCCGGTCAGACCGAGGGAAGCAGCTGACTGGCCCACTGGGAACTGCAGCGGCAGGACGCCCATACCGATGAGGTTAGAGCGATGAATACGCTCGTAACTCTCGGCGATGACCGCCTTAACGCCGAGAAGCTGGGTGCCCTTGGCAGCCCAGTCACGCGAGGACCCAGAGCCGTACTCCTTACCGCCCAAGACGACTAGCGGGATGCCCTGCTCGCGGTAATTCACCGAGGCGTCGTAGACTGTGGTGACGGGCCCATCAGCCTTAGTGAAATCACGGGTGAAGCCACCCTCCGTGCCCGGGGCAAGTTGATTGCGCAGCCGGATGTTGGCGAAGGTGCCACGCATCATGACCTCGTGGTTACCACGGCGGGAGCCATAGGAATTGAAGTCGCGACGCTCGACACCGTTGCCAGCCAACCACTGGCCCGCCGGAGAGTCAGACTTGATGTTACCAGCCGGGGAAATGTGGTCGGTGGTGACCGAGTCGCCCAACTTGAGCAGGACGCGAGCACCGGCGATGTCACCAATCGGCTCCGGCTCAGCCGTCATACCGTCAAAGATCGGCAGCTTGCGCACGTAGGTCGAATCCGGGTGCCAAGCGAAGGTCTCGCCCTCGGGGGTATCAAGCTCTTTCCAGCGCGGACCGCCATTGAAGACGTCAGCGTAACGCTCAGAATACATCTCAGCGGAGATCGACGACCCGACGATCTCCTCAATCTCCTCGGTGGAGGGCCACAAATCAGCCAGGCGAACCTCATGGCCGTCCGGGGTGGTGGCAAGGACGTCGTTGTTAAGGTCGATGTCCATAGTGCCGGCAATCGAGTAGACGACGACCAGCGGCGGGCTGGCTAGGTAGTTCATCTTGACGTCGGGACTGATGCGACCCTCGAAATTGCGGTTTCCAGACAGTACTGCCGTGACAGCCAGGTCGTTCTCGTTGATGGCAGCTGAGACTTCAGGGATGAGCGGGCCAGTGTTGCCGATACAGGTAGTACAGCCATAACCGACGAGGTCAAATCCCATCGCAGCAAGGTGCCTGGAAAGCCCAGCGCGCTCATAGTAGTCGGTGACAACCTGGGAGCCCGGAGCCAGCGAGGTCTTGACCCACGGTTTCGGAGCCAAGCCGAGCTCGTGAGCCTTCTTAGCAACGAGACCGGCCGCGATCATGACGCTCGGGTTCGAGGTGTTGGTGCATGAGGTGATCGCGGTGACCGTCACGGCGCCATTGCGTAACTCGAAGGAACGACCGTCAGCGAGGGTAACGGGAACGGTCGCACCCGGATTGGTGGTGTAATCGCCGGCAGTCTCCTCAAAAGACTCCTTGGCCTCGGAGATGAGGATGCGGTCCTGCGGGCGCTTCGGGCCGGCAATAGAGGGACTGACCGTCGAAAGGTCGAGCTCCAAGTATTCAGAGTAGCGAGGCTCGAGCTGTGGGTCGTGCCACATGCCCTGAGCTTTGGCATAGGCCTCGACGAGCTTGACTTGGGACTCGTCGCGACCAGTAAGGCGCAGGTAGTCCAAAGTGACATCGTCGATCGGGAAGACAGCGATAGTCGAGCCGTACTCGGGGCTCATGTTGCCCAATGTGGCGCGGTTGGCTAGTGGCACGGCGGTGACGCCGGGACCGTAAAACTCGACGAATTTGCCAACGACCTTATGCTCGCGCAGCATCTGGGTAATCGTCAGGACGAGGTCGGTGGCGGTGACACCATCGGGTAGTTCACCGGAAAGCTTGAAGCCGACGACGCGCGGAACCAACATGGAAACCGGCTGACCAAGCATGGCGGCCTCTGCTTCGATGCCGCCAACGCCCCAGCCGACAACGCCCAGGCCGTTGACCATGGTGGTGTGAGAATCAGTGCCTACACAGGTATCAGGGTAGGCGATCTTAGTGCCGTCCTCGTCACGGACGAAGGTCACCCGGGCGAGGTGCTCGATGTTGACCTGGTGAACGATGCCGGTGCCCGGCGGGACGACGCGGAAATTCTCAAACGCGCTCTGACCCCAACGCAGGAATTGGTAGCGCTCACGGTTGCGCTGGTACTCGATGTCCTTATTCTGCTCGAAAGCCTCCGGGGTGCCGAAATGCTCAACGATGACGGAGTGGTCGATGACCATCTCGGCCGGGGATAGCGGGTTGACCTTACGGGGATCACCACCGAGATCGGCGACAGCCTCGCGCATAGTGGCCAAGTCAACGATACAGGGCACACCGGTGAAGTCCTGCATGATGACGCGGGCTGGAGTGAACTGGATCTCTTTGGACGGCTGAGCGTCGGCGTCCCAATGCCCCAACTCAGTGATCTGCTCGGCTGTGATGTTGGCACCGTCCTCGGTACGCAACAGGTTCTCGAGCAGAACCTTGAGGCTGTACGGAAGGTTGTCGGAACCGTCAACTTTGGTGATGTCGTAGATCTCGTAGGACTGGCTGTCGACGTCGAGGGTTCGCCTTGCGTCGAAGCTGTTGACACTCATGTGGACTCCTGACTGGTCGATGCAGTTCTCATCATCTCGCGTCGAGTCCCGCCCGCGTGGCGGAACAAGGTATCTTGACGTCAAGCTACCTTGTTGGAAAGCGGGCTTCCAACCAAGGGAAGGCTTAACTAAGGTTGTATATTCAGTCGAGCCCTTCGAGTCGGGGATCCGTACCTAATTCATCTTCATCAGGTGCATTAAGGGGACTCATCTCAGACGGGGCGCTTGCTTTTTTCTGCGCGGCTTTCTTCGACTTCGCGAGCTCATCTCGCAGGGCATCGTCACCCATGACGAGGTACACTAACCCGCAGTCTTGGGGGCCCGTCACGTACAGTTGGCACAGACTGCACGGATCCCCGGGACGTAGAGGACACTTCGGAACTGGACCTGCCATCTCAAACCTTCGGCTCCAGAATCGCCACGGCCTCGACGTGATGAGTCATCGGGAAGACGTCAAATGCGCGGATTGATCGAGGCGCGTATCCGTTGACGTCGAACAAGTGTAGGTCGCGAGCCAAGGCGGCCGGGTCGCAGGCAACATGAGCGATCGCTCGAGGCGACGTCCGCGCCACAGCCTGCACGACCGCTTTCCCAGCACCCTTGCGAGGCGGGTCCAGCACCACGATGTTGGCCTTAGCCGACATCCGGGGCAGCGCTCGCTCCACGCGTCCAGCGGTGAAATGGCCGCCAGGCACATTGCGTCGCGCCAATGCCACCGCCTGACGCGACACTTCAATACCACGGACTCGAACTCCGCGATCTGCCAAGAGCCCCGCAAAGAGTCCCACACCGCAATACAGATCGAGAGCTTCGTCACCTTGGTGGGGCTTTAAGCCACCGACAACCGCATCCGCCAGCGCCTCGGCAGCCCCCGGATGCACCTGCCAAAACCCACCGGCACCGACCTTCCACCGGCGCTGGCCAACATGAGCCGTCATTGTCTCGTCGCCAGCAACGAGCTGCCCGTCAGCAATGACACTCACCTCCGGGTCCTGCGTAAGACAACTGGTCACCATGACGATCGCGTGCTCAGCCGTCCGGCAGGCAGCGTCAGCGGCAGGGCGGCCCGCCGGGTGCGCGATCGGGCAACCACCCAAGGGAACTTGCACTAAATCATGACTGCGATGACGGCGCAGCGCTGGATGCCGATTGAGGCTGCGGTATTGCATCCGCGTACGCCAGCCCAGACCATCAGAGGAGCCGTCGACAGCCTCGACTTTTCCCGCCCACTCAATGCCTGAAAGGCGACTGAGTTGCTCAGCGACAACACGCCGCTTGAGCTCGCGCTGAAACCCGACGTCGACGTGCTGGAAGTCGCAACCACCACACTCCCCAGCCACCGGGCATGGCGGAACGACGCGATGCGAATCGGCTGAGATGACGTCGACAGTCTGTCCAAACCAGTGCGACGCCTTTGACGTGTCGGTCAATCGAACCCGGACCTTCTCCCCCGGCAACGCACCGCGGACGAAGACGACCCTGCCGTCGAGACGCGCCATGCAGTAACCGCCGTGGGCGACATTACCCATGACGAGGTCGACCTCATCAGCCTGGGACGCATCAACAGACTCCTGCATTTGCCCAAGTCTAAGACCTTTGGTGGCATCTCAGTGCCGCGCAGCAATAGTGGCACCGGGATCTCGCCAAGACCGGGGATCGTTACGCTTCCAACGCTTTTCAAGAACCGCCGAGCTACGCAACTGGTAGGGAACTGAGGAGATCAGCACACCCGGCATAAAGTGCAGCCGGGCACGCACGACAAGCGCCGTCTGGTTGTGCAGGAGGTGCTCCCACCAGTGGCCAACGACGTACTCGGGAATAAATACCTCGACCATGTCTCGCGGATTTTCGCTGCGAATACGGCGGATATGGTCGATTAACGGGTTCGTGATCTCACGATATGGGGAAGCAATGATTTTGAGGGGAATATCGATGTCCTCCTCGTCCCAGCGTTCCAGCACGCGCTCCGTAGCGTCGGGATCGACATCGACAATGACAGCCTCCAGGAAGGTTGGGACGGTGGCTTTCGCAAACTGGATAGCCCTCATCGTCGGCTTGTTGAGGTCAGCAATCATGATCACCGCATGCACGCGCGAGGGCAAGACGCGGTCAGACGGGCTGTTGAGCTCCAATTCCTGGGCCACCGAGTCGTAATGCCTCTTGATCGACGTCATGAGCACGTACACCACGGCCATCGCAATAAGCGCAAGGTAAGCGCCATGGATGAACTTCGACGCCAAGATGACAAGCAGCACGACGCCGGTACCCACCAGTCCGATGCCGTTAATGATCCTCGAGTGCTTCCAGCGGCGACGTTCCTTATCCCCGGCCGAAGCATCAGTACGCAGCAAGCGCGTCCAATGGCGCATCATTCCGGTCTGGCTCACCGTAAAGGAGATGAAGACACCAACAACGTAAAGCTGGATAAGTGCCGTCACCGAGGCATTAAAGACTAGCACCAAGATGATGGCGCCGGTGGCAAGTGTCAAGATGCCGTTTGAATAAGCCAAACGGTCACCGCGGGCATGGAGACGACGCGGCAAGAACCCATCACGGGCGAGAATCGAGCCCAACACTGGGAAACCGTTGAAGGCGGTGTTGGCGGCCAGGAACAAGATGATCATTGTGCAGACGATCGTGATGTAGAAGCCTGGCTTAAAGGAGTCATAGAAGACAGCGCGTGCCATCTGGCCCACAACCGTCACCTGGTCTTTAACGACATGTCCATGAGTATCAACGAGGTGGGACTCCCCCGTCGTATCGAACATCTTGACGCCGGTGACATTGGCCAAGACCAGAATGCCCATAAGCATTGAGACGGCTATCCCACCAAGCATCGCCAACGTCGTTGCGGCATTCCTCGACTTCGGTTGACGGAAAGACGGCACGCCATTGGAGATCGCCTCGACCCCTGTCAGTGCGGCACAGCCGGATGAGAACGTACGCGCCATTAAGACGACGCAGGCAAGGCCGACCAAACCGGTGTATTTCGGTGCCCCGACGACCGTGAAGTCTGCGGTCGGAGCGCGAAGGTTGTCACCCAAGACGAAAATCCTCGTGAGTCCCCACACCACCATGCAAATCACCGAAACCATAAAGGCATAAGTGGGGATAGCAAAGAACGTTCCGGATTCTCTCACACCTCGCAAATTCATGGCAGTGAGAATGGCGATAACGACAGCCGCTGTAATCCCTTCATGCCCAGCAAGCCCAGGGATCATCGCTTCAGCGTTTTGAACACCTGACGACACCGAAACGGCCACCGTCAGCACATAGTCAACGAGGAGCGCGCTGGCCACTACGAGCCCAAATCGTGGGCTCAGGTTCGCTGTCGCAACCTCATAATCACCACCACCGGAAGGGTACGCACGCACCGTTTGGCGGTAGCTCATGACTACGATGAGCATGACTAAGGCGACGGCAATACCAATCTTCCACGAGAACGCGAGCCCGGCGGTACCCGCCAGCGACAAGGTAATAAGGATCTCGTCAGGGGCGTATGCCACGCTCGAGAGCGCGTCGGAGGCGAACACCGGCAGCGCGATCCGCTTCGGCAGGAGGGTCTCACTTAGCGCGCTGCTCTCGAGTTTGCGCCCGACGAGCACCCTTTTGACGGCTTGGAAAACCTTCACGGCGGGCCACTCTACTTGCGCGAAGCATCATCGGCACGTTGTCAGCATCGTCCCGTCCGGTAACCTCATAACCGTCAGACTGGAAAACGCGCCTCGAATGAGACAGGCAGACCAGAACGCGGCACAATAGCACCGACAACTACGACACGGATGGGTGCCACCGCCACCCAAGGGAGGGGTCACATGCATATCGTCATTATGGGATGTGGCCGAGTTGGATCAAGCTTGGCCATACTATTGGAGAAGCGCGGGCACGACGTGTCAGTCATCGACATTGACGACAACTCGTTTCGCCGCTTGGGGCCTGACTTTAAAGGACGGACGGTCAAGGGCGTCGGATTCGATCGTTCTGTGCTCGAAAAAGCGGGTATTCGAGAAGCTGATGGATTCGCCGCTGTTTCCAGCGGCGACAATTCCAACGTCCTTTCTGCCAGGGTGGTCAGCGAAGAATTCGGCATCGACAACGTCGTCGCCCGTATTTACGACCAGGGCCGTGCTGAAGTCTATGAGCGATTAGGGATCCCAACGGTAGCTACTGTGCGGTGGGCTGCCGATCAAGTGCTGCGCAGCCTCATGCCGGAGGGATCTGAGCCGGCGTGGCGCGACCCATCCGGCCAGGTCCGTTTGATCCGCGTCAACACCCATACTGACTGGGTCGGGATGAAGATCTCCACAATTGAGGATCGCATCCACACCCCGCTGCCATTTCTACTGAGGTTCGGTCAAGGCATGGTGCCCGACAGAACCACCTTGCTGCAGGATGGCGACGTCGTCTATGCAGCGGTCGAGGTGGAGCGTATCACTGAAATCGAGAGCCTACTGGCCACGCCGCCGGTCAAGCGTTGATCGTCACGGACAACGCCGTTCACCTGAGGCAAGGAGAATCGTGAGAATCGTCATCGTTGGGGCTGGCAACGTCGGCCGATCCATTGCCCGTGAGCTCACCGCTCATGGACACCAGATCCTGCTCATCGACAAGAACCCTAGAGCCATGAAGCCGGACACCGCCCCAGAGGCTGAATGGCTGTGCGCGGATGCTTGTGAACTGGCTACTTTGGAAGAGGCCCGCCTCGACAACTGTGACATCTCCATTTCAGCCACCGGCGATGACAAGGTCAACTTAGTGCACTCCCTGCTCGCAAAGACTGAGTTTGGGGTGTCAAGGACGGTTGCCCGTGTTAATCACCCCGGTAATGAGTGGATGTTCGATCAGGTATGGGGCGTCGACGTTGCCGTCTCCACCCCACGGCTGATGGCTGCCCTGGTCGAGGAGGCCGTCACCGTCGGTGAATTAGTGCGCCTATTTACCTTCCAGAAGGGGCGCGCAAACCTCGTCGAGCTCACCTTGCCCGATAATTCACCACGGGTTGGTGATCGTATTCGAGACGTCTCGATGCCGGGCGACGCCGTTTTGGTCGCCATCATCCGTGATGGGCAGGGCCGGGCACCCGAGCGCGAAGCTGCTTTGGAAGCTGGTGACGAACTGCTCTTCATGGTCTCGCCCAATTACGAGCCCGATCTGGTCGACCTGTTAGCACCGCACTAACTGAGCGTCACACGTTTCGCACGGGGCCTTAGCGGTAGCTCGGAGATTGAACGGGCGACCTAGCGAACAAGAGGGACAGCAACAGGTGAGCGGACAGCGAAGCCTGCGAGGCTACCTCTCAGTCGAGAAGAACGGTATACCTGGGGTTGTAGATAACCCGTCGTCCTTCGGCCTCGGTAATCATCCCCTCAACTCTCAAGCGTCGACCGGCCCGCAGACCGGGAATGCGCCTGCGACCCATCCAAATGAGAGTCACCGCACCAGTGCCATCCCTGAGCTCCGCTTCCAGCCAGCGATTAGTCCCCCGCGGGTTCAGGGTCAGCACCTCGATGCGCCCTTGGAGGGACGCGCGAGTACGCAACTTAGCGTCCGCAATGGTCGAGGCTCCCGCATCAAGGCTGGAACGCTGCAAATCGTCGTCAGCTAGATCCTCGTTGGACGCCGTCACCCGGCGTAGCACCCGACGAAGAGTCGACTCGCGGTGGGCACGGGCATCGGTGCCTCGACCCATAATTCAGGACTCCTCTGGACGCAAACCCTCAGGTACTCTCAGCGAGATGACATCGCCGGGAACACGTGGGCTGTCGTCACGGTGCACCACAAGGTTGCAGAAAAACTCGAACAGCAACTGTCCGGTGGCATCGAGCTTCTCCCCCAGTGCTGACTCGCCCATGAGGACACCGCGCAGCAACCAGCGTGGCCCCTGGGCCAACCAGGTGCGGGAGACGTGGTAACCGTCCTCACCGTCAGGGCCCTTCATCGGAACGATACGACGTAGCTCGGCACCCATCGGGCCAGGCCCGACATTAGCCTCGCCACCCTGGGCTGCGGTGTCACGCATCATCTCGTCGTGGACCTCGTCGATCATGAGGGTCGAAGCAGGAGCGGCAAAGAGAGCGACCTCGATGGCGGAATTGCCTTGGACGACGAGCAGACTCTGGACGGCACCTGCGGTCTGATCCAGCTGGATCTGCATCTGCATGTTCTCGAATGGGGTGACGATGAGGGAACCGAAGTCGATGCGCTCAACGTCGTCAGCATCGAGATCAACCTCATCAATATCGAAAGGCCCATCTTCGCGGTCGAGGTTGATCCGGTAGACGGAAGTGTCCTTCTCCTCTTCGGACTCGTCCTCTTGGGGGGCCTCCTTGACGTCGAGGTCGTCAGGAGCCTCCTCAGTGGTCTCGAGCTCCTCGTCGATAACCTCGCCTGTCTCGACGTCGTCGTTGCGCTTCTTGCGACCGAACATTGCGTCCTTCCTCGACCGACACTGTGGTGTCATGCAGTCTATCCGTCAATCGGAGGCATACTAGAAACACCGGTTGAACCGTAGCCTCCTTGTCCGCGCTCTGTCTCATCGAGGTCCTTCACCGGCTCGAACACAGCCTGCACCACCGGGACGACGACAAGTTGGGCGATCCTGGAACCAGCATCGAGATGCACCGGCTCCCTCGGATCAGTATTGACGAGCAGCACAGTGATCTGCCCGCGGTACCCGGAATCGATTGTTCCGGGCGAATTAACAATCGACAGTCCATGACGTGCGGCTAACCCTGACCGCGGGTTAACGAACCCGACATAGCCGTCAGGTAGAGCGACACGCACCCCCGTTTCAACCATCGTCCGTTCCCCGGGGGCCAAATCGACATCGTGGCGGCAGGTGAGGTCGGCACCGGCATCGCCGGGCATGGCGTATCGGGGCATCGCCTCGGGGTCTGCCACAGTGGGCACAATGACATCAGCCATGATTATCCTCCAGAAAGTTCTTAGAAGAAGCCTCGGACCTGGACGGGGACCCCATGACGTACTCGGAGACGATGGCGGCGAGTTTCTTAGGGTGACGTGTACTCACGATCCACGCCTGGTGAGGATCAGCAGGGTCAGCAAGCCTCAAAACCAGCCCAGACCGAATCCACGGTCGTGTTACCAAAAACGACCCCACCTGATGGCTTGACCGCATCACCAAGTCCATCGTCTTGGGTTCCATTCCCCGCACCCGGTCGACCCAACGCCACTCGATCCAGGACCGCCCAACGCCAAATCCATCCTCAGTGACCATAATCCGCACGCTGCCAGCCTTGGTAAAAGCCGCAACGATCACCACGACGACCAAAACGGCCACGATGATCCCGGTGACCAAGCTCGTCCACGCTCCAACCGCCACGATAAGTGAGATCGCCACCGCAGCCCCTATGAGCCACCACGACAACGGCGCCCAGAGCCTCTCAGAGTAGACCATTGATCCTGAAGTGAAATTCACCATCACAGCCTAGTCGACGGGCCACCACGCCATATTATGACAGCATGATCCCAGAAAAGATCCTGTGGAAGATTTACGCCGGCGCCCTCGGCGCGGTCACTACCATCATTAGCCAGAAAGTCGTCGAAGGCGTGTGGAAGTACGTCACTGGCGACGAGGAAACCCCTCAGCCTGACGACCCAGAGGTTTCGACGACGAAGGCTCTTACGTGGGCGCTCGCTAGCGGCGTCGGCATTGCCGGATCTCAGTTACTCATGCACCGCTTTGTTAACAAACGGTGGATGAATTTCAGCGCGGTTAACCCCGCCACAGGAAAGAACCTCAATGACGAGGACGACGACTGATCTTCTTCCATGACAACAGCAACGGATCCCGCCCAGTGTGGCGGGATCCGTTGCGCAAGAGATCACACGCAGTCGACGCAGTAGAACTGGCCGTTGCGCTCCTCGGCTAGCTGGGAACGTCCCTTAACGAGGAAGCATGAGGCGCAGGTAAACTCGCCGGACTGACGAGGAAGAACGCGAACGGTCAGTTCCTCGTGAGAAAGATCAGCACCGGGCAACTCGAAAGACTCAGCGGCCTCGACCTCGTCCTCGTCAACCTTTCCAGAGTTCTTATCGTTGCGCTGGTTCTTGAGCTCCTCGATGGAGTCCTCACTGACCTCCTCATCAGTCTTACGTGGAGCGTCATAATCGGTAGCCATGGTCACCTTCCATAAGGACTCGAGATGTCGTCAACCCGCCGGCTGCGAGCTGCGACCGCACAACGTTCGCACCCTTGTGTATCACACCTGTCAAGTCGACAGACAGCGCGCAATAGCATCTGAGCGGTAGCATCACGCAGAAGGCAGTAAGTTGGTGACTCACACAGCCAAACCCCGGCCATGCAGGTCGGGAGGGAAGGTGGACGATGGACAGCGCTCTGAGCCCCCGCGAGATTCAATCGCGGATCCGTTCCGGGGCCACTGTCGAAGAAGTGGCCGCTGAGGCGGGCGTCGACGTCGATCAGGTGGAACCATTCGCGGTGCCGGTCCTTGCCGAGTTGGACCACATCATCGAGGTTGCTATGACGTGCCCGGTGCGCCGCGCGGGCGCGCCCGGATCTCACCGCACACTGGGTACCGTGATCTCCCGAGTCGCCAAAGCCAACTCGATCCCTGACGAGAACATCTCCTGGCGATCCTGGCGCCATGAAGACCGTACCTGGGCACTCGAGGCGCACTGGCCGGCTTCAGACGAAGGCACTCCCCGCTCTGCGACTTTCCGATTTGATCTCAAGGGACGCCACACCTCTCCAGAAGACGCCGGTGCACGCTGGCTCGTCAATGATCGCTCCCCGGCCCCTGCTGAGCCCTTACCTGAGGGAGCTTCAGATCCTGACCAGGAGCCAACCCTCGATCTCAACGACGAGTTGGCTATCGTGCGGGCTGTCAGCAACCGTCAGCGTCAGACTCCTGATCCGGACGTTGTCGCCGGGATGACGAAGCATGACGGGGTCTACGACTTCGACACTTCATCCCCAGCCGACATGGACATGCTCTACGAGATGCTGGCCGGGTTCCAGGAAGACTCGGTCAACATTTACGAAGGTCTCGACACCCCAGTCCTTGACACCGCATCTCATCCTGAGACGAGTCAGGATCCTGAGTCAGCCAAGACCCAGCCAGCCCAGGTGTCGCATGAGGTCAAGACGCCAGATCAGGCCGGTGAGGAGACGAAGGCCCAGCCGCCTCGAGATGACGCATCCGCACACCAGGCAACTGAATCGCGGACTCCCGCGCAGGACACCACGACATCGAAGTTACATAAGAAGGCCTCGACTTCGACCCCTCGTTCCCGAGCGTCAGCTCAAGCTGCCGATGACACTCCCCAGCAGGACGCCCTCGTCGAGGAAGGTGACCGCCCCCGTAAGAAGCGCAAGCCGCGTAAGTCGAAGCGGGCGACGATCCCTTCCTGGGATGAGATCATGTTTGGCGGCCCCACCCCACACGCCTGAAACCCTGCAAATCTCAACTCTGCAACCCCAGAGACCACACTCGTCAGGACTTTGTGCCGTCGAAGGGTAGAGTCTGCTCGGACAAGGTCGCCCTGGAAATCTCCCCAGTGATCCCTTGACGGTGATGACGTCGGCACAACACCTCGTAATGAATTTCCGATCCGCCACCGATATCTCCAACGCCGACCTGGTCGCCCTCACGCACCATCTGCCCATCCACGATGCGGGCGTTATGAGTGGCAGGACGCCCGCACCAGCACAACGGTGAGACCGGAGGTTCAACGACTCTGTCAGCTAACTCAACGAGGCGCTTCGATCCGGGAAAAAGCTCCGTCCGAAAATCGGCGAGAATCCCGAAGCAGTAGACATCGATTCCAAGGTCATCGACAACCCGTGCCAGTTGGTCGATCTGCTCGGGTCGGTAGAACTGGGCCTCGTCACAGATGAGGTAGTCAATTCGTCCTCCACGACTAAGTTGCGAGACGACATCTTGGTAGAGGTCCAGGGATCCAGCGACCTCGACTGCCTCGACGCTCAAACCAATCCGCGAGGTAATCCGAGCGCCACCAGAGCGGTCGTGTATTGCGTATCGCACCCCTTGGCGATCGTGAGCTGACTGCGCATGATCCATCTGCAATGCGAGGGTAGACTTACCAGAGTCCATCGGACCGGTATGGAAAACAAGCTCAGCCATCCTCATCCCTCACAGATTTGGGCCAGCAGCGGGACCCGCATTTCACGCGGAGTGAGCGATCCGTGCATACCCACCAGGGTGAGTTCCTTCGGGGTAGCGCGACTCATGATGGCCCAATCGCCACGAGTGATCGCTAGTACATCGCCGAACCGGGAGCGGGTGGAGGCGTCAACGGGCCCGAATAGACCAGCTGTAATAGCATCCTCACCGATGACGACCTGGGCGCGATCCCCGAGTTCCCGTCGCCATCGCCGTGCGACTTCACCGGGGCGACGGGTGTAGATGTGGCGGAACCGAGGCTCCCCAGCCAGCAGGTCGACGTCGGCGAGCAATCCTCCCTCATCCTCCACCATGATGCGGTGGTCACCGGGGACGTCAATCATGCCGTGGTCAGCTGTGACGACCAGCGCAGTTCCTGAGTCGAGCTCGTCAAGGAGGGCACCAACGAGTTCGTCAACCCACATGAGGCGTGATCTCCATGCTGACGACTGCCATCCCTCGCCATGCCCAACGTGATCAAGTGAGCGCTCGTACACATACGTCAATGAGACATCACCTGAGCGTACGGCTTCAAGGGTTTTATGAACTCGCTCATCGGCATCGTCCTCGTCGTGAATGGGAATGAATCGCGGCCCACGTAGACTCGCGCGCGTCAACCCTGATCGTTGGAAGCGTGCCGGGCCGACGCTGCTCACCGTCACCCCCGCAGCGATAAGCGACTCAAATGCTGTGGGATGAGGTTGGATAGCCTCGGGATTAACCCCATTAGCCCAGCTCAAAGCATTTATGGCCTGACCAGAGGGCGCACGGAAGGTATAGCCAGCGACGCCATGGTGTCCGGGGGCCGCACCGGTGCCGATACAGCTCAACGACGTGGCCGTCGTCGAGGGTACCTGGCAGGTCAGGTCGTGGCAGTTCTCCATGTCCGACAGAGCTGGGGTGAGATGACGAGACTGCTCGAGGTTCTCCCGGCCCATCCCATCAACCAGCAGGAGTACGTACCGCGTCGCGTAAGGCAGCCCCAGACCAGTCAGCGCTCCGCCTGTTAGCGCCTTACCCATCGCGGGCACAAGATCAGAAAGGGTCTCAGGGCCTGGCGGCATGAGGTCGGCAGCGAGAAAGGGACTCATCGGGCTGCCCCGGTGACGGCCTGCATCCGCGTCGCGAAAGCCATCAGGCGTTCAACCTGGTCGGGGCCGTCGGCCGCTGGGCTCATCCTGATGACAATGTCATCTCCGCTGAAAGTCCCGGTGTAGCCATGGTCCCCGGTGCACATGGGGTCCCTGCACGTGGCCGGCTCAAGTTCAAATCGCGAGACAGCCCCCCACGTCATTTGGAGCCAGGTTTCAACTGTAGTCGACGAAGGATCTGTGCCGAATCGGTCAGGGTGCTGCACGACCCGGGTCAGCACTACCGAGCTCACTTGAGATAGCGGGATGGACTCGCTCGAAGTGACGGCTTGCAGCTGGCCTCCCTCGGCACGCTCGTCAGTGTGGCCAATCAGCATACGAGTAGCAGTGCGCAGGACGAGGGTGAGGTGACGATGAACCTCGTCGCTGTCGAAGGTCGCTTCTAAATGCAGTAAATGATCGAGAGCTTCCTCCCCCGCCAAGGAGGTCTCAGCAGCATCAATGACCAGCTCCGGGAAGAATCCGCAGGACTGGATCTCGGCTGCTAATGCGGCAGGCAGAGGGGCTCGGGCTTGATCGACAGACTGACTCACCAGGCCATCGTCCCACGACGAAGCCTGATCCAGTAATCTCCAAGACATGTCGAACCGGCCGTTCATCGGAGCCCGAGTCGAGGATGCCGTCCATAGGCGCCTAAACGCGACACTGCGCAAACGGGGCTGGGTGCCTCGCGTCATCGGTTATCGCAGTTATGGATCGGATACCCATGTGCGTGTTCTCGGACGAGTCGTTCTGACCAGTCCGCCTGGGCGCAATCCGAAAGAGGAGCGCCAACAAGACCGGTCTCCACTAACTCGACGGAATCTGTTGTCCATCGAATTACTGTCCCAGCGCGGTTGGCGCAATTTCCTCGGCCTGCCAGCCCCGGGCACGGAGGTCGTCGTCGACGTCAACGGCGAAAAGATCACAGTGCGGGCAGACCGCGCTGGATACGTTGACGTGCGCGTCAAAAATCACGGTTTGCAACCAGGCTGGCATGAAGTTACCTTGTCAACCAGCGGAGACACCACTACGGCAAAGGTGATCGTGGTGTCACGAAATACTCGATTCGGCATTATCTCTGACATTGATGACACCGTCATCTCTACTTCACTGCCCCGGTCACTCATCGCGGCGTGGAACTCCTTCGTGCTCACCGAGCAGGCCCGTAAATCCATTCCCGGCATGGCTCGGATGTACCAGAAGCTTCTGAAACGCCACCCTGACGCTCCGGTGGTTTACGTGTCGACTGGAGCATGGAATACCTACCCATTCTTGGTACGGTTCCTCGCTCGCCACGGATATCCGCAAGGGCCTTTACTACTGACCGACTGGGGGCCGACGAACACTGGATGGTTCCGTTCTGGGGTGGACCACAAACGCACAGCCCTGCGCGAGTTGGCCCGCGACTTCCCTAACATCGAATGGGTCCTCGTCGGTGATGACGGCCAGCACGACATCCGGATTTACTCCGAATTTAACGAGCTTCAGCCAGGTCATACCCGGGCCATTGCCATCCGTGAGCTCTCGACAACTCAGCGGATGCTTGCCCACGGCACGACGACAGTACTGGAGGACCGTCATCGAGTGCAGTGGACCCCCGAATCTGCGCCACTCGTACATGCTCCCGACGGTGATCAGCTCACTCCACTCCTTGACAAGGTGCTCGACCATGAGGATCCATCCGAACCCTGATATGCAGATTTCGCGCCAATCGACCAAAATAGGTCGTTAGCGCGTGCTGCTACGGAGGTAACGATGGTTAAAAAGACGGTGGACGACGACTTCACCGAGAACATTATCGACGTCGACGTCTCCCGCGAGATGGAGAACAGCTTCCTGGAGTACGCCTATTCCGTCATCTACTCTCGCGCTCTGCCTGACGCCCGTGACGGCCTCAAGCCCGTCCAGCGCCGCATCCTGTACACCATGGGAGACATGGGTGTGCGTCCGGATCGTCCCCACGTGAAATCAGCTCGCGTTGTCGGCCAGGTCATGGGCCAGTTGCATCCTCACAGTGACGCAGCCATCTATGACGCCCTCGTCCGCACTGCCCAACCGTGGGCTATGCGTCTGCCCTTGGTCGACGGGCATGGCAATTTTGGATCCCTCGACGCCGGTCCGGCGGCTATGCGCTACACCGAGTGCCGAATGGCACCTCCGACTCTTGCCATGATCGACGGACTTGACGAAGACACTGTCGACTTCACGCCCAACTACGACGGTAAAGAGACCGAGCCCTCGGTTCTTCCCGCAGCCTTCCCGAATCTGCTCGTTAACGGGGCTTCGGGCATCGCGGTCGGCATGGCAACCAATATTCCTCCCCACAATCTCGTCGAGATCGTGGCGGCTCTGCGGCACATGTTAGACCACCCGGACGCTGTGCTCGATGAGATCATGAGGTTTGTACCTGGGCCAGATCTGCCTACGGGTGGAAGGATTATTGGCCTCGACGGCGTCGCTGACGCTTACCGAACAGGCCGCGGCTCCTTTAAGATTCGCGCTACGGCGCGTATCGAGAAGGTTTCGCCACGACGTCGCGGCATCGTCGTCACCGAGTTGCCGTATATGGTCGGCCCTGAGCGGATTATCGACCAGATCAAAACTCTCGTGCAGTCCAAGAAGATCACCGGAATTGCCGACGTCAAGGACCTCACCGACTTGGCCAACGGCACCCGGTTGGTGATCGAGGTCAAGAATGGCATCAACCCTGAGGCTCTGCTAGAGCGCCTCTACAAGCTCACCAAGCTTGAGGATTCCTTCGCTACCAATGCCGTGTGCCTGGTGGAAGGACAACCCCGCACCTTGGGTCTGATCGACATGTTGCAGGTCTATCTGGACCACCGTCTCGAGGTCACTTTGAGACGCACAAAGTTCCAGCTCAGCAAGGCTAAGGATCGATTGCACCTGGTCGAGGGACTGCTTATGGCCATCGTCGATATCGACGATGTTATCGCGATCATTCGCTCCTCTGAGGACGCTACGACCGCTCGTACGCGCGTCATGGAAGCCTTCGACCTTGACGAGGTCCAGGCTAACTACATCCTCGATATGCAGCTTCGGCGCCTGACTAAATTTTCCACCATCGAGTTGGAATCTGAGCGTGATGAACTGCGCGAACGTATCGAAGGGCTAACGCTCATCGCCAATGACAAGACTGAGTTGCGTCGAGTGGTGTCCGGGGAGTTGGCCGAGGTGTCGGCCAAATACGGCACTCCCCGTCGCACTGTGCTGCTGGGGGCGGCACCGTCGGTTGCAGCAGCGTCCGTCCCACTCGAAGTGCCTGACGACCCGTGCTGGGTCTTGCTCTCGGCGACCGGCCTACTGGCCCGTATTGATAGCGCCGACAATCTGCCTGCCACTGGAGATCGCGCCAGCCACGACGTCATCATCTCCAGCACCCGCACCACCGCCCGTGGTGATTTCGGCATCATCACTAGTGCCGGTCGCTTGGTGCGTGCCCATGTTGTCGACCTCGCTAGCCTGCCGATGACCGCGACTGCACCGTCAGTAGCCGGCGGCACCCCGCTGGCCGACCTCGTCGGTTTGGAGAAAGACGAACGAGCCCTGGCCGTAACGAGCTTGTCGGGGAAAGGCCCTTCCCTAGCCCTCGGCACCCGAAACGGCATAGTCAAAAGGGTCAACCCTGAGTTGCTCGGCAAGGATTCTTGGGAAATCATCGGCCTCAAGGATGGTGACGAGGTCGTCGGTGCCCTTGAGCTGGATGACGATGACCTCGAGTTGTGCTTCGTCACCCAAGGCGCCGCCCTGCTTCATTTCCCAGCTTCCGCCGTGCGTCCACAGGGACGTTCGGGCGGCGGTGTGGCCGGTATCAAGGCCAAGGATCCAGCAATTTTCTTTGGCGCAGCCCCCCGCCACGGATCCTCAGTGGTGACGGTGGCCGCGTCCTCTCCCGCTGTCGCTGGCAAGGAACCCGGCTCGGTCAAAGTCACTCCCTTCAACCAGTACCCGCCCAAGGGACGGGCCACCGGTGGCATGAGGTGCCAGCGGTTCCTCAAGGGAGAGACGGCCCTCGTGCTTGCCTGGGTGGGACCTGATCCAGCCGTGGCCTGTGCCGCGTCCGGGGTGCCTACCGAACTGCCAGCACCGAATATGCGACGAGACGGTTCGGGGGATCTGGGACATCAGCCAATTCTGGCTGTTGGGAGTCGTCGTCATGGATCTGACAAGGATGATTCGGTATCCGGTGAGTCGGATAATGTCGTAGATAGTGCGTTTTTTAGTGATGGGGAGATCGACGCTCAACCCGACCTGTTCAGTTGACCGACGTCGGGATCACATGTCGCCGGCGTAGATACCCTCGACACAAGGACCTGAGCGCACGGGGCGTTATGCATACCCCACGCTGTATGAGAAAGCTGCAGCCTTATTGGAATCGTTGGTACGCACGCACTGGAGGATGGGAACAAGCGACTCGCCTGGTTGGTGACGGTAGTATTCCTTGACATCAATGGATGCTGCATTGAGGCCCGGGACAACGACGCCTACGACCTGGTGATCGATGTGGCCGATGGTAGGAGAAGCCTGGGCAAGATTGTGGGATCCCTGCCCACGTGGTATTGATGGCTAAGGTCCTGCGCACTCCTTGGTGGACGTCTGACCCCCGATACTCGGATCGGGCTGATCGTCAGGGCCCACGTGCTCGTCATCGATCGGGTCGTCTTGCTAGTCCATACCAAGTGTGCGGTGACTAGCAGTGATGACATGATTCAGTGATCGAGAAAGTGCGTCACACCGATGGCACTGATCTCTCTGGCATATGAATCGGCTCGGCCCTGGTCCAGATGGCCGTATTGCGCTACGACGTCGAGAATCTGCGCACCGATCGGGTCTGCCGAGAGTTACTTCGTGTGAGCCACGCCGCGGATCTCGGAAGTGCTGATTGGAATCATGGCTGCCAAGCCCACCAAGAGCACAAGGACGATGCCTATGATTCCCCAATACTGATTGTTATCACCGCTGGTGATGCTATGGCCCGCCGTGACGAACAGACCAAATAGTGCCGGTGCCAGAAACGAGACGGCTTTACCAGTGGTCGCGTAGAGGCCGAAGACCTCTCCCTGGTATCCGGCCGGGCAGATCTGGGTAAGGAGGCTCCGTGACGCTGACTGGGCTGGCCCAACGAAGCCACACATGACGAGGCCGAGCACCCAGAACACGATGGCCGAACCATTGTGGCCGATGAAAACGCCCATACCGCACGCTGACAACACGATCAGCGAAACGATGATGAGTCGTTTCGGGCCAATGCGGTCGTCAAGGCGTCCCAGCAACATTGTAGAAATGCCAGCGACAAGGTTGGCGACAATACCGAAGACAAGCACATCTGACGCACTGAATCCAAAGGTCTGCCGAGCGAGTGGCCCACCGAATTGGAAGACGCCGTTGAGCCCGTCGCGAAAGAATGCAGAAGCGATGAGGAAAATAAAAGTGTTACGGTTGACATGCCAGATCCGCACCACACTGCGCCACAATTCGGCGTAGGCATGTCCCAATGCTCGGAACCCTCGGAACTTAGACTCTGACTGGTCGACTGGCCGTGGGTTATCGCGCAAAATGAGGAAGGTGGGCAGGGTCAACACCAGGATCCATGCCGCGCAAAATAGCATGGCCACGCGGATGTTCATGCTTTCGTGGCTTGTTGCACCAAACCATCCCGCTTGTGGTTTGATCCAGGCGATGTAGATGACGAGCAAAGCAATGATCCCGCCCAGATAGCCCATACCCCACCCGAGGCCGGAAATGCGTCCGACTCTGTCGGGCTCTGCAACATCATCAAGCATGCCGTTGTAAAGGGAGCTCCCGACGTCCGAAATGACCGTCCCGATGCCCAACAGCACTAGTCCGAGCACGAGATAGGACGGGTGAGGCTTGACGAAAAAGAGCAGTCCCGACATCACTGCCAGAACCCAGGTGAGCCATTTCAGAGCCGTTACCTTCCGTTCTCGCCGACCTGCCCACTGCCCCATGACAGGTGCCAGTAAAGCAATGGCCAGACCCGCCAAACTCATAGCCCATGACAGTGCAGTGACAGTGCGGTCCTTAGGCCCGAAGGAATCGCCGACGAGGTAGACGGCAAAGACGAAGGTGGTAATGACCGAAGCGAAGGGCTGCGTACCCGGATCCCACATGACCCAGGCGAAGACGCGTTTACGTTGATCGACTGGCACGTCGGCGTGACTCATGGCTGCTGAGTCTAGCGGCGCCTCGCGAACGCGCGATCGCGCCTCAACCTAGCACGATGGGGGCCCAGAAAGCTCCCAACAGGATCGTCACTGCAATCGAGACGGTACCGGGAAGGACGAAGGGGTGGTTGAGGACGATACGTCCAACTCGCGTTGATCCGGTATCGTCCATCTCCATCGCCGCTACCGTCGTGGGATAGTTCGGCAGCAAGTAGTAATTAGCCACAGCTGGGTAGCAGGCCAGCATCACCACTGGAGACAGGCCGATCTTGGCCACTACTGGCATGAATGCGACGGTCGTTGCAGCGTGGGAGAACATCAATGGCGCAGCCAAGTACAGGATCACGGAAAGGAACCACGGGGCCGAATGCAGGATTGAAGACCCAGCGTGGGTAAGGACGTCCATGTAGTTATTGACAAACATATTGCCAAGCCATGCCAGTCCCAGAATGCAGATCGCTGCCGACATCCCGGCCCGAAAAGTCGCCTGGGTGGTGAGCTGCTTGACGTCTTCACGTGAAATCACGCAGATGATCATCGCCGTCGTCAGCATGATGAGCATGATCGCCGCCGAGGACGTCATAGGCGGCTTGGTGAGCATACCAACCTCCTCTGATGAGACGGTGGCGTAACCGACCACCACGATAAGGGCGACAAGGAAAGCGACGAGGCTAGGGATGGCCGACTGTTTCGGTTTCCAGCCGGTATCGCCGACGGCAGCGTTGTGACTTACCAGCCCCTTAGCCTCGCGTTCTAGGTATATCGGATCATCGACGAGATCCTTACCCTGATGCGATGCCACGACGGCTCCGACAACACACCCGATGAAGGTCGTAGGGATCGTCACCGCGAGAATCTTGAGATAGCCCACTCCTAACGGTTCTAGAACTCCAACCAAAGCCAGGGTTGCCGCCGAGATCGGCGAGGATGCGACCGCGACCTGGGACGCCACAACAGCTATGGAAAGCGGTCTCGACGGTCGGATCTTATGCTCTTTGGCCACCTCCACGATGACGGGCAGCACTGAATAGGCGGTATGCCCGGTACCGCACAGCAGGGAAAGCAGGAAGGTCGCCAACGGCGCGAGGTAGTTGATTTGGCTGGGATGCTTACGCAGCATGACCTCAGTCAGATGCACCAGATAGTCCATGCCGCCCGCGAGCTGGAGGGCAGCGATGGCACAGATGACGGCCATGATGATGCCAATGACCGTCCAGGGAATATCCTCTGCCATCTTCGTGTGCAGGCCGGTGGCCGCGAGAACGATACATCCCGCCCCTCCCGCGAGTCCGACGCCGACCCCACCGAGATGTGAGCCGATGATGATGAAGATGATGGCCACGGCCAGGTGAAACCAGATCATCGCCGCATCCTCCTCACTGAGGATCCCCCGTCAACGTTGGACGTGCCGTCGCGTCTGCCACCCGATTGTCGTATTCGATCCACCATTCACCTGTTCCTATCCGCTCAGGGCCATAACATCCTTGCCGCGGCGCCTCAAAAAAAGCCCCGGGAGAATACATTGTGTCACCGAGACAGTCCACTGTAACTTCTCATACACATCTTGTGGTGGGGACGATTGTGCATATGACGAACCAGTTAAGGTCAGCACCTAGACAACTAGTGAGGTCAAAGTGCATCTCACACATCATTAGTGCTCGCATCGTACGAGTCCCCAGAATGTCAAGTCGCGAAGGAGTCCTCTCAGGCGTCGATCTGTTCGGCGTCGAGACGGTATGCCCCCTCGACAATGAACTGCTTACGCGGTGCGACCTCATTGCCCATGAGGACTTCAAAGGTGCCTTCGGCCTCCGCGGCATCGTCGACGGTTATGCGGCGTAGAGTGCGATGGCGCGGGTCCATCGTCGTCTCCTTGAGCTGGGAAGCATCCATCTCACCGAGGCCCTTGTACCGCTGCGGCTCTTTAAACCGCACCCCCTTCTTTGTTAGCTGGGCGGCAGTGCGCTGGTACTCGGCATCGGTGTAGGTGTACAGGTACTTGTCCATCCCTCGTTTGGGGTTGATAAGCTCGAATCGGTGCAACGGCGGGACGGCTGAGAACACCCGTCCAGCTTCCACCATCGGGCGCATATACCGAAAGAAAAGGGTGGCCAACAGGCATCGAATATGGGCCCCGTCGGAGTCGGCGTCGGCCATGAAGATGACTCTACCGTAACGAGCCTGGTCGAGGCCGAAGGTCTTGCCCGATCCGGCTCCCACGACCTGGATAATCGACGCACACTCAACATTTTTAAGCATGGCGCCGAGGTCGGCCTTCTGCACGTTAAGAATTTTACCGCGGATCGGAAGCAAAGCCTGGTGCTCGGAGTTACGGGCCACATTGGCCGTTCCGAGGGCGGAATCACCCTCAACGATGAACAGCTCGGTAACGTCCGGATCGGAGGATCGGCAATCCTTGAGCTTGGGCGGCAGGTGAGAGGACTCCAGTGCGTTCTTTCTACGCTGGTTTTCCTTATGTGCTCGAGCAGCCACGCGGGTCCGCGAAGCACTAACGACCTTCTCCATGAGGGTGCGTGCCACTGGCTTGTCAGCCGCCTTGGCCGAGGTGAGGAAAGCAGTCATCTTCTCTTCAACGATGCGCGCCACGAGGCGTCGAACCGGTGGGGTGCCCAATACCTCCTTGGTCTGACCCTCAAATTGGGGCTCTGCTAGGCTCACCGTCACCACAGCTGTCAGCCCTTCAAGGACGTCGTCCTTGACGATCTCCTCAGAGGACTTGAGGATGCGTGTCCCCTCCAGGCCAGCGTTGAAAGCCCGCAAGAGACCCTGCTCAAATCCTTGAACGTGGGTGCCGCCTTTGGGAGTAGCGATGATGTTGACGAAGGAGCGCACCGTCGTGTCGTAACCGCTTCCCCAGCGTAGGGCGATGTCGACCCCGAGGTCCCGGTCGACGTCGGTTGGCGTCATGCCGCCGTTCTCGTCAAGCATCGGGACAGTCTCGGTGAAAGAGGCCTCCCCCTGTAACCTCATGACGTCGTTGACAGGTTCGTCAGTGGCGAGGTACTCGGCGAACTCGGAGATACCGCCGTCGAAACGCATCGTCTCTGAGACTGTCCCCAGCACATCCCCGGTCTCAGGATCAGTCTGGATGCCCCTGTCATCAGTAATAACGATCTCCAGGCCGGGAACCAGGAAGGCAGTCTGACGGGCACGGTCGGCAAGTTTGGTCCATGACAATTTGGCGTCCGGAAGGAAGATTTGGCGATCGGGCCAGTACCGAACGCGAGTACCGGTAGCGCCGCGCTTGGCCTTGCCTACTTTGCGTACCCCCGATTCGGGAGTGAAGGGGGCATCGGGGCCCCCACCATCAAAGATCCCAGGAACGCCACGGCGAAAGCTCATTCCCCACACCGTGGACTTGCGATCCACCTCAACATCCAGGCGCGCTGAAACGGCGTTGACAACCGAAGCACCGACGCCATGTAGACCACCCGAGACGTTATAAGCGCCGCCGCCAAATTTCCCGCCGGCGTGCAGTTTAGTGTACACCACCTCGACGCCGCTGAGCCCGGTGCGCGGCTCGACGTCAACGGGAATGCCACGGCCCTCGTCAGTCACGAGGATTGACCCGGCCTTCTCCAAGGTGACGGTGATGCGGCGTCCATACCCAGCGAGCGCTTCATCGACGCCATTGTCGAAGATCTCCCAGAGACAGTGCATGAGACCACGGGTATCCGTCGACCCGATGTACATGGCAGGGCGTTTGCGTACCGCCTCGAGCCCCTCCAGCACCAGCAAGTTCTTGGCGCCGTACTCCCGGCTTGTCGACGCCGTACGCACGGTAGCGCGCTCGCCACTCGGCGTTTCCGAGCTACCGGTTGATGAGGTCGAGGTGTTGTCCATGGTCACAGCGACAGCCTATCGACAACCGACGACAAGTAATCCTGGCACCGTGTTCGCCCTCCAACCATCCCTTTATCGATACTGGTGGGAACATTCCGACGATGACGTAGGTTGTCTTATACGGTGACCCGATGATTCATATGGAGGAGGTTGTCATGAACACCACGACGATTGAGCACCATGTCCTCACACCTGCGGACCGTTGTGATCGTTGTGGCGCACAGGCCTATGTGCGCATCACGCTGCGTAACGGTAGCGAGCTCCTCTTTTGTGCACATCATGCTCGGGCCCATAAGGATAAGCTCAAGCAGGTTGCCTTGCATATTCAGGATGACACCCCAAGGCTTTCACCACGCGCTTGACGACGGTCGTCGGTTGGGCCAGCGCTAGACCTCTGTGCTGGCACGCCAACGAACTACAGGGGCTACCGCATCCCTCGTCACTGCGACTCAATCGTGTCCCCGCGGATCAAGCGCTGCAGTTCCACCCCGCCGAGGGAATCGTCAATGGCACCGTCAGTGTCGTCAACGCGGAACCCGTGGCGCCGATAGAACGAGATGGCACGAGCGTTATCAGCAAAGACCCACACATAGGCTGACCGGTGCCCGATGCAAGCATCAAGGAGGTCGTCGGACGCTCCACAGTTACGCGCCTCGGGCAGCACATGGAGAGTCGCGATCTCCCATGGCGTAGGGGCATCAGGACTTGCGGAGACTCGGGCCATGCCGACCCCAACAGTCCTCATATCGAGGCGATCAACAAGAATCTTGAAGATCGCACCATCATCCATAAAGTTGTTCCACTGCTCGATAGTGGTATGGACAATACCGGGGCCAGTGACCTCAGTAAGTATGTCGTTGGGGATCACCCCCTGGCCAATCTCTCGAAAGCACACTGCCTGAACGGCCGCGGCTTCAGGCAGATCTTCGTGACGGGCATCTCTAACGACGAAACGACCGGGAGCGGTGGCCGGATCGTGCGTCGGTCTAGACGACGTGTCGACGCTGGCTGACGTATCCATGATCCGATCCTACCGGTCCGCAGTCCGTAATAGGTTCGCGTGGATCCAGTCTGACGAGGGAATTATTACCGAGTCCTTGAGGATTCGTGAGTACCGTAGGCGCGTGGCAGGCACGAAGTCTTCTCGTCATCCTTGGCTGCATACCGTTGTCGGCATCGTCGGCCTGGGGCTCGCTCTACCTGTGCTGATGTGGTCAGTCGCCGCCATTCTACCCTCGCACAACGCATTCACGTTCATTTCCTCCGTGCTTGTGGGCTTGCTCGCCGTACCGGCCCTGATCATTACCACCGTCGCCCTCATCCTTGGCCTTCTCGGTCGGGGCGCTCTCCGAATGGTAACCGTCGTCACTTCCGTGATGGCCCTCATCGTTCCGATCACTACCACTGCCACAACGACGTGGATCACTGATCGAGCCGGTGGAAGCATCAATGTGCTTTCGGCCACCGCCGTGTCATCGATGTCAGACCACCCTGACAAGACGGTCCGATACGGATCAGATGCCGACGAAACCGCGCAAATCTATCGTCCCACGAGCCGCCACGCGCGAGTTCTTGTGGACATCCACGGCGGAGGATGGAACACCGACGCCAGCATGCCGGCCACTTTGAGGTGGTTTGCCAACCGTGGCTGGTTAGTCATTCGCCCCTCGTACACCTTAACTATCCAAGGCCACCCCACCTGGAATATCGCCCCAAAACAGGTGCGCGCGCCTGGGCATGGAGCTTGTCGCACGTGAAGGAACTCGGCGGTGACCCGTCCCAGGTATCGATCATGGGAGATTCCGCCGGTGGCGGGATGGCCATCAACCTCGCCTACGGTGCCGCCAGCGGGAAGCTGACGAGTTCCTGCGGCCCAATGCGAGCCCCGAAGTCGGTTTTGGCCCTCTATCCGACGGTGGACGTCGGTGCTGTCGAGTCCGTCACCACGCTGGGCGCGGGTAATGCCGCCAAGATGTATCTCGGTGGCACACCTAAGCAATTCCCCGACCGTTATCGCACCGTCAACAGTTCCACGTGGATCACTCCTCAGGCTCCACCGACAATGGTGATTCAAGGAAAACACGACACCTTCGTCCCACCATCAAGCGTACGGCAATTCGTCGACCACGCCCGTCAGGCTGAAGTCGAGGTCGATCACGTGCAGTTACCGATGCTCAATCACGCCTTCGGCTCTCAGGCACGAAACTCACTGGGATTTCAGGTCATCACCAGCCTGGGGCAACGCTTTCTTACTGACCATTGAGCGGGAGGTAGCATCATAGTTCCACAGTCAATGCTGAGGGATCAGTAGACCCCAGCAGGATCGCGACCTTCTCCGATCCTGCCACGAAGCCAACATGACGATAGTGCGCTCTGGGGCGCTCCGACGCCTTTCTGGCCCCCTGTGACGAAAACGGCATCCTCGTGTGGCACGACTTCATGTTCGCCTGCATTGACTACCCCGGCGACGATGAAGAGCTCATGTCTGAGGTCCGTACTGAGACTGGCTAACAAACTCGCCGCCTCGCCAATCATCCCAGCCTTGCGCTGTGGGCTGGAGGCAAGGAGGTACAGGCGATGCACCAGGCGGTCTGGAATAACACCGCCACGACACGGGACGGTTCATCAGTGAATCAGCATCCAGGCCAGCACCGACCTACCCACCCTGTAGCGATAGCTAGGAAACGACCACCTCAGCCTCAACGATCCCGTTTTTATCGCCCGCAATGAGGACGCTCTGAAGACCAAGTGATCCTCATTGATTACGAGGTAGAAAAGCCGACGTTGGTTCAGCCCTATGTCACCTACAGCTAGGTGATGCAGGCGGAGGGACGAAAATTCAGTATCGAGCATTACCGGCGCTGGTGGCCCCACTGGGCTGACGCCCTGGTGTGGCAACTCAATGAACCGTGGCCTGGGATGACGTGGACCCTGCTCGACCGCGTCCCTGGAGCAAAACCCGGTTACGCGCCTTCGCCCCAGCGCTGTCTATCCTGCGTCTGACTGACGATTCGCTGGAGTTGTGGATCAGCGATGCGTGGCCCACCAACGTCACCGATACCGTGGCAGACACGGTCGAAGGATTTGACGGAAGCATCGACCAGACGCACCGATCAAAATCTCCGTGTCTGGGTCCACGTCTCACATGGTGTGGTCAGTACCGCGCGACCAGACATCTCGGCCTTCGATCTACGCCCAGGGGTGAAGGCCATCGTCACTGTGGCTGGCCCTCCCGAAGGGTTCGACCCTGCTGAGATCACGGTTCGCCATTTCCTCGATGGCGTTTGTCAGTGATATCTCCGGAATGACCTGCTGAATGTGACGAGGGGCGCCTGAGTGGGCACCCCTCGTTCGGCTGTCGGATCCTCAGTCGAGGTAATCGCGCAGTACCTGAGAGCGGCTCGGGTGACGCAACTTCGACATGGTCTTGGATTCAATCTGGCGAATGCGCTCCCGCGTGACGCCATAAACCTTACCGATCTCATCCAGGGTCTTCGGTTGTCCGTCAGTCAAGCCGAATCGCATCGATACGACACCGGCCTCACGCTCGGACAAAGTGTCGAGGACATCATGTAATTGTTCCTGCAACAGGGTGAAGTTCACGGCGTCGGCTGGCACGATAGCTTCGGAATCCTCGATAAGGTCACCGAACTCAGAGTCGCCATCCTCACCCAGCGGGGTGTGCAGGGAGATCGGCTCGCGGCCGTACTTCTGCACCTCAATGACTTTCTCGGCCGTCATGTCGAGTTCGTTGGCCAGCTCCTCCGGAGTAGGTTCGCGACCCAGATCCTGAAGCATCTGACGCTGGACGCGGGCCAGCTTGTTTATGACCTCGACCATATGCACGGGAATACGAATGGTACGGGCCTGGTCAGCCATAGCGCGGGTAATGGCCTGCTTGATCCACCACGTCGCATACGTGGAGAATTTGTAGCCCTTGGTGTAGTCGAACTTCTCGACAGCACGGATGAGGCCGAGGTTCCCCTCCTGAATGAGGTCAAGGAAGAGCATGCCGCGACCGGTGTAACGCTTAGCTAAGGAGACGACCAGACGAAGGTTGGCTTCTAGTAGGTGATTCTTCGCCACCTTGCCGTCCTCGGCGATCCACTCGTAATCCTCGCGGTCTTTCTCCGGAATCTTGGCGTCTGGGTCAGCCAGTTGCTCACCGGCGAACAGACCGGCCTCAATGCGTTTGGCGAGGTCAACCTCCTCGACGGCATTTAGCAGAGCCACTTTGCCGATCTGCTTGAGGTAATCCTTGACGGGATCGGCGGTAGCGCCGGCGACCATAACAGTCTGCTCAGGCTCGTCAGCGTCGTCGTTATCAGACAGGGAGAACGCCTCGGCCTCCTTGTTGATCTGCTGCTCATCCTTGGCGGCCTCGTCCGGGTCGTAGTCACGCTCGTCAATGTCGTCAAGGGAGCGCTTCTTGCCACCGATGGTCAACACAACGTCATCGCCGTCGCGCTCCACCGTCACATCGACCTCACCGGACGCTGCTTCGGCGATGGTCGTTTCCTTCTTCGCCTTGGTGCCCCGCTTTCTCGTCGTCGACTTTTTGGTGCCATCGGACGACGTAGTCCCGCCCGCCTTCGTACCCGAAGACTTCGCCGCTGTCTTGGTGGGCTTGGCGGCCGCCTTCGTGCCGGTGGACTTGGCCCTAGAAGACCTACCCGTGGGTGCCTTAGCCTCGCCAGCGGACTTTTTGGCCGACGATTTCGCCGTCGACTGACTCGCTTTCGTGGTGGCCCTCTTCGCGGTGGTCTTTTTGGCCCGACCGGTCGTACCGGTCTTGGCAGAGGTGGAACGTGTGCTCTTCCTTGTGGTGGCTGTCTTCGCCTCCTCGTCGGCAGCGGTGTTTGCAGTGCTGGACGTGGTGGTCGACACGGGTATCCTCTCCAAGGACTGACCAGTCCTTCAGTGCTGTCCCCTCCAAATGGGCCCGGCTGGGTAGACGAATCACCGCCCACAGAGCCCAAGGGCATACAACGCCCGGGAGGCGTCAAAACCCTTCGTATATTCTTGCACCATCCGCGTGCTAACACAAACTTGCCCGCTCCAATTCCCCTCTCCTGCCACGGAACGGCTGCGTCGAGCACGCAGGTACGACCATAGTCTGAACCTCTGATGTCACCCACGACCGCAGACACTCATCAGTCACTTAGGGATGACATTCGACCCTCCGTGACGTTGATATAGGTGTCAGCCAGTCCGACGGAGAAAGGCGAAACATATGGACACCAAGTCCCGGGTTCGTACCACCGATGGCATTGATGGAAAGGACGCAGTCGGCCTCTACCTAGACGGAATTGCCCGCACTTCCCTGCTCAATGCCGCGGAGGAGGTTGCGTTGGCCCGCCGGATCGAAGCGGGTGTGTTTGCACGCGCCGTTCTCGAGGGTCAGGCGGAGACCACATCTGATGCCACCACTGAGGAACTGCACCAGATCGCGGCCGACGGAGATGAGGCCATGGCCCACTTCGTGCGCGCCAACTTGCGTTTGGTCGTGTCGGTGGCCCGCAAGTACGGCCGTTCTCAGATGCCGCTACTCGACCTCGTACAGGAGGGCAATACCGGCCTCATCCGCGCCGTCGAGAAGTTCGACTATGCCAAGGGATTCAAGTTCTCAACCTACGCCACCTGGTGGGTCCGTCAGGCCATCAGCCGAGGCATCGCTCAGCAGGGGCGCATCGTCCGCCTCCCGGTGCACGTTGCCGAGCAGGTGAATCAGGTCTCGGCTGCTCGCCGCAACCTTGAGCGCCAATTGGGCCGCGAGCCTGAGACCTCCGAGATTGCCGACGAGTTGGAGATTACCGAGGAACGTGTCATCGAACTCATCCGCTTCGGACGTGACCACGTCTCTCTCGACGCCCCAGTTGAGGACGACGGCGACACTAGCTTGGGCGACCTCATCGCCCGCGAGACTTCTCCTGGCCCTGACGACATCGTGCTCGACGCCGAGGACCGCGGTCGACTTGAAGGACTTCTTGACAACCTCGACGAGCGCTCCGCCGACGTAGTGCGTCGCCGCTACGGACTCGTCGATGGACGCCAGGCCAAGCTTGCCGATATCGGCAAAGTGTGGGGAATCACCGCCGAGCGCGTGCGTCAAATCGAGCGTGCCGCCCTGGACAGCATGCGTCAGCGCAACCTCGCCACGATGGCGGCCTGATCCTCTCACGATGGCTCCGGATCTATCCGGGGCCATCGTTGCGTTCAGAGGGAAATCACTCGCTGCGGCCAAACGGAAACGTCACCAAAGCGTCGAGATCATTCGCGTCCATGAGCCTCATGACCCCCTCCTGGCAGCAAGACGCGATGAGCTTGCCATCTTGCATCGGTCGTCCCATGGAAAAGCCGAGCAAACCCGACGCATTCGGAGATACCTGGTCGTAGAGCATCCAGCGATCAGCCTCGGCAGTACGGTGGAACCACATGGCGTGATCTAACGATGCCGGGTTGACGACCATCCCCGGCAGCACCGATCCCAAATGGGGCATGACGGCACCGGCCATGAGACTGATATCAGAAATGTATGCGAGGATAGCGCGCTGCACGACGCGGTCGTCAGGAAGGCTCGCGGTGGTGCGTACCCACAGGCTTAGGTGGGTGACGTGGTTAGGGTCGACGAGTTGCGAACCGTCACTAGCCAACCGCACATCGAGCGCATCCCACTCCTTGACGGTGGGCATTGGTCGCCCGAACATCTGTTCGAGGGCTTGGGTTAAGGTCGGACAGTGATCCGGGCCGTCCTCGCGGTTCTTGAAGGACAGTTCTGCGGTGAAGATCATTCGGCCGTGTTGGCGAGCGTTAACACGGCGAGTGCTGAAGGTCCGACCGTCGCGAATTCGCTCAACATCGAAAATCATCGGCAGGTCGGTGCGTCCAGCATGGAGGAACAGCGCGTGCATGGAATGGGCCGTGCGCTCAGGAGTGGTGCGAACACCAGCAACTAGAGCCTGAGCCAGTACTTGGCCCCCGAAGGTCCGCTGCCACGTCGTATGCGGTTGTCGACCTCGAAACAGGTCGAGATCGAGGTCCTCAAGATCAAGCAGGTCAGCAGTCGTCGATGGCACCTAAACCACTGTGCCAGATCAGGCGGATTCAGCACAGGGACTCGGGGGCTCACCGTCAGATCTTAATCCATGCAGACCCGCCCGGAGCGAGAGTCACTTCATCGGTCAAACCAGCGATGGTCGTCGTGACCTCACCAAAGCTGACATTGGTCGCCAGAAGCAGTCCAGCCTCGTCGTACCAAGCCGTCTCGACACGAGGATCGGCTGCAACGTACTCAGCTGCGAATTCCTTGTCGCGACCAGCCGCCCACCAGATTGCTCGGTGCAGCAGCCGAGAGTTCTCCACGGTGTATGGCAGACCAGCGAGGTAGACTGCCCTGCCCTCCCCGAGAGTGTGGACGGCCGCACGAATCGAGCCGTCCTCCAGCTCCAGCACCTCGGTGTCCTCACACACCGGGACAATTTCGGGAGCAAGTGGGCCGACATCGAGGGATAAACCCTCGGTAATGAAATGGGAGTCGACGACGTTCGGGTAACGATCTGTTGACAAGCTCCACCCGATCTCCCGGTCAACGCCGAGAACATCGGACAACCGAAAGCATGCGCCATCGCCCGGCCAGTAACTGGGCTCGCCGACACCGATGAACCCGCCACCGCGAGCCACGAACGTACGTACCGTGGCCTGCACGGCGACATCAGCCCATTCCTGGGCTCCGGAGAAGGCGGTTCCTGCCGCGCCGGTGTTGATGAGCACGCCGATGGCCTCGGGGACACCGTCACGGATGTCGTCAAAGTCGAGCCAATCGATGTCAAAGGGAAGTCCGGCCAGGGCCTCCACAACTCCCAGGCAAGGCGCGGCCTGCTTGTAGTACAGGGCGTGGGCGACCATATGGGTCATCCAGGTGCGACGGGCTCCCCAACAGTTGAGGATGCCCACTCGAAACGGCGCAGTACGCGGAGTCTTCCCACCGCTGCGTTCCCAGATGTCGCGGGACTCCTGGCAAATCTGCGCAATCCGATCCATGAAATCCGGGTTCTGGTTGGCCAGGGAAAGGTACCCACCGTAGCCAATGCGGTCCAGTGGCTTGCGAACGATGGCTCGCCGAGCCTGCACCCATGAGGTGTTAGCCTCCCCCACCGGATCCCCTTTATCGTTGAAGACGTCGGGGAAAAAGTAGGGCAGAAACCGTCCCTCGGTGTAGCGCACGCCGGGGATATCGGAGATCATCCGACATGTGGCTGCCGATCCCACTGAGCCGACCACGGCATCAATCCCAGTGGTTGCGAACAGCTCGCCATAGGGCTCGGTACCGATCCAGTTGTCACCGAGGAACATCATCGCCTCGCGGCCCTTATCATGGCAGATCTCGACGAGGCGACGCACCCGATTAGTAACGAAACGACTGACGAAATCGATCCATGCGAGGAGGAACCGAGAAGGCGGACGGAACGAGGAGTTGTGGTAACCAGCGTCGACGAAGTCCTCCGGGTCGACCCGCCAACCAGTCTCGGCCTCAAAAGCCTCCATGAGGGGCACCGAGACGCTCGCTGAGTAACCAAACCAGTCAACGAACTTCTCCTTGGCCTGCTGATTGAAATACAGAGTGAAGTGGTAGAAGAAAGTCGTGAACCGGACGACGTCGACCTCAGGATGGGCGTCAAGCCAGTCCGAAAGAGATTCCTGGACGTGGTTCCAGGTAGCGGGGTAGACGACGTCGAAGGGGTGTTCCTTGCGACGGGTGGGGTCATTCTCCCAGTGATTCGTCGTGTAGTTGTACATCTGGGTGGTGTCCCACAGCTGGGCAGCCAGGAATGTCACGGTGTAAACGTGGCCAGCCGTCGCTGGCGCCGTCACCACACAGTCGACACCTTCACCACTGACCGTCCAGCTTTCAACAACCCCACCGGTAGTGCGGTCGCGTACCTGCCACCAGCGCTTGATGTCGACGTCGGTATCCGGGCGAACCTGTTCGGCAAAGAAACCGCGCATGATGTGAATCTTCAACGGTCCGTCCTCAAAGGCCGGAACCCGGTCGGAGCACAAATAAAGGCTGACGTGCTCGTCAAGGTGGTCCAAAGCCCACACCTCGTCACCGCGGGCACAGAACCAAGTCGAATACACCTTCGTCCCCAACTCGGAGACGATCTTGGGCAGCGACGTACCGTCGCTATTGCGTACTGCATCGGCACCGAGGCACTCGATGATGGTTGTGAGTTCTTCGTCCATCCCCTCCTCGACCGGTAGGGTGACACGTCCTTGGGTCGTCATTGAAGGAGCTCCTTCGGTTCAGGTGGACTTGGTTTTCCAGTGATGGATCAGGACGCCATGGGCTCGGCGTCGGTGGATTCTCTGGAGCGGTGCAGGCGGAAAAGAACGTAACTGGAAAGGCCTTGGAGACGCCACTCTCCGCCCCATGACCAAAAGCATGGCTCGCAAGTTGACCGGAACGTTGGCCCGAGTGAACCTCATCATCCTTCTGTCCATGCGGAAACGTCACCACCATCATTTCCTCTCCCCAGAACATCGGATGCCATCCCTCGCCATGCTGCCCCACCAGCGCGCCCCAGGTATCAAGCGCAACGTCATCGAATCCCCGTACGGCCAAAATCATTAATTCCATCCCACGGCGACGTCTGACGGCGTGCACCAACCAACGTAACCCTATCCCGTCCCATGCCACGTAGGTGTTCGGCCACCGCATGATCGAGTCGGTGCCGGCGTTCCAACCAGGTGTGACTATCCACCCACCCTGAGTCGTATCCCAGGGTGGAGTCCGGATCGATGATCGAAAGTACTTGGGAGCGCCCCAGCAGAGACTCAGCAGTTCGGGCTGCCGCAAGATCGACGAAGGCGTCGCGAACCAGGCGGTGACGCAAGGAGGGCCACACCACTCCATCAGGCCCAGGATAGACGATGAACGCGTCTCCGCTGATGCACCCGCCGCCCGCACTGGTGTCGGCGAAGGGATCAATTGGACAGACCGACAGTTGGCCGTAGTAGAAGTTGAATCCCCAGTGCAGGAAGCCCTTAACACCAAACTTCCAGAGTTGCCAACCCAAGGCTCGGGTGCGCACCGATTCCTGGGCTATGAACCTGTTCGAGACGCCCACATCCTGGGCGACGCAGTGGTACACCCAGGCCGGTTCGATGCCATCGCGGCGAAAGTCCAGAACGGCGTCCGTAGCCACCACTGGTTCGTCCACCAGCTCGATGTACTCAGGATGAGAAAGAGCTTCCAAGGTGCGGGCGCCCTCCAATAATGGCCGAGCAATGTCACTGGCCGCCCGATAGCTCTCCAGATGATGCTCATTCGGCTCATCTGAAACGTGGAAGACGACATGGTCGAGCCCGATACGGGACTCGAACCACTGCTTGAGAAAGGGCACCAGAGACGACAAGAAATACGCATACTCCGGGTCGGTAGCAGGAGTGTCCCAACCAAACCGGTCGACCACCTCGCCGTCAACGCTCATGCGGAACCGTGGGGTGAGCCGCGCCCCCCACTGGGTAAACAGATGGGGCACCTCGACACCGGCAATGCCGACCTGCTCTAACAACCGGATCCACCTCTCGAGTCTGTCAGTCCCGAAGTGGTATACCCCATCGTCACATGAGATATCGAGCAGCTGCACCGTCGGACGGTACGAGCCCGGTGCAGTGTCCAGGGGTGGGGTCCATAACGGGGTGAGTACCATGGTGACCCCCATCTGGGCAGCGGCACGCAACTGTTCGGCCACCACCCGCCAATGGGCCTCGCTCCACGGCTCCACGCCGTAATAGGTAGCAAGGCAGTCGGCGTGGAACCACTGAGTGAACTCCACCCCGTGGTCAGGCAGCGCGGTGGGAACAACCTCCACGTCGATAGTGCGGTGGGCCACCTGCACGTCGGCCTCGAAGACTCGCACCTCGACGGGGGGCAGATCTCTTCCCGCCGACGGTAATTCGAGATCCACCCACACACCATGCCATCCCACATGAGTGAGGCGAGGCCGGCATGAGTACACGGTGGCATCGTCACCCCTCTCCTCATCGGCGCAGAGCGGTCTCAGCAGGTCAGGCATCATGCTGGGCTTACCTGTGAGATAGCCATCACAGCGGCCATCCCAGCAGGGCACTCGCACAGGCACCAGCCCAATAGCCCAGAACCGTACCCCGGCATTGGTAACAACCTCGACGCGTAACGAGCCCGAGCCATTGTCATGGGGACGACGTCGGGTGCGCCAAGCGATCTGAAAGCTGACCGTCTGACCCGCAAACCCACTAAGCCGTGGGGATTCGGCAGAGTCGGGACAACGATCGGGCAGGATCTTGGTGAGGCCGTCGACGACAGCAACCTCAATGGAGGGGGAAACCACGGTCACCCTTTCACTCCCGAAGCGGTCACACCCTGGACAAATTGACGTTGCAGGACCACATAAACCACCAGGGGGACCAGGAACGCCACGGTCGTACCAGCCATGACCATTCCGTACTGAGACGTGAACGCACCCTGCAACTGCGAGATGGCCAGGGTCACGGTGGTGCGTTCGTTGGTTTGCAGGCTGATGAGCGGCCACATGAAGTCGTTCCAGGTGGTCAAGAAGGTGAACACCGTCAACGAAACGATCACCGGACGGATGATGGGCAGGATTACCGACCAGAAGACCCGCAGGTCGCTGGCCCCGTCGATACGCGCAGCCTCGAGCAGGCTCAGCGGGATCGTCGTCATGAACTGACGGATGAGGAATACCCCGAAGGCGTTAACCACCGGCAGTGCCAATGACAGTGGACTACCCAACATATCAAGTTCCCTGAAAATCAGGAACATCGGGATCATAGTCACCTGTACCGGCACCATCATTGTCGCCAGATAGACCCAGAACAGGATCTTCGAACCGGGGAATGGTTTGAACGTGAATGCGAAGGCGGCCAGGCAACACACCACGTTATTGAGCACCACCGCGATAACCACGACGACGGTTGAAGTCAACAGGGCAGCGCCAAAGTGGTGCACGGTGAACAGTCGTACAAAATTCTCGCTAGTGAAACTGTCGGGATCGAAGTCAAAATTCAGAGTAACGGTGTTCTGGAAGGCATTGACGACCATCAAGACGAACGGCAACATCGCCATGATGAGTAGTAGGGCCACGACGATCAAGACGACGGCCTTTCCAGTGCGGGCCAACATCTCAATCCTCCCTGAAGCATGCGCGCTGGACGATGGCAACGACGAGCACGACCACCAGCAGCGCCATGGCGATCGCCGACGAGTACCCTAAATCGAAACTGCGGATGCCCTGGAAGACGCTCATCACGATGGTCGTAGTGGCACCGCCGGGCCCGCCACCGGTCATCGAGTAGACGATGTCAAACACCTGGAAGCTCCAGATCGTCGACAGGACAACCACGGGTTTAAGGCCAGGTACGGTCACATGCCAGAACCGCTTTACCCCACCGGCACCATCAACCTTGGCGGCTTCGTACTGCTCGGTCGGGATGTCCATCACCCCGGCATAAAACAGCACCAGGAAGTAGCCGATATTCTTCCACACGGTCACCAGGGAGACCGCTACCAAGGCACTGACAGGCTTTCCTAGGAAGTTCTGTGGCTCCATCCCCACCTTGGCTATCACCCAATTGAAGAATCCCCCGTCCGGGGAGAGCATGTACTGCCAGACCGTGCCGACCAGCACCATCGACGCCACCACCGGTATGAAAAGAACCGACCGGGCAATCTGGGAGAACTTGCGTCCGGTGTGGTTGGCCAAGAAGTCGGCGAGCAGCATCGGAATCATTACCTGCAGGGGCACAGCGATAACAGTGAAGATTGCGGTGTTCCGCAACGCCGACCAGAAGTTCTCGTCGCGCAGCATCACAACGTAGTTATCCAGACCGATCCATTTCGGGGAGGTAAAGACGTCGTAGCTGGTGAATGACAAATAGGCTGACATCACGATAGGTGTGAAGGCGATGAGCATCATGATCACCAGGGATGGGACTACATACAGCCATCCCGACCAGTTGCGCCGATGAAAGCCACGATGCCCATCAGCATTGGGGCGGGCAGTCTGGGCCCGCCTCAACGTCAGAGTGGCGGAACTCACTTGCCCTCTCCCAGCTGTTTGTTGCCCTCGGCAGCAGCGTCCTTCATCGCTTGTTCGGGCATCTTCTGCTCATTGAGCATCTGCTGCAGGTTCTTGTAGAGGGCGTCATAGGCCGGAGTGCTGTTACTGACCACCGGCAACGGCTTGAGGATGTCACGCTGGGTAGCGTAGATGGGCCGGAAAGCTGCAGCGTAGGTGTTCTTTTCGTCCTTGCCAATGGGCGGAAAGTTGGCCTGCTTGTGGCAGCTTAGTCATCTGCTTACCCGACTCGACGAAGGTCATCAGGTCGTAGCAGGTCTTTTGCACCTTGCACCGTTTAGTCATGACCAAGGCGTCAGCAGCGATCATGGTTCCCTGCTGCCTCTTTTTCAGCGAGGTGACGTAGCCCCACTTCACACCGGCCTTGTCGATCCTCGGAGCGTCTTGCTCGGTATCGATCATCATCGCGGCCTTGCCGTCGGTAAACTGCTTGAAGCTTTGATCCATGACCAAACCAGTGGTGTCCTTGGGCAGGATCTCCTCGTCGTGGAGTTGCTTGATGAAAGTTGCGGTCTCGATGGCCTCGGGAGTGTCGAAGGCGGTTTTGGAGCCATCCTCGGCGAACAGCGAACCCCCGGACTGGAGCAACCACGGGATGAACGAGGCGTTCATGGCACCGCGGGCAGGGTCGCCCCATGAGGCAGTGAAAGGCTGAATCCCCTTGGCCTTGAGGATCTTGGATATAGCGAGAAAGTCATCCCAAGTTTTGGGTGGCTCGACATGAGCCTTGGCGAAGAGACCCTTGTTGTAAAACAGAACGCGTGCTCCACCAACGACGAGGGGAAGACTGTACTGCTTGCCGTTGACTTTGCCTTTGTCGAGGAAGAGCAGGTTGTCCTTCTGCTCCTGGGTGACCATTCCGGAGAGGTCGACCAACTGGTTTTTGGCGATGTAATCGCCCATCATCTCACCGTACATGTAGCCCACATCGGGGCCGTCCTTGCTGGCCATGCCGGTGAGGTATTTCGATTCGTAGGTGTCCCAGCTGATGACGGTGACCTTGACGTCAACCTTGTTCTTTTTCTCGAAGGGTTTGACAATGTCGGCCCAAAGTTCAGCGTCCTTAGTGTTTGCGGCCAACGGTGGGACCCACAGGTTGATGCTGTCGATCCTGCCGGACGACGAACCGCCCGGACCCCCGCCACAGGAGGCAAGCAGGGCGGTCGCAACAGCTGCGACTGCGATCGTCTTCAAGGCTTTCACGGGTGTACTCCTTCGTCTGTGACCTTGATAGGTATGCTCTTGAATTTCCCCGGTTGCGGATTTCATCTCCGATGATGTGACCAAGAAACCCGGCGGTTGTAAAAGAGTACTTTACTACTGGTGGAGAATCAAGTAGATTAGGGAAATCGGTCGACAAGACGTAGCCGACGGTTGACGCAAGGAGGTTGGGCGGTGTTCGATGGCAGTGGTTCTGAGGGCGTAGTGAGTGGCCGCAACCTCGCCGACTTGCGCGAGCACAACCGCCAAACCGTGCTGCGATGCCTCATCGAGTCCACAGCCCCACTTACCATCAGGGAGCTCGCGCGCCTAACCGGTATCACCCGACCCACTGTGGCTTCAGCACTATCCGATCTAGTTGAGACTGGTGACGCTCTGGAGGGGCAGGCCGATCACGCTTCGGGACGTGGGGGACGTCGACCTCACGTCTTCACCCTCAACGCCACCAAGCGGATGCAGGCCGGGGTGGCGGTCCGGCTGCAGGGGGTTGAGTTAGCCATCGCGGACTGGCAGGGGACCATCCTGGCCAGTGATTCCAGACCCCTGAGGGGACGCCCCCCAGCCGAGATCCTCGACAACCTCCTCGACGATCTATTGGTCGCCACAGGCATCACATCGGTTGACACCATGGTCATCGGGGCCATTGGCAGTGTTGGGCGCGACGGCGTGCTGCGACGCAACGAGACTTTGCCCGATATCTCCGCCCCTGGCTACTTCGAACGCCTGCACGACGCACGAGTCGGGCGAATCGTCATCGAGAACGACGCCGTGCTGGCGGCCGTTGCCGAGCAGCGAGTCCGGAACCTGCCCACAGACCGGTCCATGGTCTGTCTGCTCATCGATGCCTCCGTCGGAGTTGGGATCGTCCTCGACGGGCACCCGGTTCGAGGCGCAGCCGGATACGCCGGGGAGATGAGCTACCTGCCCGGTTCGGGATGGAACGATGCCCACGTAGCCCTCATGGAACAGGCCCAGGCTCACGGTTGCACGGCGCAACGACTGTTTAAACTCGCCGGGGAATCCGACCCTCCCGCTTGGAGCCGGCTGGTGCTACGCAACTTCATTGACGACGTCACCTTCGGTCTGACAGCCCTGATGGCCGCTCTGAACCCCGACCTGTTGGTCATCGGAGGTTACGCCTGCGCAGCCCATGAACCAATCCGACAACGGCTGACCGACAACTTTACCGGGGTGCTACCTCACCTTCCCGTCATTGAGCCGGCGTCGGCGGGCACCTCTGCCGTGGTGCATGGTGCCATCAGCCTGGCTCTCTCGTCATCGACGGAGCCGTCGTTGGCGACAAGCAACCACTCGGCATGAGCATTTCAGCGGGAAAATCTCAAAGATTGTGAAGGACTCTTACCGTACTTGTTACTATTTATCCGCCCATGATGTCGCCGCACCCGACACAGCACTGGCGCACATCCTGGCGAATAAGTGGAAAGACAGTGATGTCTCAACGAGGTCTAAGGGGGCTCCTTGACCCATCAGTGGGCGGACCTCGGAGAGGCCTACGGAACAATTCCAACCTCTGAACGAAGGAGTTCATCCCACATGAGGTATCAACGAACAACGGGATTCTGGCTTACCGGAGTCATCGCCGCCGTAAGCCTGGGCCTCGTCGCCCTGCCATCCCCGAACACGGCGATGGCCGATCCCAGCACCACCCAGACAACTCACGTCGATTGCTCGTCCTCCGCCTCGGGGGATGGATCAATCGACCATCCTGTCAATGGCGTTGACAAACTAGACAAGGCATTCGGCCCCGGAAAGCGAGTCCTGTTCAAACGAGGCACTACCTGCCGGGGGACGGTAGTCGTCAATGCCTCGGGCACCAACCACGCCCGTACGCTCATCGGTGCCTACGGCCAGGGGAAGGCCCCCATCCTCGACGCACAGGGATCGGCCACGAACCAGCGTTCGGTGATCGAGGTCGACGATCGGTCGCACATCACCATCCAGGATCTCACGGTGCGCAACGGGTGGTTCAGCAATATCTCAGTCGAGGCCCATAACGGACATGTTATGGAGGGCATCACCGTCCAACGCGTCGCGGTCGAGGAAAACGCCTGGAAGGGTGGCCCCAACAAGGTCACCGACAACTTCTGGGTCATGGGAGTCGGCGGTGTTATCGTCATGCCCTGCTCGGCCAGATCGGCCATCAAGGATGTCGTCATTGACCAGGTTGAGGCCTCGCGCCAGCACTATGCAGGCGTCCAGGTGGGGTACCATCAGCTCCACCCGTGGAGTGACTATGAAAAAGGCATCAAACGCGACGGCTACATGGTGCCAACGTGTTTTGATCAGGAGAGCAAACCCTATCCACACGTCTCTCCCGTCACCGGGATCCAGAACGCCGTGATCTCCAATTCCTCATTACACGACAACGACGCCATGGGGGCAGGAATCTTCGGGGCCACTGACGTACTGCTGCGCAACAATGATCTCTACCGCAACGGTTCGGGAATCGGAAACCCGGGAAACACCATGAACGGAACAGGCGCCTGGTGGGACACCACCAGGCACGTAACCGCTGAATGGAACAACGCCTGGGGAAACCGAGTCGGGTACAGAGGTCAGGACGGCACTGGGCTCGACGCCGACCGCAACACCAAGAACTCGATCATCCAGAACAACTATCTGCACGACAACGGCGGCTATGGCGCCTCGGTGATCGCTGCGTACGGTGACGCAAGTGCGACGATCCGGCATAACCTCATGGTCGACAATGGCACCCACGATCCAGACAGGTCCTCAGACATCATGATCTCGTCCTATTCCTCGCCTACCGAGGACGGCCGATCGGTAACCGGACAGGTCAGCGGCTTGTGGATTTACGGCAACACCATCCACCGCGACCAGGGCAAGGGCAATGCCCCCGGTATCCGGCTGCAAAGCCGATACCGTCCGAACACCGCAATCTCGATCGTCAATAACATCGTCAATCGCCCCGGTCGTGGCGGTATCTACTCCTTCCAACCTACAGATGCAGCCGAGGTCGACATGGTGCGCGGAAACCTCGTCAGTACCGACGGAACCTTTGCACGCACCCAAGACGTTGAGGGACGTCCCACCTTCCTATCCACCGCACGCGATAACATGAACTGGCCTAAGGGCGACTCGTTCCGGCTGGCTGCCACTTCGCTAGGAGCCAGGAACGCCGTCGGCTACGACAACGCGACCCTCCCGGGCAAGGCTCCGACAGCCCGGGGCGCGACAGATTTATGGGGCACGACCATTCCCGAAAAGTCCGGATTCGCCATCGGTGCCGACGTTGCGCCAGGGAAGGCCGCATCCGCAACCCCGAGATACCTAGGCCAGTCTCGCCCGAACCGACGGTACAAGCTCCCCAGCTACCATGGCGGAACACCATCCCGGAGTACGAGCTCCCGTCACAATATGTGTCAACCATCATGCGGGCTCCGAAAACCGACCGGCAATACCTCGCCCATCCCGATACCATCAAGACCCGCAGCGGACGTCTCGTCACCACCTTCGCGAAGGGCCACGGCAAGGGCCCCATCATCATGATGATTTCGCAGGATCGGGGTCGGACGTGGGTCGAGAAAAAGAACACCCCGGCATCATGGGCAGGCTCGCAGGAAACCCCGACCCTATTCACCCTCGACATGCCAGATGGACGTGAACGACTGCTACTGGTCTCGGCCAATCCCGGCTGGGGAACCGATCTGGCCGGACATCGGCATGGTTTCAACACCTCGTACTCCGACGACGATGGAGACACTTGGAGCGAGTACAAGCACTTCCTGACCAAACGTGACCACGGAAACGTTGACAACGACGCCATCGTTGCGATGGCCTCACTGGTCCAGCTCCGGGACTCCCAAGGCAAGCCTCTCCCGAGATGGATGGGCATCTACCACGACCACGAATACGTCAACTACAAAACCATCCTGAGTTTCGACGGCGGCGTCGAAACGTGGTCCGATCCGGTACCCCTGCTCGCTCAGCACCGTGAGATCGAGAGGGAGTACCAGATGTGCGAGATTGGCATGTTCCGCTCCCCTGACGGCAAGCACATCGTCGGCTTAGCCCGCAGTCAGTCCCACCGGCACCGTGCCACCCTCATCCAGTCCGGTGATGAAGGCCAGACGTGGTCCAAACCGAAGGAGCTGCCGGGTTCCCTGGCAGGAGAGCGCCACAAGCCGGTCTACGACCCAATCACTGGTCGCGTCGTGGTGTCGATGCGGGAGATCCGCTACGACCTCAACGGCAACGGCACTCATGACGGCGCCAAAGACTGGCGCGCCGGAAATTGGGTCGCATGGGTGGGCAGCTACGACGAGCTAATAAACCAGAAGGAGGGTCAGTACCGCATTCTGTTGTCGCATGACTGGTCGCAAAGTATCTACGGCGGCGACACCGGCTACAGCGGGGTCGTCACCTTCCCCGACGGCACCTTCCTCATGACCTCCTACGGGCACTGGGACGAGGCCTTTTCACGGTCATGGGTCGATCCGGCCACGCACCACTACAAGGTGACGACGGACCTCTCCTACATCCGTCAGGCGAAGTTCACCCTGCGTGACTTCGAACGAGCCAACGGCATCGCGCCACAGCCCAAGCCGAGCGTCAAGCCAACGGTGGCTCCCACCGCAGCCGTAACACCAACACATCCGGTGACGGCTGCGCCCTTTGCGAACGAATCGCGCCTCGTATCCGAATCAGATGCGCCGGTCACGGGGCCCGCACCGAAGGTTGGGGTACCTCGCCCGGGGCTACCCGTTGCGGCGTATGAAGTAGTTGCCCCATGACCACACGGCTATCCGCGGTGCCTACTACGGCGACAGGACGATGGGCTACAGCCTAGGGGTCTCCGTCCGCTCAGGGTAGAGTTGAAGTAGTGGGTCTGGCCACTAACAACGAACGGATGACAACACACAAAGCACCACCACCCTCCGCAATGATGCACGGGAGAAAAGGTATGACAATGCGTTCCGATACTGCCGCACGCCACCGATGGGTGCGCGCATCGTGCTCTCCCCGTTTCGCCCACGGACGGGATGGGAAAGCCGGGTACGGTGCGATAGTGGCCATCGGCATGTTGACTACCATCGCCCTGACGACCCCACCAGTCAACGCCAACCCCACCGAGGGGGAGCCCACTCCGATCCATCCGTGACGGCTGCGTCGGGATCGATCTCCTTGACCCCCCAGGTTCCCTCAGGAGTCATGACGATCATTGACGGCGCTTTGTCGGTGCGTGTGCGTCCTGACTTTTCCCAGGTGATCAACTACACATTGGGGGTAAGTCTCTTGTTGGTCAGTATGGTGGAGCCTTGACGTCCATTAACATCGATGGTAAGGATCACAGGGTCAGTGTCGGCAAACCGATCGCAGGCAAGAACAACGTGAGTTACCGGTTGGCTTTCGCTGATTTGCCAGATGTGTCCATGACCGCACAGATCAGCGGCACGCTTACTTACAAGCTCACCGACATCAAGGATCCGGACAAGCAGGTACATCGCATCCTTGTCCCCAACCTTGACCTGGTCAGCGTCACCGGCACCCACTCCCAGATGATGGCCGCCGATATCTCGGTCGATCGTGGCAAGGCTCATTGACGTGCCCAAGGCAGACCTCGGTTCCGGTACTGTTTGGATGATTACTGCCAACACGTCGACTCTGGCAGCCGGATTCGAGACGAACGCTATCGGCGACAACACCATCGACAACGGTGGCAAGGCCACGGCTCGTTTCATCCACACGACCAAGAAGATCGTCGAATTTGATGAGCCTGCAACCGGTCCGTTCGTCAAACTTGTGGAGACCTCCTCCCAGAGTGGTCAACCATTCGGCGGTGCCGGTGAGATTCGTCTCTCCGCCACCTGCTCGAGCGGATCAACGCCGGCAGTGCCCAGTGCCTCGGAAACGCCGCGCACCCCAACCGACCCCGACGGTCACGCCCAGTTTGCACCAGCCAAACAACCCGAAATCCTCGAAAACCCTGACCCACCTCGGCCAACACAGCCGCCCCACCCAGATGCCCAGCACCGGGGTCCAGGGAAACGGGAAGGTTTGGCCCTTGTCGGGGACTCGCAATACTGCGTGCCGAGTGAATGGCACACCTGCGTCGCTGGCGGTGATCCCAAGGCGCTAAGACGATCGACGGTGGGCGCGGTCATATGGTCTCGCCCACCGTTGGACCATCATGAACGGGGTACCACGTCATTACCCCCCCCTGACCCGTACTCAACCAACGCGCGCCATCACGGCGCGAATCCGCTTCGGTGACACGCTGACACGGGTACCGAGTTTCTGGGCGAAGTACTGAATGCGCAATTCCTCCAGCATGAACCCGATTTCCTCGACCTCGGCGGGTAGTTTTCCGGCCGGTTGTTTCTCGCATAAGGCGTCATAGTCGGCCAAGAGAGGCTCGAGTTCTGCCATTTGACGCGGATCGCGCGAGAGGTTGGTCATCAGGGATTCGATACGCACGCTCACCCCCTGAATCCAGCGCGGCATGTCGTCATACCAAGGGTCCGGGGTAGCCGAGATGAAATTCTCGAAAACGAGGTCGTCAATCTGGGCGGTGATGTCGTCTCGGATCGTCGGATCCGAGACGGTTGTCAGAGCCTGACGAGCCTCAACAAGACGGCTGAGGACCCTGCCAGCGGTACGCACCACTCGAGCCATCCGGTCGGCCTGGTCCTGCCGAACGGCCATGACAAGGTCATCGAAGGACTGTTTATTGCGAATCCCTGATAGATCGCCGGCTTTCTCGTGGGCTACCGAAGCGACCGCCTTGTGACGGGCATCGGCCAAGAGGGCCGAGACGCTAGGGTACGGAGAGGTTGCCACGGCTAGCTTGGTGGCGTTGTCCATGTGCGTGACGACCCACTTCGTCGGATCGGGAAGGTTGAGGACGAGCAACCTCACAACGCCAGCAGCATGGCTGGTGCGCTGAGCGCGGGGACTGTCCAGGACGGTGGTGCCAACGGAAACTCCCTCATCGACCAAACATGGGTAACCGACGGCGTCAGCGCCTTCGCGCGACAGACCGATCCGTTCCGGAATCGGATCGAAGGTCCACTCCCTCGCGCCGTGGATCTGGGATCGTCCTGCGGCCTTGGTTAATGATTGGGAGACCTTGGAAGCCAGATCGGTCTGCAGCGCCTCGAGATCCTCGGAGCGGGCAATGGGGGCGGACTGGAATCCCTTGGGCTTGTTCTTGGCATTCTTTCTGGACTTTTTACCGACGGGTTTTCCCTCGGCGTCAACAATGTCGAAACCTACCCGCAGATGGGCCGGGAGGGCCACAATGTTCCAGTCATCAGGATTGACGATGACGCCAGTGAGAACTTTGAGTGCTCGTCCGAGTTCTTCGGTGAAAGGGGCCTGACAATTAGCATCGTGGTCTTCCAACCAAGTCAGTGCCGCTCGGGCATGGTCGGGAGCGGGAACCAACTGGGTGCGAATGCGCTTAGGAAGAGTGCGAATGAGCTCCGTCGCTAACTCGGTACGCAGACCTGGAACCTGCCAGCTGAACGGCGCGGTGGGCACCTGGTTGAGCAGTGCCAATGGGATAGTGACGGTAACGCCGTCGTGCCCGGATCCCGGCTCAAAGACGTAGTGCACCGGCAGGTCAAGGTTTCCGACCTTCCAGTGGTCCGGGAAAGCATCAGCGTCCACGGAGTCGGAGTCGACGAGATCGTCGATCGACAGGTCAAGCTGGTGATGATCCTGCACCCGGCGCCACCAAGCGTCGAAGTGTGAGCCAGAGACGATCTCGTCAGGAATCCGGCGGTCGTAAAAAGTGAAGATGGCGTCGTCGTCGGCCACCAAGCCGCGCTGGCGGCTGCGCTCTTCAAGATCCGCTGCCTCGTCACGGACCCAATCGTTATGCCTGAGGAATTCGTGAGGAGATCGCCAGTCCCGCTCTACCAGGGCCGACCGGATGAAGATCTGTCGAGACCCCACCGGATCGATCTGGCCGTAGTTGACGCGACGATCAGCCCACAATGGCACCCCGAAAAGGGCGCCACGCTCGGTTGCGACTACCGATGCTGTTGAGGCTGCCCAATGCGGCGCCGTCCAGGAGCGCTTGATGAGAGGGCCCGCAATCTCCTCCACCCACTCGGGTTGGACAGCCGCGACTGTTCTGGCCCACAGCCGAGAAGTCTGCACCAACTCAACAGCTACAACGAGTTCGGGTGACTTGCGCGCCAGCAGTGATCCGGGGTTGATGGCGAACTTCGTGCCGCGCGCGCCGAGGTATTCCTGCGGCCTAGAATGCTGGCCGCGCCGCTTAGACGACTCCCGGACCTGAGCCAGACCGATGTGAGACAACAGTCCCGAGAGTAGGGCGACGAGAACCCGATCGGTCGGAGCAGGAGTGCGGTTGACCTCCAAGTGCAGTTCCTTGGCGATCTGGCGGAGTTGGCCGTGCAGGTCGTCCCACTCACGCACTCGCAAATAGTTGATGTACTCAGCCCGACACATGCGGCGAAAGGCCGAAGACCCCATCTGACGGCGCTGGTGACGCAAATAACGCCATAGCCGATGGATGGCCATGATGTCACCACCCTCGTCAATCCCAGCTGCCTGGGTACGCGGGGAGGTCTTGCCGAGACGGGAATTGGTGTGCGGGGTGTGACGTGTCAGACTTCCGGATTTAGGAGTATTGACGGTTTTCTGGCGGATATGTTGTTGACGGACTTGCGACCAGTTCCCCACCCGATTGTTATCGGTGCTGTCAGCTGCCTGGAGGGTCTGCAGCAAGCTGACCTCGGTGGCAAAACGGCGATGGAAACCGTCAGCCTCCTCACGTTTGTCTGCGGGACGCTCCCGGACGTCACGGATCGATAGGGCCGCGACGATGACGAGGACCTCAGCCAGGCTGCCTTGCTTCGCTCCTTCAAGGAGCATGCGGCCCAGCCGCGGGTCCAGGGGCACCCGGGCCAGCTGGTGGCCAATCTTTGTCAGGCGCGGAGAGTCACAGTGTCCCGGTTTGAGGGCTCCCAGCTCGTCGAGGAGTCGGATTCCGTCATTGATCTGGGAGCGATCCGGAGCCTCGACGAAGGGGAAATCGGTGATGGCGCCGAGCCTGGCCTGGGCCATCTGAAGGATGACCGCGGCCAAGTTGGTCCGCAGAATCTCTGGCTCGGTGAATTCGGGACGGGACTTAAAACTGGCCTGGGAGTACAGCCGGATGCAGATACCCGGTGCCACTCGGCCACATCGTCCGGCCCGCTGGTTGGCGCTGGCCTGGGAGACCGGCTCAATAGGCAGACGCTGGACCTTGGTGCGCACCGAGTACCGCGAGATACGGGCAGTTCCCGGATCGATGACGTAGCGGATCCCCGGCACGGTCAGGGAGGTCTCAGCGACGTTGGTGGCCAGCACGATTCGTCGTCCGGTGTGTGGGGTGAAAACCCGATGCTGCTCGGTGGCCGACAGGCGCGCGAAGAGCGGCAGGACTTCGGTATTTAACAGGTTGAGGTCGGCTAGCGACTCGGCGGTCTCACGGATCTCCTGTTCACCGGCTAGAAACACGAGGATGTCACCGCTCCCCTCGCAGCAGAGCTCCTGGACCGCCCGGCATATACCGGTGACTTGGTCGACCACCTCGTCATCCGGGCTCGTCGAAGTGGGGATCGATGGGCGATCGGGGAATTCATCCTCGTCGTCAACGCCGTCCTCGTCATCGGGACGGACCTGCTCGGAAGGATCTAGCGGGCGATAACGCACCTCAACGGGATATGTGCGCCCCGAGACCTCGATAACTGGGGCGTCGTCGAAGTGAGTGGAAAACCTGGCGGTGTCAATAGTGGCCGAAGTGATGATGACTTTAAGGTCGGGACGTCGTGGCAGCAACTGCTTGAGATAACCCAGCAGGAAGTCGATGTTGAGACTGCGCTCGTGAGCCTCGTCAATGATGATGGTGTCATAGGCGCGCAAGTCGCGATCATGAGAGATCCCAGCGAGAAGCACGCCGTCTGTCATGACGGTCAGAGCGGTGTTAGAGGTAGCGCGGCGGGTAAAGCGGACCTGATAGCCGACCTGCTCCCCCAGCTCAACCCCCATTTCCTCGGCAACTCGTTCTGCGACACTGCGCGCAGCGATCCGTCGGGGCTGGGTATGGGCAATGTGACGGCGCCCCAGAGCCAGGCAGATCTTAGGGAGCTGGGTCGTCTTTCCCGAACCGGTCTCGCCTGCCACCACCACGACCTGGTGACCCTTGACGAGGTCAGCAATTTCGTCGGCGTGTGCCGCTATCGGGAGCTCAGTGTCGAAGGTGACGGCTCCCCCACCGGGCAGTTCACCTTCCAGTCGTGAATCAGGCATGGCCGAATCAGTTTATGCGACGCCTCCAACACCCAGCGACCGAATAATGCTCACGTGTGTTGGTTTTCACAACCGACCCCACGCGACACCAATCATCGCGATGACGCCCATGGCCACTTGGCCTTCGTAACCCCGCTGCAGTACTACGATCTGTTTTCAGACAGCAGTTTAGTCAGTGGCAGATAGCCAGCGGCGATTGAGCGTGCGCCATAATGCCGCGACTCACACCACCTGCGGTCCAGCCCAAGATCGGGTGCTTCTTCATGCCAATAACAAGGAGGTCAACGTCGTCTGAGAGATCGACCAAAGCGTCGACGGGTTCTCCGGAAAGCACGCGGGTCTCGATCGCGACATTGGGATGCTCATCGGCGAGCGGCTTGACGATTTCGTTGAGTCGTTTGAGAGCCTCGTCATGAACCTTCTCGGAGTCGTCACCAGGGACCGTCACCGCGAGCAGCTTGCAGTCACGGTGATGTGCTTCGGCGAATCCGAAACCGACAGCTGCAGTTCCCTCGCTCTGGGGGCCAACTGCGACCGCGACACGCTTCTTGCCGCCGGTCGGCTCCGGGGTCGAGGCACGGGAGATGACAACGACGGGTGCTGCCGACATGCCGGCCACAGCCACTGAGGTCGACCCAACGAACATCCGCTCCAGGCCTGAGGTAGCGCGACGGCCGACGACAACGAGCTGGGCATCGACGCTGCGATCGGCCAGAATAGCCGCGGGGTTACCCAGGACGACCTCTCCAGAGATCCGATCGGGATCCATTCCCTGCTCAGTCGCAACATGGATAGCGTCGTCAACAACGACCTGGCCGGCATCCTGCAGAGCGGTCGGGTCGTAGACGACTCCCCAAGCGCCCGCAACAGCGGCGTCATCAACGGCGTGAAGGACGATGAGATCAGCGTCTCTTCTGATCGCCGATCCTGCGGCGTAGCGGGCAGCGCGTAGACCGTCCTCGGAGCCATCGACTCCGACAATGACGGTCGTGCGGCGAGCCTTCGATGAGGTTCGGTCGTCAGTCATGGTGGTCCTCCTCAATGAGACATCAAAGGCATTTGCCCTTGTCATATTGTCCCATCATTTGGATCATTTGGCTTGAAGCAAAGCATGTCAGGTCAGGAACCTTCTTCAAAAGTAGTTCTCCCCCGCAGTTTACGGGCCAATTCATTGTCCAACCCATCGGCCAATCGGGACATGATGGAGACGGCCTGGTGAAGATGTGCGGCGACAAAGGGGCGGGCCATCACCGACATCGTCACGAACACTCGATCTTGGTGAAGGGCAAAACGCCCGTAACGGGACTGAACGTTAAGGTCGTTGAGAACCTCGACGGCGCGGGAACGTCCCTCGACGTCATGGACGAGAGCAGCAAAAAGCAACAATTCGGAGGCATCAGGAGTGGTGCGCACGAAGACCATGCACGTCCCCACTCGGATAGCAAAGTCACCCTCACTATCCCGGATGGCCGGGTGGCCGAACATTTGGGACAATTCATCAGCCACGAGACGGTCGAGGTGATCTTTGTCTACCGGCATGATGGCGGGCACACTAACCGCCTCCGTGGGAGACAACGGGGGCTCAGGCTGCAAAATTTCCGCAAGCTGGTCAGGGGCCAGGAACACCGGATGCGGAACACCGAAGATGTCGCGCAGGGTCGTTACTGCCAATTCAGCGAGCTGTTCGGAATCGTCCTGACTTTGATACACCCAGTAGTTGTCAGTGCGGTGGACTTTGCAGGTTCCAGGATCCTGCCATCCTAGGGAGCTCAGGCCTTCTAGCTGGCCCGACGTAAGGTGTGCGCTCTCCGGTAAGCAGCTATTGCTGGACGCTTCTGCAAGAATCATCGCGGTTTCATCGCTACAACCAGGATCGTCTTGCACGAAGCGGATGAAAGGAGCCGTGTCGGTGCGCGCCGACAAGGTTGAGATCGTGAGCTCGCCGTCGTCATCAATGACAGAGACGACTTCCGTCAGACGCTCGGCGAACTGGTCCCACGCCTGCGCGGTGCTGCGATCCAGGTCGAACGCGAAGTCTGGTGGCTCGTCCATAACTCCAACCTAGTAGGTCGAGCCATTATCTGCAGCCGCCTCCCGCGATCCCGCTATGCAATGCATAGGCCGGAGCACAGCCAGCCTCTGAATGCCGGTGCGGGCCACACATGGAACAGACGGCGGGGGCGCAGTTTCTGCTGCGTCCCCGCTCCGGTCACAGCGTCATCAGCTGCAACCGCTGGTTGAACCGCACCCCTCGCAGACGTAGCACGATCCCGAGGGACGCATCTTCGTTCCGCAGGTCAGGCATAGCGGGGCATCAACCTCACGGCCCATCTGCTCCTCGAGGAGCTCGGCGCTGGTGTGTGCCCCACCAACCCGTTCGACCGTCTCCTGGGTTGCGAAGAGACCGGGCTGGTTAGCCCCATCCTCGTGCACTCGGACGCGGTCGGCCGGCGTGTCCTTGAGGGTCTCAGAGTCGATGAGCTCATCTTCCTCAGACAGGTACGAACCCGTCTCGACGTAGCGAGCACGCTCGGCAGCCGTGTAGATACCCAGCTCAGCGCGCTCATCAAAGTCAAGGTAGTCGAGAGCCAGACGACGGAAGACATAGTCGATGATCGACGAGGCGATCCGAATGTCAGGATCGTCGGTCATGCCGGCTGGTTCGAACTTGAGATTGGAGAACTTCTGGACGAAGGATTCCAGCGGAACGCCATACTGCAAGCCGATGGACACCGCAATAGAGAATGCGTCCATAACACCGGCAAGGGTAGATCCCTGCTTACCAAGTTTGAGAAAGATCTCGCCTAAGCGTCCGGAATCGTAAGCGCCGGTGGTGAGGTAACCACCGGCTCCCGCGACCTGGAAGCTGGTGGTACGGCCCATGCGTGACTTCGGCAGACGCTGACGACGAGGGCGGTACTCGATACGGACTTCCGGCTCAGCCTTCTCGTCCTCTTCTGTCTTCTTAACCTCGGAGAGAGGCTGACCGACCTTGCAGTTGTCGCGGTAGACGGCAAGAGCCTTGAGGCCAAGCTTCCAGCCCTCCATATAGACCCCGGCGATGTCCTCCACGGTAGAGGACTCCGGTAGGTTGACGGTCTTGGAGATGGCACCAGACAGGAAGGGCTGGACGGCAGCCATCATCCGTACGTGCCCCATCGGGGCGATGAACCGGGTGCCCATGGCGCAGTCGAAGACCTCGTAATGAGCCTCATCGAGGACAGGAGCACCAACAACCGAACCGTTGTCAGAGATGTAGGCGATGATCTTCTCGGCCTGCTCAGGAGTGTAGCCGAGATTCTTCAGAGCACGCGGCACCGTCTGGTTGACGATCTGCATCGAGCCGCCGCCGACCATCTTTTTGAATTTGACCAGAGAGAAGTCTGGTTCGATACCGGTGGTGTCGCAATCCATCATGAAACCGATGGTGCCGGTCGGGGCAAGCACAGAGGCTTGGGCATTGCGGAAACCATTGGTACGACCAAGCTTGACAACTTTATCCCACTCCGCCTTGGCAGCGGTCAAAACGGTGGTGTCGTTGTCGTGTAACGGGTGAACCTGACGGTTGGCGTCACGATGCTTAATCATAACGGCCTGGTGCGGCTCAGTGTTCTCGGCGTATCCGGCATAGGGGCCGACGATGGCAGCCAGTTCGGCGGAACGTCGGTAGGAGACGCCAGTCATGAGGGATGTGATGGCAGCTGCGAGAGCACGTCCGCCGTCGGAGTCATAACCCAGGCCTAGTGCCATGAGGAGGGCGCCCAGGTTGGCGTAGCCGATACCGAGCTGACGGAAGTTACGGGTCGTCTCGCAGATAGCCTCTGTTGGGAAGTCGGCAAAGCAGATGGAGATGTCCATCGCGGTGATAACAAGCTCAACAGCTTTAGTGAACCTCCCGACGTCAAAGTGGTCGTCCTCATCGAGGAACTTGAGCAGGTTGAGGCTAGCCAAGTTACACGAGGAGTTGTCCAGACTCATGTACTCCGAGCACGGGTTGGAGGCATTGATTCGGCCACTGTTTGGGGTGGTGTGCCAAGCGTTGATGGTGTCGTCGTACTGCAGACCCGGGTCAGCGCACTCCCAAGCAGCTTGGGCGATCTTGCCGAAAAGCTCTTTGGCATCAACGGTATCAAGCACCTTTCCAGGCTCAGTGCGGGAAGTCAGACCGAAGGGCTGGCCCTGCTCAACAGCCGTCATGAAGGCGTCGGAGACACGCACCGAATTGTTGGCGTTCTGATACTGGACACTGACGATGTCACGACCGCCCAGGTCCATGTCAAACCCGGCATCACGCAAAGCACGGATTTTGTCCTCCTCGCGCGCTTTAGTCTCGATGAACTCCTCGATATCGGGGTGGTCGATGTCGAGGACGACCATCTTGGCGGCACGACGAGTCGCACCACCTGACTTGATGGTTCCCGCCGAGGCATCAGCACCGCGCATGAAGGAAACCGGACCAGAAGCCGTGCCGCCAGAGCTCAGTAGTTCCTTCGAGGAACGGATGCGGGAAATATTAAGACCAGCACCAGAACCACCTTTAAAGATGAACCCCTCTTCCCGGTACCAGTTGAGAATCGACTCCATCGAGTCATCCACCGAAAGAATAAAGCAGGCGCTGACTTGCTGAGGGCTCGTCGTACCCACGTTGAACCACACCGGGGAATTGAAGCTGAAGAATTGGTGCACCAACAGCCAGGTCAACTCCTCACCAAAGATCTTGGCGTCGTCGTCAGACGCGAAATAACCGTTTTCGCGTCCAGTGGTCACGTAGGTATTGACGACTCGATCAATGAGGGTCTTGAGACTATCTTCGCGAGCCGGCGTGCCCAGGGCACCACGGAAGTACTTATTAGTAACGATCGTCGAGGCGTTAACGCTCCAGAAGTCGGGGAACTCGACTCCGCGCTGCTCAAAGACCACATCGCCGGTACGCCAGTTCGTCTGCACGACGTCACGGCGTTCCCAGATCACCTCGTCATAAGGATGAACACCCTCAGTGCTGAAGGTGCGCTCGACGTGCAGCCCCTTAGAGCGGCTCGTCCTGCGTGGTGCGGACTTGGTCTCGGTCATGGCTCCCTCTGTATTTTCAGTGATACGGGTGGTTTGTCGGTACTCGGTGTGAGCTGTGCAACATGCTCGACGCACAGCTCGTCAGAACAGCGGCTCGTCCTGCTTTGAGGACCGTTTACGGCCCGAGGACTTCGCTTTGTCCGGGGACTCATCTCGCAGCCGATCAATCTCAGTGGCGAAGTCCTCAATGGTGTCGTAGTTCAGATAGACGCTGGCAAACCTCAGGTAAGCGATGGGATCAAGCTCACGCAGTGGTCCTAGGATCGCCAATCCGATTTCCTCGCTGGGTATCTCCGCGGCTCCTCGGGCCCGCAGACCGTCCTCGACGCGTTGTCCCAGCAAAGCCAGATCAGCATCTGTGACCGGACGCCCCTTGCATGCGTTACGCACACCACGGATCACCTTGTCACGGGAGAAAGGTTCCTCGATGCCATTGCGCTTATGAACCGTCATCTGCATGCGTTCGATGGTCGTAAACCGCCGCTCACACATCGGGCACTGCCGCCTCCGACGGATCGCAGTACCGTCTTCGCATACCCGCGAATCCAAGACTCGTGAGTCATCATGCTGGCAGAATGGACAGCGCATCATCACCTCCTTCCCCAACCTCACTAGGCTCCGAACATGTGGTTTGCCGTTGTCCTAGAAGACTACCCCCAACCGGGAGCAAAAACACAACTTGTAGGGATTACAAAGTTAACTACCACAACATCTGGTGCCTACAGGTGGTTTTCGAGGACGGCGATGAGCCGTACGTCAAGCCGGCACGCGCGACACGCCGAAAACGAGTACCTCCTGTAACCGGCTCCGCATGCCAGGAACTGACATCGGACAGCACCGCAGGCTGTTGCCCGTTGACCTGAACAACGCCCATATGGCCCTCATGGCCACTGGATGGGATCCCCTTGCCAGACCTGGCTAAGACGTCCTAGGGCGAGAATCACCCCGACGATCATTACAGCGATGGTTGCCAGCACAGCAGCATCCCAGAACCGGTCATGACGGGACCGATGACGCGCAATCGCGCCGGGGCGTCCCGCCATCAATTCCTGTCGGTCAATAACGACCACTGATTCAGCCAACTCATCCTGCCACGGTCCGACGACCAGATCACCTCGACGACCGAGCGTCGTCTCGATATCCCACTCGTACGTCTGAGCACTCATCGGATCACCTCTCTGTTAACGAGAGCCATCCGCTCCCGTCAGCGGCCCCGGGAGATGCCCCGGGAAGGGGCCGGAGACCAGAGGTCTTCCGGTGCCATCAATGACATCCCCCTAAGCAGACAAGTTCGCCGCCATCAATGTAGAACACAAGGAGAACAGCCTAGTCAGAAGGGATTAGGTAGCGTCGCGGCGACGTCCAACTCGTGCCTCCACGCTCCCTACACGGCACCAGAACGCTGCCGATGGAGAACTGTCGTAGCCGCCCTATACCGTGACTGCCATGACCACCGATACGCCCGGAACCGACACCTCGGACCCGGCCGCCGTCTCGTCGGCTGTTCCAGTCACGAATACCCGTGAGCCCTCCGCCAAGGAACGTAAAGTCTTGGCAGCCGTCAAGGAGGGGCTGCGTCGCGACGGCAAAGCCCCAACAGTCCGCGCCCTTGCCGAAATGACGGGAGCGGCGAGCACATCGACGATCCAGCGGCGTATTTCTTCTCTTATCGATCTGGGGCTGCTACGTCGAACTAAAGGCACTCTCGAGGTAATCGAAGACACCATCGGGGCCACCGATCCACATGGCCCGCAAGCCTTCCAAGTCGAACTCCTCAATTCGAGCAACGACGTCCACGAAGAACACGACGAAACCGTCATCGCAGTGCCGTCCCAGCTTCTGCGCCACGGCGAGCACACCGTGGTCATCGCCCGCGACGACGGAATGTCCCCCGACATCCACTCCGGAGATCTCGTAGTGGTGCGGCGTATATCGGCGAGCGAACTGCCCGACGATCCATCTGAGGCATACCTCGTGGCAGCCACCGTAGGCGGGGTGACAGTCGTTCGCACCCTGTCCAAAATTTCGGGCCGGCCATGGCTGTTGGCCTCTAACCCTGCTCACTCACCGATCAATCTCGACGATGCTTCCCTGCTGGGTCAGGCTGTGTCGCTAATGAGACGACTCTGATGAGGCTCAATTGAACGCCTAGAGGCAAGACGTACACCCAACCGGCGCTACCAAAAAACACGCTACAAGCCCATACGGAACTGGCTGATCAATCCTTTTCTGGCCTCTCAAAGCTGCAGTAGTGATCGATAGTATCACCAGCATTGACGCCATACAGGAAGAGAATTGTGAAGCGGCTTGGTTTTTGTTCTGTTCGAGGTTTTCTTCCTTATTCTAGGTACGCCTTAGCCGGAACAAGCCGCGGAAAACGTATCACGCGCCGGAGCACACGTGCATTCATGAATCACAAGGCTCGACCAAACTGGCACCTGGAATCATGCGAGTACAGAACGTGGCTTGCTAGTCTGGCGAGATTTTTCGAGGTCTTCCTATGACTCCGGACGAGCAGCGTCTCGCTCATAGCGATCAGGTAACCCCGCCCGTATAGGCATCGTTGCGAGCACCTGATCGTGTCGATGTACGCGGCGTTTCTTAAAGCTGCTGGGCCATACGAGTAATCCGCATAGCGAAACGCAGCACGCTGACCGGCTCAAAAACGTCATCATTCCCCCAGCCTTCGCAACGCCCCAACGGCCATCTCTCGATCAGTCGTCGTCCAGAAAGACGGCATCGACGCCCTCAGAAATCCACCGTATCTAGCAGTCACCAGCCGCGGATCGAGGACAGCGACCACACCGCGATCGTCGGCACGCCGAATGAGACGACCAGCCCCTTGGGCCAGCAGGAGCGCGGCGTGGCCAGCCGACACCGTCATAAATCCGTTGCCGCCAGCTTCTTCAACAGCCATACTCCGGGCTGCCATGAGCGGGTCATCGGGTCTCGGAAACGGGATTCGATCAATAACAACCAGACGGCAAGTGTCCCCAGGAATGTCGACCCCCTGCCACAGCGACACGGTCCCAAAGAGACAAGTACGCGGGTCAGCCGTAAACCGTCGAGTGAGATCGGCCAGATGCCCCTCCCCTTGGCACAACACCCGAATATCAGGCATCGCGCTACGCATGTGTGCAGCGGCCGCTACAGCACTGCGTTGAGAGGAAAATAATCCCAGGGTTCTCCCACCGGCCGCCCACACAAGCTCCGCAAGATCATCGAGAGCCTCAGGTGCAATACCGTCGCGCCCCGGGCGAGGCAACGACCTACCGACGTAAAGAATCCCCTGCTTCGAGTAGTCGAAGGGCGAGCCAACATCAACTCCCCGCCACCCCATCTGGGTCTCAAGGATCTCGGGAGCATCTCCCTCAACCTGCTCGCGCGGGGATAGCCCAACGCCGCGCGCTGTCGTGAGGAAACTACCACCAATGCATAAGGTCGCCGAGGTTAATATCGTGGTGGACTGAGCAAAGACGTTCTCCCGCAACAGGCCACCAACGCTCAGCGGAGCGACGTGAATACTGCGGTATCCCTTCTCAGATTCAGAGACCCACACCACGTCGGCGGCAGCCAGCCCCACCGTGCGATCGGCGGTTTCAAAAACCTCCCGCATCGCAGCTTGAGCCTGCATCCTCTCCGCATCGACGGACTCCTTAGAGTCCTCATCGTTTCGGCCCAACTGACTGACAGCATCGCGAGCGAGATCACGCAATACTGTGCAGGCCTGGATGACCTGAGCGTCCGGCCTGGTGACCCGACCTGGAGCGGTCGCGTTCATGGCCCGGGCAAGGACGTCAGCCTGATTGAGCAGATCAGCACCAACGACGTCGTCAAGCCATGTCAAGGCACGCTTCACGGTCGTCGTCACGATAGCTGAAGAGAGATCCTTCGAAGCAGCCCTAGTAAACTGGTTTACTAGCTCATGGGCCTCGTCGATAATGACCGTGTCATGCTCCGGAAGAACGTGTCCACCATTGAGGGCATCGATCGCGAGCATCGCGTGATTGGTGACCACCAAGTCAGCATTTCGAGCCTGTTCCCGCGCAGCTTCCGATAGGCACTCACTGCCAAACGGACACCGCTGAGCCCCAAGACACTCATTGGCTGGCACACTCACCTGAGCCCATGCGAGCGGAGTGTGGGGAGGAGCATCGTCGCGATCACCCAGCCCAGATTCCTCGGCTTGCTCCTCGGCCCATTCCCGCAACATGACGACCTCAGCGCCCAGCGCAGACTCCGGGACCGCTTCCACCTCTCGCTCATGGGCGTCGGCAGCAAGATTCGCCCCCGGCACGAGGGCATCCTGTCCCTTAGCGCGGGTTGAACCACCCCGCACTTTATGCAGGCAGATGTGGTTGTTCCGTCCTTTGAGAACGGCCACCTTTGGCCTACGGGGCAAAATCTTCTCAGATGCGTCGAGAATGGCCGGAATATCCTTGTGAGCAAGCTGAGCCTGCAACGCCAACGTTGCAGTGGCGACGATGACTTGTGCCTCTTTCTCGACGCAATAGACCAGGGCCGGAGCCAAGTAGCCAAGGGATTTTCCCGTTCCCGTACCGGCCTGAACCAACAAGTGCAGCTCGTCGCGCATAGCTTGGTCGACAGCCTCAGCCATCGCGACCTGGCCAGGTCTCTCCTGGCCACCCATTTCAGAGACGGCAGTGCTGAGGAGGTTACGACACATCTGGCTGACTTCTGCTGGCTCAGTCGCCATTACAAGCCTCCCCTACCTCAGCCGCTAGAGCAGGGTGAAGGTGAGCGATGACATGGGTGCCATCAGCGGTGTGATCGATGAGTTCGATGGCTCCGTTGCGATGAATCTTGTCCACGAGGTCCCCGCGCGCATAGGGAATGACGGCGTCGACGCACTGGGAAGGTACTGGAAGATCAGCCTCGACGGCTTCGATAAGCTCATCGGTTCCTTCACCTGTGTGGGCAGAGACCAGGTACGCCTCTGGGAAGGTAGAGCGCAAGGCCACGATGGCATCATCGCTAAGACGATCAATCTTGTTAAGAACGAGGACCTCAGGAATGGCACTGGCTCCAATCCCCGACAGCACCGCGCGCACTGCGTCGACCTGGCCGACCGGATCTGGATCAGCTGCATCCACAACGTGGAGGAGCACATCGGCCATCGCTGTCTCCTCCAGAGTAGATGCAAAGGCTTCGACGAGATCGTGCGGCAAGTGCCGAACAAATCCCACCGTGTCAGTGAGGGTATAGACTCGACCGTCGGAGGTGGTAGTTCGTCGAGTCGTGGGGTCAAGGGTTGCGAAAAGAGCATTCTCGACAAGTACCCCGGCACGAGTGAGCCGGTTGAGCAAGGAGGACTTCCCGGCGTTTGTGTACCCGACGATGGCTACTGACGGCACCTTGCTTCGGACGCGATCGGCTCGTTTGGAGGCACGGGTGGATTCGATGTGCTTAAGACGCCGGCGCAACACCGCAATCCGATGGCCGATACGTCGACGGTCGGTCTCGATACGAGTTTCACCGGGGCCACGGCCGCCGATACCGGCACCTCCGGCGGCTCGCCCACCGGTCTGACGCGAAAGATTGCCACCCCAACCGCGCAGTCTCTGCTTGAGGTAGTTGAGCTGGGCCAATTCCACCTGAGTACGGCCTTCAACGCTGCGCGCGTGCTGAGCGAATATGTCGAGAATCAGGGCCGTCCGATCCACAACCTTGACCTTGACCCGGTCCTCGAGGTTGCGCAACTGAGCGGCGTCAAGCTCACCGTCGCAAATGACGGTATCAGCACCAGTCGCCCGCACAACCTCGGCGAGCTCTGCCACCTTGCCCGAACCAATGTAGGTCGCCGGATCCGGGGTAGTTCGACGCTGCATGACAGCCTCAAGTACCTGTGACCCAGCCGTCTCGGCAAGGGCCTTCAACTCCGCCATAGCGTTTTCGGCGTCCTTAGCGGTTCCGTGAGTCCACACCGAGCACAGCACGACCCGTTCCAGCCTCAATTGACGGTATTCAACCTCGGAAATATCCGACAGGTCAGTTGACATGCCCGGAACGCGAGTCAGCGAAAGACGTGCGTCCAGATCAAATTGGTCACCATCGTAGTTGTTCTGGTCACCGCTGAAATCGCCGATGCCCTCCAGCACATCCTCGCGCTCGTCGTCGATGTGTTCGGTCTCGCTCACCCGGTATCCATCCTCCCCGATGCCGTCGCGCTAAGTGTAGGAGGACGCTCTGACAGGTTCACGAACGCGTGTTCGCCCCCTCATCCATTCGGCAGATCCACCTGGCCGGCGGCCAAAATCACGGCAGGACCGGTCAGGACGGCCTGATAGCCGTCGTCGGAAGGGCTCAGCGTGACGACAACTTGCCCACCCGGAACGTAGACGGTCCATGGCCCTCGATGTCGGGTGCGGGCGGCCATGGTGGCGGCAACCGCCACCGTCCCCGTACCGCAAGACATCGTTTCGCCCGAGCCCCTCTCATGGACCCGCATCGCGACAGTGTGCTGGTCTATCTGCTCCACAAACTCGACGTTGACGCCGTCCGGGAAAGCGGATCGTGGCTGCCAAGTCGGCGAGTCATCAAGGTTAATTCCTGAGACTGTGGTGTGGTCGGTTACAACGACAGCATGCGGGTTTCCCACGTCAACCTTGCACGCTGACCACCAGGTGTCTTGGTGCTCGATGGTCACGTCGTCGGGTTCAATCCGGACCGTCCCCATGGTCACGGAAATATCCCCGTCGTCATGCAGCCTGACGTGGCGCACTCCAGCGCGTGTCGCGATATCAGCTTCGGCGGTCATCATGTGCCCGGCTTGAACGAGGTAGCGGGCGAACACCCGCAAACCGTTGCCACACATCTCAGCGATCGTGCCGTCAGCGTTGCGATAATCCATAAACCACAGGTCTGGATCGCCATTCCAGTCCTCGACGTCACGGGCCCGCAAGGCCTGTAGGGTGCCATCAGCCCCGATCCCGAATCGGCGATGGCACAGCCAACGCACCTGCTCGGGGGTGAGCGGGTCATGTCGGTCGACGATGACGAAGTCATTGCCGGTGCCGTGCCCCTTCCAGAACTTCGTCGTCATAGCATTAATCCTCCTCGTCGAGGGATAGGCTGGTCAACACTCGTGTCACAACCTGGTCATCAAGGTTCGGGGCGAGCGCATTAAACCATTCGATGCGGTCGTCACGGCGGTACCACATGAGTTGTTTGCGGGCAAAGCGACGAGTGCCAATGACGGTCCTGCGGCGCGCTTCATCCTCGTCGTAGTCACCGTCCAGATATTCCAGCACCTGGCGGTACCCCAATGCTCGGCTCGCTGTAAGCCCTTCGCGCAGCCCGACGTCAACAAGGGAACGCACCTCGTCGACAAAGCCGTCTGCCCACATCTGATCGACCCGATCAGCAATACGCCGATCTATGTCTTCGCGAGGCAACTTCAGACCAATTTGCACCGTGTGAGGCCAATGGAAGGTCCCGTCAGGAATCGTGGCAGTAAAGGACCCGGTCAGGTCGATAACCTCGAGGGCACGGACGATCCGCCTGCCATTGCCGGGCAAGATTAACTTGGCCGCCTTGGGATCACGACGGGCAAGCTCGTCATGGAGAGCCTGTGACCCTTCAGCATCTAGCCTCTCCTGCCACCGAGCCCTCACTTCCGAATCCGTCGGTGGGATGGACATTTCCTCAATGATGGCCTTGGTGTACAGCGCAGACCCTCCAACCAGGATGGGAATGGCGCCACGAGACAGGCAATCCTCAACGGCATCACGGGCCAGCGTCTGCATCAGAACTACTGAAGAGGGTTCGGTCACGTCAAGGATCGAGACCAGGTGATGCACCACCGTCCGCTGCTCGCACAGCGTAGGGGTAGCAGTGCCAATATCCATCCCGCGATACACCACCATCGAGTCGGTATTTATGATCTCGGCAGGGTGCTCGTCAGCATTCAAGCGACGGCACACCCGCACCGCCAGCCTTGACTTTCCGCTAGCAGTAGGCCCGATGAAACAGATGACCGGCAGACTCACATAGTTATCTTTGCGCACCGTCACGACATCCTCACAACAACGCGTAAAGCGAAAAAACTCACAAAAGTGAACCAGCCCCTGTGTAGCCTTTACAGAGTCATCCCCGAGAGGGGGAAACTCCCGAAAGGAGATCACATGGGACTCTTCGATAAGGCCAAGGACGCCGTCAGCGACCACCAGGACGACATCAAGAATCAGGCCAGCCAGCACAGCGATCAGGTCGAGCAGGGCATCGACAAGGCTGGCAACGCTGTCGACGACAAGACCGGCGGCAAGTTCTCCGATCAGATCGACAAGGGCCAGGACGCCCTCAAAGACAAGCTTGGCGACCTCTGAGTCGTCCACAACATAACGCAGTCTGTCCCCGCTGGGGACCCACTCCGGATGGGAGCGGTCGTGCTGTGAGACGAGGGGTGATGCTCCGCTGAGCACCACCCCTCGCGCGTCTCCACACTTGTAGGACTCACCGTCGCCGCACCCTAGGAAGGCCAAGCATCGTTGGGGTATTGCAGGACTCCTGACGTACCTGCCACGCATCTCCCCCGCGCGTGCGACGCAGTTTCACCAATCCGCCATCAGCTACCAAGTGATGCGGGTGGCCAGACGTAATAACAACCTCACCAATATCACCTGGTCGCGGCACGTCATCGCCAGGGTTCAGACTGACGTGAACCAAACGATTGTCGCAGGCGCGGCCTGTGACGCGGTGGGTAGCTTCGTCCTTGCGGCCCTCTCCCTCCGCAAACATGACCTCGACGGTCCGCCCAACCTGAGCCTCGTTCTCTTGCCAGGCAATATCGTCGACGAGCTCAACGAGTCGCTCGTAACGCTCCTGGACGATCGGCTTGGGAACCTGATCTGCCATGACACCAGCCGGGGTGTGAGGACGGATGGAGTATTGGAATGTGAATGCTGCAGAGAATTTCGACTCTGCAACAACTCGCATCGTCTCGGCGAAATCCTTATCGGTCTCACCAGGAAACCCGACGATAATGTCGGTGGTGATAGCAGCGTCAGGGATAGCCTCGCGCACCCGATCAAGGATGCCCAGGAACTTTGTGGACCGATACGAGCGGCGCATCCGACGCAACACCTCATCGGAACCAGACTGCAGCGGCATATGCAGGCTTGGCATGACGTTAGGAGTCTCAGCCATGGCCTCGATGACGTCGTCAGTAAAAGCCGCCGGATGCGGGGAGGTGAACCTCACCCTCTCTAGGCCATCGATGTTTCCACAGGCGCGAAGCAGCTTAGCAAAAGCGCCACGATCACCGAACTGAACCCCATAGGAGTTGACGTTTTGACCCAGCAGCGTGACTTCCTGGACTCCCTCGTCGACAAGGGCACGGATCTCGGAAAGGATCTCACCCGGGCGGCGGTCAGTTTCCCTACCACGCAGCTGCGGGACGATGCAGAAGGTACACGTATTGTTGCACCCCACCGAGATCGACACCCACGCCGAGTAGGCGGAGTCGCGTCTGGTCGGCAGATTTGACGGAAAGGTGATCAGAGACTCCTCGATCTCCACCTGGGCTGTCGCATTATGACGAGCTCTCTTAAGTAGCGCCGGCAGCGAACCGACGTTGTGAGTACCAAAAACAACGTCAACCCATGGCGCCCGCGCAACAACAGCGTCCTTGTCTTTCTGGGCCATGCAGCCGCCGACAGCAAGCTGCATCCCAGGATTGGCCGACTTCACCGAAGCCATATGGCCGAGGGTTCCGTAAAGACGGTTATCCGCATTTTCTCGCACCGCGCATGTGTTGAAGACGACGACATCCGCTGGTGCCAAAGTGTCAGTTCTTGGGTCGGGGACGTAACCGGCCTCTTCGAGAAGGCCAGCTATGCGCTCGGAGTCATGGACATTCATCTGACACCCATAGGTCACAACCCGGTAGGTCGGGGCCTCGGCGTGCTGCAAGGTGTTATTAGGCATAGCGCACACACTCTACGTCATGTACTCATTGCGACGTGACTCGATGACTGCCTATCAAACTACCGTCTGAAGCACGAGCAGAATGCCGCCATAGACGAGGACAAACACCACCAGCGGCCACACGAACTTCAACCAGTGTGAGTACTTGAGGTCCAGCATCTGCAAGGTTGCCATCACCAGGCCGGTAGGAGCCAAGAAAAGCATCGCATACTGACCCCACTGGTACGCGCACAGCACGGTAGCTCGCGATACCCCTGCGGTGTCTCCTAGCGGCGCCATAATTGGCAGCGCCAAGACCGCCAACCCTGACGATGACGGCACGATAAAGCCGAGTAAGAAGAATACGATCAGCAAGGACAGTACAAAGACCGGACCGCTGACATGGGAGACAACTTTTGCCGACTCATACAACAAGGTGTCAGAAATTAATCCTTCACTGAGAATGTGGTTAATTCCACGCGCTAAACCGATAATAAGAGAAACCGAAACAAGACTCGATGAACCTGCACTAAAGGCACCGACCAGTTCTTTCTCACTGAGCTTGTTTGGCCCTGTGGCAGCAATAAACATGATGATGACGGTAATAGCAAGGAAAGAGGAAGCCATAGCTGGGAACCACCAGCCTCGTGCCATGACTCCCCAGACCATAATCGGGAACGCTGCGACAAAGAGAAACAGGATGATCTTGCGACGCCAATCAAATCTGATCTCAGCACCGTCATTACCCAGCGACCACTGAGTTGCGAAGGCTTCTCGATCTTCCCACGCATAGGAGAATTCCGGATTAGCCTTGACCTTCTTCGAATACCACGCCAAATAGATCACCACGGCGATAGCGCCTCCAACAAGTCCGACGACGCGCCACGTCATCCCTTCAGTAAGCCGGATACCAGCGGCGTTGGCACCAATGGCTGAGGAGAATGGATTGATCGTCGAGAAGCAGGTACCAATCGATCCGGCAAGAAAAATTGAGCCCACAACAACGAGAGCGTCATATCCTATCGCTATAAATACCGGCGCTAAGATCGGATAGAACGCAACGGCCTCTTCTTCGAGTCCACAGGTCGTACCTCCTACGACCATGAATAGAGATACGAAGAAAACAAGCAAAAATTCCTTGCCCTTCGATCTCGCAGTGAGACGGCCAAGGCCAGCCTCGAATGCACCACTCGCTTTCACCACCCCGATGAGTCCGCCCAACACGAGGATGAAGACGATAATGTCAACGGCTTCAATGGTACCGGCCACCATCCCGTTAGTGATCTCTCCGATGCCCGCGGGGTGAGACGCAACCCGCTCATAGGTACCTGGCACCGACACTGATCCCGTTATTGATCCCGATGTAAATTCCGAGATCTTCATTGTCACACCGTACTTGTCGAGAGTCGCCTGGGTTGCGACATGTTTCGTCGTGGCCCCATTGGGATCCACAATGACCAACTGGTTAGATCCAGCGGCGTAACTCATCTTTGAGTAACTCCCCGCCGGAACGAACCACGTACACACGACTGCAAGCACCGTCAGCACGAAGAGGATCGTAAAAGCTGAGGGAACTCGCAGGCGATGGCGATCCTTGACAGCATTGTTACTAGACAAGGCACACCTACTTTCTCTTCGTTGCGACGAAGAAACCGACGGTGCTGTCGGGCCCCTGTGGGCACCGTTACATCATAAATTATAGCGTCACTACCGGGAATGCGTAGGTATCGAGGCTTCAAAAAACTCGCCCCACAAAAGTGCATGGCGCTAGTCTTTCGCCATGGTCAAGGACATCGCTATCCCCACCGGCACCCAGTATCAGATCTCCCATGACTCTTGGCAGGCCATCGTCACAGAGCAAGGTGCCACCCTTCGCAGCCTTCAATATGAGGGAGCAGACGTCGTCAAATCCTTCGATGCTGATCAGTTGCCGGCCTCGTCCCAAGGTCAGCAGCTTCTCCCCTGGCCCAACCGTATCCGTGATGGTCACTATACCTTCGAGGGAGACGAGCAGCAGCTTGCCGTGAGCGAGGTTGATCGCCATAACGCCATCCACGGTCTAGTGGCATGGTCTCGCTGGTCTTTGGTGGAGCACACCGACACGTCGGTAACTCAAACAATCCGAGTCATGGCTCGTCCTGGTTGGCCTGGAACCATCGACGTAGACCTCACTCACCGCCTGAGCGACACCGGCTTAACTGTCGAGGTCATTGTGCGCAATGTTGGAGCGACGGCAGTGCCTTTTGGATATGCAGCCCACCCCTACTTCTCCCTGGGGGGCACCATCGACGACTGGACAGTCGACGCCCCGTTTACCTCGTGGCTGCAAGTCGATGATCGACTGCTCCCAGTGCAGATGCGCAAGATGGACAGCGCCCACATTCTGAACGGCCTCACGGTTGGACAGCGCACCTTCGATACCGCTTACACCGTGCAAGGGGATGGAACCGTCGGATCGGCCGCATGGCGCATCAAGGTCACCAACGGTGAGACGAGCCACGAGTTGTGGGGCGATGCCGCAATGGGCTGGACACAAATTTATACCCCAGACGACCGTCGTAGTCTGGCCGTCGAGCCGATGACCTGTGGCCCGGACGCATTTAATGAGGGCCCGACCCACGGCGACGTCATTCGGCTGGGGCCTGGTGACGACGTCACACTGCGCTGGGGCATTGCCTGACTCACACTCGAACGGACGAGGACGGGAGGCTCACGCCTCCCCGACAGTCTCTACTGCCTGGAACGACCGGATCACAGTAACCCGGGTCCTTCCGGGAACAGTGACTTGCTCCCCTATAGCAAGGGCGATCTGACGGGCAAGGCGGGAGGCATGGACATCGTCGACGGCACCCGGATCGACAAGAATCTGCACCTCGCGCCCTGCTTGCAGCGCGAAGGCGCGTTCGACTCCGGGGAAGCTGGTGGCTATCCCTTCGATGGTGTCCATCCGCTGAACATGGGCTTCGAGGGAGTCACGACGAGCCCCAGGGCGCGCAGCAGAGATAGCGTCGGCAGCCCTGACGATCAGATCGGTGACACTCACCGGATCAATCTCGTCATGGTGGGCAGCGATGGCGTGAATGACCTCCTCCGATTCGCCATAGCGACGCGCTAGCTCGGCGCCAATAGCGGCATGACTGCTTTCCTCAATACCTGGAGTGAGGGACTTGCCCAGGTCATGCAAAAACGCTGCTCGACGACACACCTCGACTTCAGCCCCAATCTCGGCAGCCAGATTGGCTGCCAGACGAGCACACTCGACGCAGTGATCTAGCACTTGTTGACCATAGGAGGTCCGGAATCTCAATGAGCCAAGGATCGGCAGCAGGCGGTCATCAATGTCATCAATTCCTGCCTTCGATAAGGCGTCAGCAGCAGCATCAAGGCACATGTCTTCGATGTGGTTGACCGCCCGTTGATAGGCCTTCTCAATACGGATGGGGTGAATTCGCCCATCCTCGACCAAATCGGTAAGAGCCTGACGAGCCACCTCTCGTCGCATCGGGTCGAAACAACTCAATAGCACGATCCCCGGGGTGTCATCAATGATAACGGTCACCCCAGTGACTTGCTCAAAGGTGCGGATATTGCGCCCCTCTCGACCAATGACTCGGCCCTTCATCTCGTCGCTGGGCAGCGGCACGACGCTGACGACCGTGTCAGCAACCATCTCAGAGGAACAACGCTGGATAACGTCTGCGACAATGTGACGAGCTTTGGTCTCCGCCGACACTGTCGCCTCAGAGACAATGGCACGAGCACTGTTTTCGGCGAAAACGCGAGCCTCCTTACCCAGATGCTCAGCGAGCTCATCGCGGGCCTCATCGAGGGACATGCCGGCGACCCGCTCCAAATCGGTAACGATCTGATCATGCCGTCGATCAAGCTCGGCATCACGCTCGTCAAGTTGTGAACTGCGTTCGGCTAGCTCCAACCGGTCCTGCTCGATTTTGTCGAGCCCCTCTTCGAGATGGCGGCGAGCTTCTCGCAGCTGGTGTTCGCGTGCAGTCAGTTCCTCGACGGACCGACGATTAATCTCTAATAGGGCCTCGGTACTACGCCGGGCCTGATCGGCATGGTCAGCGCGGCGAGCTTCATCAGAAACCCGGGCGAGGCTCGACTCAAGCTCTGCTCGAACCGTAGCGACATCCTTGCGACTATCTGCGAGATCCTGGCTCGCCTGGGACAACCGCTCTTCACTTCGGGAGAGCTCCGAGGTCTTGACATCGCGTTCTGACTCCGCTCGTTCCGCCCTCCTGCCAATGGCTCGACGGTCTACTAACCAGCCGATAATGACAACCACGGCGAGCGCCGACACTGCAACGAGCGCGATGAGCATGACCCCTGTCCCCTTCTCACGTCCTGACCTGAATCTGCATCGTCGCCCTTACCGTGTCGGGTACAAGGACCATCAAGCATGAGCTAAAAAAGAAACGGTATCACCCTAGTCGAACAGGCCAGTCGTCGGGGCTTCGGGGGGCTCCTCACCGAGCTTGTCACGTGCCGCGCGAACGGCAGTCCATGCGATCTGAGGGTCGTATCCCTTACGGGCCAATGCCCCAAGGACTCGTCGAGTCAGCCGGGCTTGGTCAACTCCGCGACCTGCACGCAGCTTGGTTATCGCCAGCTCCGTGGCGGCATCGAGTTCGTCAGCGTCGGTGATCTGAGACGTCGCATCCTCGATGAGGTGAGAGTCGACCCCCTTACGAGACAGATCGGCTGCCACAGCTTTGCGAGATAGCCCCTTCATCCCATGTCGGGATGCAGTCCAGCGCTTCGCAAAGTCGGCGTCGTCAATAAGCCCCACCTCGGTGAGGCGATCGAGGACCGCCTCACGCACGGATTCGGGCACTCCCTTAGAGTCGAGGACTTCCGCAAGTTCGCTACGGGTGTTGGCCCGCCGATCCAGTCGCTTGAGGCAGATCTCTCGAGCCTCCTCATACCATTGGTCGTCAGTCAGTTCTGGGAGTGGACCCCGACGTCGGCGACTCAGAATTCCACCTCACCAGTCTGAGGATCGACACCCTCAGGAACCTCGGCCTCCCGCAGGCCGAGATGGGTCAGGATCTTATCCTCAATCTCGTTAGCGATGTCCGGGTTGCCCTTGAGGAAGTTTCGGACGTTCTCCTTACCTTGCCCCAACTGCTCATTGTTGTAGCTGAACCACGAACCGGACTTGGTGATGAGGCCGCAGTCAACGCCCATGTCGATAAGGCTGCCCTCGCGAGAAATGCCTTGTCCGTAGAGGATGTCAAACTCTGCCTGCTTAAAGGGTGGGGCGACCTTGTTCTTGACGACCTTAACACGAGTGCGATTACCAACCATCTCGGACCCGTCCTTGAGGGTCTCGATACGACGAACATCTAGACGCACTGAAGAGTAGAACTTGAGGGCGCGCCCACCTGTCGTCGTCTCCGGGGAGCCAAACATGACGCCGATCTTCTCACGCAGCTGGTTAATAAATATGGCTGTGGTGCCGGCAGCGTTCAACGCACCGGTCATCTTGCGCAGAGCCTGGCTCATGAGGCGGGCCTGCAAACCGACATGGGAGTCACCCATTTCTCCCTCGATCTCGGCCTTCGGTGTAAGGGCTGCCACAGAGTCGACAACAATCAGTTCTAGGGCACCCGAACGAACGAGGGTGTCGGCAATCTCCAGAGCCTGTTCACCATTATCGGGCTGACTCACCAGCAGGGAATCTGTATCGACCCCTAGCTTTCGTGCGTATTCCGGGTCAAGAGCGTGCTCAGCGTCGATAAAGGCACAGATGCCGCCTTCGGCTTGAGCATTAGCGATAGCGTGCAATGCCACCGTCGTCTTACCAGAGGACTCAGGGCCATAGATCTCAACGATCCTGCCACGAGGAAGGCCTCCCACCCCCAAAGCCACATCAAGGGCTACCGAACCCGTAGGGATGGCGGCGATCTTAACGGTCTCTTGCTCTCCAAGGCGCATAATAGAGCCCTTACCATGCTGCTTCTCAATCTGCTGCAAGGCCGTAGCGAGAGCCTTCTCGCGGTCAGCGGTCACTGCCATGTCGTTCCTTCCTTGAAGGCGGTTTCCCGCCCCATTTAACACGCGGCACCACCGCGGCGTTCGTCATAAGTAGAGATGAGGGAACCGGTGCTCCCCTCTCCACTCAAACTGTAGGAGCGGAGTCGGACAATTCGTCAGGCAATTTTGTATCTGTGGATAACCTGCCAACATGCCCGTCCGCTCAGCTGTGGACAACTCTCCCAAATGCCACCGACACCTACCGAACACATCGTGTTCCGGTCTTGTTTTGCAGCTGTTCGGCTTCCCATGTCGCCATCGTTGCCCGCGTCACATCCAGATCACCGCAAGGACTCGGACAGCTCTAAAGCTTTCCAACACGCTCGCCAGATCGTCTTAGCATCGACCCTATCAGCCAACGCTTCCTGCACGGTCCGGGAGTCGAGACCTGGAACCGCCTGCTGCGCAGCCCAGACGCGGCAGTAGTCGTCGCCAAGGACCTCGGCGAGCCGCGTCCACAATTGGGTCTCTGTCATATCTCAAGCCTATGCGCTTCCACACGATCAAGCCCGCTCGGGAACCGAACAAGCCCCACGGCGAGAAAGCCAGCCAAACCAATGAGCACCGCACAACTCGCTGTGTCCATCTATAGTGCCAGCGCATGATGTCGTACCCTGGCCCCATCACTGCTAACAACACGGTAGCATCAGCACAGATACAGGGGCGTCCACGACGTCACACGAAATCCGCCAAGCGAACAGGGAGGGGACAATGCCATCGGATACCCATTCGACGTCTTCCCGCCGCAACGATCGCATGGTGGCTATTCTCGCCATGTTGCGCGACCGCGACGAGGTCCTCCTCCGCGATATGGCATCAACATTGGGGGCCAGCGCGGCCACAATCCGGCGCGATGTCACCTCTTTGGCGGAGCAGGGTTTGCTCATTCGCTCACACGGAACTGCGCGCCGCGCCGGAACTGGCGCTGAGTTACCCGTCAATCTTCGGGATGGGCGCCGTCGCCGCGCCAAGGAGGCTATCGCCCACGCCGTAGTTTCCGAGCTGCCGATCGGGCGTCACGCCATTGGTCTGACTGGCGGAACCACGACAACCGAGATCATCCGGGCCCTGCATCATCGCCACGACCTAACTCTCATTACGAACTCTGTGAGCATTGCTCTTGAGGCTGCTAGTCAGGGTCAGCAAAGGGTCCTGATTACTGGTGGGGTTCTGCGCCCATCCTCCCTCGAGCTCGTCGGTTCTTTGGCCGAATCCACCTTCAAACAGGTCAATGTCGGAACAGCCATCGTCGGCTGCGACGGTATGAGCGCCGAGGGTGGTCTAACGACCCACGATGGCATCGAGGCAGCCACTAACCACACTATGATCAAACGGGCAGCGCGAATTATTGCGACTGTTGACGGGTCGAAGATCGGTCGAGTAACCCTCGCCAAGTTGGCTGAAGCCAAGGATGTCGACCTCCTCATCACCGACGACTCTGCCGACCCCGAAGAACTAGCCCGGCTACGCACACTCGGTATCGCAATTCGAATTGTCCACGCGCCCATCGACTGACTACCTCTGGGCCATCCAGCGCGCATTAACTATGCGCCGTAAACGTCGCCGGCCTCAACGAGGCCGACAGCCTCACAAGTCCCGTATGTTCAGGCTGCAACGGTAATGCGGTGCTCAGTCGTGCCCTCGTTCTTGAACATCTTGTCGCTGACAATGCGCATAAGCTCGGACTGGGGAAGATCCAGAGCTGTGCAGATGGCTAAAATAAGCTCGCTAGAAGCCTCTTTTTGGCCCCGCTCCACCTCTGACAGGTAGCCAAGGGACACGCGTGCGGCAGAAGACACTTCACGCAGGGTACGACCCTGTCCGAACCTCTGCTCCCGCAGAGACTCGCCGAGCACTTCACGCAACAGAGCTGATTTCATGGGCGTCTCCTCCTAAGTGATTCATCCATAACAACGTACTGCCCCGATGAAACATTCCCCACACGGCGAAATTTTTCACTTCCTCTTGAGCACCGCGTTCTCAGTCTCCCGAGCCGAGAACAGCCTCACATCCCAGATCAAGGAGACGCTCCACTGTGCCGCGACGAATCTCCTCGCGCGAGCCTTCAAGTTGGAGATGTCTAACGACCGGGGCCCCGCGATAGACCACCGCGATAAACACAGTCCCAGCCTGTTCGCCGTCCTGGGGATCAGGCCCAGCAACTCCGGTACATGCCATCCCGACATCTGCGCCGCAAACCTTGCGGCATCCCAAAGTCATCTGGGCGGCTGTGATGGAGTTGATCACGCCGTTCTGTGCTATCCACCGAGCGTCAACCCCTGCCAGCGTGTTCTTGAGGTCACTGGCGTAGGTCACAAGCCCGCCTCGAAAAACCGCTGATGCCCCCGGAACGGTGGTGATCGTCGCAGCGACGAGACCGGCCGTCAGGGATTCGCAGGTAGCGGCAGTCAATCCATGCTCTGACAGCAGCGTTACAAGACGATGGGCTTTTTCATCCGCAGTCATTTCAGCGTGCGCTTCCGGAACTTGGCTGCAGTGGCCCCAGCAGTTGTTGCGCGGTTTCGAATCTGGATGGCGTCACGAATGTAGACCAAACCGGTCACCACCGTGAGGGTGAAAGCAATGATCATCACCGCCCAGGCTATGGCGACAACAAAGGTCGGAGTACGCCATAGGCCAAGGCAGAACAGCGTGATCGCTAACGACTGCGTGGCCGTCTTGAGTTTGCCACCCCTATTAGCCGCCATCACCTCATATTTGAGCATCTTCATTCGCATGACGGTGATGCCCCATTCGCGCAACAAGATGATGATCGTTATCCACCACGGAAGCTCACTAATGATCGATAAGCCGATGAAGGCCATACCGGTCAGTGCCTTGTCAGCAATCGAGTCACCGATCTTACCGAAGTCGGTGACGAGGTTGTACTTGCGCGCGATCTTGCCATCGACGAAGTCCGTAAGGATCGCCACCATGAAGACGATCGTCGTCGCCGTTCGCCAGCCGCCTTCACGGGCATGAGCTAACAACATCCATCCGAAGACGGGGACCGCAATGACTCTCAGCAGGGTCAGCGCATTGGGAACGTTGATGTTGCTGGGGCGGTCCTTCTTCGTGGCCATAGGCTCAGTATCTCGCGTAACGACTCCTCATGCGACTCACCGCTTTGAAATGGAGGTGGATTAATCATCCTGTGTCACCGCTGAGGCCAACGGTTAGTCGCGAGGCTTAGACATTCGCAGGTCGCGCGACGAGATCAACACCGTCAGATCCGACGAACTCGACGTCGACGATGTCCCCCACTCCAACCGCGGGTGCGTCAACTAGAGTGACGACGCCATCGACCTCCGGTCCTTGATGCTCGGCTCTACCGACGACACCCTCGTCGATCTCCTCGACCATCACCCGCCCCCGGGTGCCAATGCGGTCCTCAGCACGCTGGGAAACGAGTTCGTCGGTGAGATCAGCGAGGACTTCGCGGCGAGCGCCGATGAGGTCTTCATCTACGTGCCTGTCGAGTTTAGCCCCCTCCGTACCCTCCTCGTCGGAGTAGGCGAAGATGCCAGCAGCATCGAGGCGGGCTCGCTGTAAGAAATCGGTTAGAACCGCGATGTCCGCATCGGTCTCACCTGGGAAACCGATAATGAAGTTCGACCTAAACCCGGCATCCGGACAGCGAGAGCGGATGGAATCTATGATGTTGAGGAATGACTCGGCGTCACCGAATCGACGCATCCGACGCAATAACGGTCCTGATGCGTGCTGGAAGGACAGATCGAAGTAGGGCACAACCTTGTTTGTTGCCAACATCGTATCGATCAGACCGGGGCGCAGCTCGGCTGGCTGCAAATACGACACACGGATCCACTCCAGACCGTCAACTTGATCAAGGTTGACAAGCAACTTCTCCAGCAGCCTGAGATCCCCCAGATCCTTACCGTAGGAGCTGGAGTTTTCACTGACGAGGAAAACCTCCTTGACGCCATGATCAACGAGCCAGCGAGCTTCCTCGACGATCTCTGTGGTCGGGCGAGAAAGGTAGGAGCCGCGAAAACGTGGGATAGCGCAGAACGCACAACGACGGTCACAACCCGAGGCCATCTTGAGCGGTGCACTAGGCCCTGTCTCGAGACGTCGCCGGGTGGCTCGAGGACCAGCCGCCGGAGCCACGGAGGCCTGAAGGTCCGGAGCCGTGCCGTGGCCGGGAACGGAAACCCCGGCGCGTACAGTCGGTCGATCGACTGGGCTGATTGGCAACAGGGCACGTCGATCACGGGGCACGCGAGCCTCAATCGATCCACCGTCCAAGATGGTTCGCAACCGGCCTGCGATGTCGTCGTAATCGTCGAACCCCAGCACTGCATTGGCCTCAGGCAGAGACTCGGCCAGCTCGCGTCCGTAACGCTCGGCCATGCACCCGACCGCAACGACTGAGGTCGTGGTGCCATTCCCTTTGAGATCAGCGGCAGCCAGCAATGTATCGACAGAGTCCTTCTTGGCTTGCTCAATAAATCCACAGGTGTTGACGACTATGGTCTCAGCTTCGGCGGGGTCGTCGACGAGCTGAAATCCCCCTGCCTCCATTCGGGCAGCAAGTTCCTCAGAATCGACGTCGTTGCGGGCACAGCCCATCGATACCAAGTGGACTGTCATGAGGTGATCACCGATGGACACAGGGCTCCATTCTGATGGACGATGTGGATTCTCGTGAATTCTACGCGTCTAGCGTGGGACCCATGACCTTTCGCAAGACCGACCACCACAGCAACGCGATCGATTACGAGGTCGCCGGGCTAACATGGCTCAGAGCCGCCCAACCCAAGGGAGCTCAGATCGTTGAGGTCCTCGACCACGGTCAGGGATGGCTCACCGAGCCAGATCTAGCCTCGGTGAGACCGACCCCTCAGGCTGCCGAAGAATTCGGACGCCGACTAGCCCACACCCATGCCGCCGGAGCCTCGCATTTGGGAGCCGCACCTGACGGGTTTGCCCCGGACGGTGGCTATATCGGCCGCGCTCCCCTGCCGCTACCGTCAGAGCCCTCCTCGTCCTGGGGAGAATTTTACGGTCGATACCGCATTGAGCCCTACATGGACAGCCTCGACGCCAACGCCCGAGCAATCACATCAAGGCTAGTCGACCGATTGGCCAGCGGGGATCTCGACCATGACCAACCAGCCTTGGTGACCGATGCTGCGGCCAGAACCCACGGGGACATGTGGACTGGCAACCTCATGTGGACCGCCGACGGTGTCGTCCTCATCGACCCTGCCGCTCAAGGAGGCCACGCCGAAGAGGACCTCGCAGCCCTATCAGTATTCGGCGCTCCCTTTACCGAGCGGATCCGGGAAGCCTACAACGAAGAATCTCCACTGGCCGACGGCTGGCGCGACAGAATTGGGTTGCACCAGTTGCACATGCTCATGGTTCACTGCTGGCTCTTCGGCAGCGGATACGTCGATCGAACTCTCACGATCGCTCGGCGGTGGGTTTGATCCAGTACTGCCGCCACTCAGCGCTCCCCGTGGTCCCACAACGAGCGAACCGGAGCAACCACCAAGGTTCCATGTGGTCGGCACATGACCTGGTGGTCGTCACCCAGATACAGCACCACAGACGCGATTACTCGATCACCCAATTTCGCCATCAGGGAGTCAAGCGACCGCCACGCGCTGCTAGCAAGGCTCAGGGCATCCTTGACCTCAACAAGGATGACCCGACCATCGTTGAGTTCGACCACGAGGTCGACCTCCTCCTCACGCCGTCGATAATGGAACAGCCGGAAGGATGCCTGAGACCACGTCTGCTGCTTAGCCAGTTCGGCCGCTACGAAACCTCCCAAAATAGCACCGAAGAGTTCCCGCCCACCTACCTTCATTGCCTTGTCAGCATTCAAACCGGTGAAATGACACGCCAACCCAGGGTCACCCACAGCAATGGGAGGCAAGGAGCCTCAACAACTGCTCGACGTGCAGGGCGAAATCGCCACTACCACCCAACTGCCGGGCATCGTGTTGGACCAAGCTGGCGACATAACTGCGAAACCAGACGTCGGACGCCCGACGGCTCGGTCTTTTTAGAGGTTCAGGGTATCCGCCTGCGATCACAACGTCCACCGCTGAATCGGTGCTTGCGGGCTCGATTCCCCCAGCACATTCCTGCAGAATCCAGGTGACCCAATCCTCCGGGATACTTCGGCCACGGATCTCACCTTGGCTCAACGGATGGACGGTTACGATGTCCACTCGGCCAGCCAGCGAGTCCGACACCCCCGGCACCCGGAGTAGATCAGCCGAACCAGTGACCGCGAACCGTCCGGGTCTGCGATCAGCGTCAATGGCAGCCTTCAAAGCCAGAGCCAGCGCCGGGACATGCTGCACCTCATCGATTGCAAGGGTTCTGCCTGGCGCCTGCTCCAGGAATCCACGCGGATCGGACTCGGAAAACTCTCTGGCAAGAGGGTCATCGAGGGTGATAAAAGTGGTGGGCTCCCGACGCAACGCCTGTCGCAACAAGGTCGATTTCCCCACCTGCCTGGCTCCTTACAGGAGCACCATCGGGGCATACCTCAAGATGTCGCACACCAAAGCAGTTGCGTGCCGAGGTAGCTCGCCAGCGACTATCGCCATGACAACCAGCTTACGAGTTCACCACCCCTCCATGCACAGATTTACCAGACGATACGCGAGGATTTGCCGCCCGAAGACGAGATTCCGTCAGCGGGTCAAGAACGCCAGCGCGCTCATTAGTGTGCGTCCGACCAGGCCTGCGGATCCGACGACCACGTTGCCAGAGTGGCCTGCTGCTCGGGTGTGATCCGCCCGGACTCAGCTGCCACATCAATCAGGGTCGGATAGCTTGACAGGGTGTACAGGGGCAGACCGGCCTTCGCGAAGGCGCGATGTCCTTTCTCTAGTTCGTAGGAGAACAGAGCGAGAACACCGACCACCGTCGACCCCTCGCCCTCTACCGCCTCGGCAGCCTTGAGCACCGAGCCACCTGTGGAGATAAGGTCCTCAACCATGACGACCTTGGACCGAGCTGGAATCCGCCCCTCAATCTGGTTGCCTCGCCCATGATCCTTTGGAGCAGAGCGGACGTAGGCCATGGGTGCGCCAAGTCGATCGGCCGCAAGAGCAGCATGAGCAATCCCGGCAGTAGCGGTACCGGCCACGACGTTGACCTGAGCAAAGTTCGTGCGAACAAGTGAGGCCAATCCCTCCGCAATGAAATCGCGGGTCTGCGGATCCGAGAGGGTCACCCGGTTATCGCAGTAGATCGGCGAGCGCAACCCAGATGCCCAAGTGAACGGTGTATTCGGGGACAACGAGACGGCCTTGATAGCGAGCAGACGCTCAGCGAATTCGCGGGCAATTTCATTATTGGTCATGGTCACAGCAGTCGTCCTCTGAATCGTATCGTCGTCAGGCTTTGCGTCCGGCATTCCAGTCGTCGCGAACGGCGTGATATGCAGCAACTGGGTCGTCAGCCTTGGTAATGGGACGCCCCACCACGATCGCCGAGGAGCCCATCACGGCGGCGTTGCCTGGAGTGGCGACCCTGAACTGGTCTCCTCCCGCGGACCCTGCTGGGCGAATCCCCGGGGTGACGCGCAGGAAATCTGGACCGGTCACCGATGCGATATCAGCGGCCTCGTGAGCCGAACAGACGACTCCGGTCAGTCCGGCGGCCTGGGCTAGCTTGGCGTAATTGCGCACCGACTCAACAAGTGGAACCTCCACTAGCTGCTCGGTTTTCAACGTCTCTGGGGAGGTGGAGGTGAGTTGGGTGATAGCTATAACACGGGTCGTCTCAGCGGCGTCTCCCAAGCCTTCAAGCGCAGCCTCCATCATGGCCTTTCCACCGGCTGCGTGGACAGTGAGCAGATCCGCCCCCAGTTTAGACAGGCTCGAAGCTGCGCCCTTGACGGTATTGGGGATGTCGTGAAGTTTGAGGTCGCAAAAGACGTCGTGGCCGGTCTCTTTGAGGCTGGTAACAATGCTCGGCCCGGCCGCATAGAACAACTCCATGCCGACTTTGACGAAGAGACTCTCCCCGTCGAATCGACCGACGAAGTCGAGTGCTGCCTCGGCACAGGGAAGGTCGAGGGCGATAATCGGGCGAGTGGTGTCCATATAAACTCCTTAAAAAAGTGGTGGTCGGATCAGCGAGACTGCTTGACCTGGGTACGTAGGTCCTCCAGGCTGTCAATGCCTAAATCGTCCATGAGCAGCTCAAGGCCATCAATGATCTTGGGGCAGGCCAGTGGGTCAGTGAAGTTCGCGGTCCCGACGCCGACCGCCGAAGCCCCAGCCATCATGAGTTCGAGAGCGTCGGCGCTTGTCGTCACGCCTCCCATACCGATGACGGGGATGTCGACGGCTCGGGTAACGGCATCAATCATCCGCACTGCGATGGGAAGCACGGCCGGCCCAGAAAGACCACCGGTGGCGTTGGCAAGGACAGGGGCACGTCGTGCCACGTTGATCCTCATCCCGGTGAGAGTGTTGATGAGGGTGAGACCGTCGGCACCGGCATCGGTGACCGCACGCGCGATCTCAGTGATGTCGGTAACATTGGGCGACAACTTGACGTAGACGGGCACACTTGCGGCTGAGACGACAGCCTGTGTCAGATCATGGGCTACGGTCGCATTGGTGCCGAAGGTCATTCCGCCACGCTTGACATTGGGACAGGAGATGTTAATTTCCAGAGCGGCAACATTGGGAGCCGTCGAAATGACCTCGCAAACCCTGACGTAGTCCCCGGTGGTGTAGCCAGCGACGTTGGCGATAATGGGCAGGTCCGGGAAGTGCTCGGCTAACCAGGGCAGCTTCTCGGCCATAACGGCGTCGAGACCAGGATTTTGCAGGCCAATGGCGTTGAGCATGCCACCTGGGGTCTCGGCCACCCTGACAACTGGATTGCCACGGCGGGACTCGAGGGTGGTTGCCTTCACCATGATCGACCCAAGCACCGACAGGTCGTAGTACTCCGCGTACTCGGCACCGAACCCAAAACACCCGCTGGCGGGCATGATCGGGTTCTTGAGGTCCAGCCCCGGAAGAGAAACAGCCAACCTAGTCACAGGAGAACCTCCTCGGCCGCGAACACAGGACCGTCGAAGCACACCCGGAACTGGTGGTCGGGGTCCGTGGCATTACCGGCAACGCAGGCGTAGCACGCGCCGACACCGCAAGCCATTCTCTCCTCTAGCGATAGCTGGGTACGCACCGTCGGAGCCAGTGCGGACTTCACCCATCTCAGCATCGGGAGTGGCCCGCAGGCTTGCACGAGGTCGGGGACAAAGCAACGAGCCTCGTTAGTCTCGGCGATCTGAGCGACGGTCCCCCTCGTCCCGATCGAACCGTCGTCAGTGGAGATGAGAACTTCACCGAGCTGGTCGAAGCGATCAGTCCAAAAGATGTCATTTCGATCATGGAATCCCAGCCGGAACTGCACCTGGACGCCACGCTCAACGAGTCGTCGTCCCAACAAGTACAGCGGCGGGATTCCGACTCCCCCACCAATAAGCAGCGCTCGTCCACCGGGCTGCACTGCATCAAGGTCAAACCCGCGACCGAGTGGACCTAAGACGTTAATCTCGGCCCCGATCAGCTCCACTGAGAGCCTGTCGGTTCCTTTCCCTACTACCCGAAAAATGACGGTGTATCCCTCGTCATCGGCGTCGGCGACAGACAATGGTCGGCGCAGCACGTGCAAACCACCGGGCAGGAGATCAAGAAAAGTCCCTGGCACAACATCCGGCATAGGCTCATCGGGAATGAGTCGCACCGAATACACTCCGACGGCAACCTCATGACGGTCGGCAAGCCGCATCATCTGGGGGCCACGACGAAGCCCTGTTGCCTCAGCCATCAGATCGACTCTGTCGAGAAGACCCGCGACTCCATGACCCGGCAAATCGCCGCAGCAGTGTCCAAGGAGGTGAACAGCGGGATGCCACGTGCGATGGCTTCGCGGCGAATCTGTTTGCCATCAATGATGGTGTCCTGGCCATTGCCCATGACATTGATGACGGCGTCGCAACCGTTGCGGCTAATGAGGTCGAGGATAGATTCCGTCGATCCAGCTTCTCCCGACCCAATCTTCTCAGCAACATCGATACGCAACCCGCCCTCGTCAAAGAAGCGAGCGGTGCCCATAGTCCCCACGAGTTGGAACCCAATTCGATCAAAGCGACGGCCCAGTTGAAGTGCCTCCGGTTTGGCGTCGTCGGCCACCGTGATGAGGATTTTGCCGTATTCGGGAACGTGCAGGCTCGCTGCCTCGAACGCCTTGTACAGAGCTTTTTCGACGGTGTCGTCGGACCCCATGACCTCACCGGTCGACTTCATCTCCGGGCCAAGGTGGGAGTCGACGAGATCGAGCTTGGAGAAGCTGAATACCGGGGACTTGACGTGGATGCGTTTCGAGACCGGCCACAGGCCAGGCTGTAATCCCAGGTCAGCGAGAGTCTCGCCGAGAATGATCTGGGTGGCCACCTCAGCCATCGACACCCCGGTCACCTTCGACAGGAAGGGCACAGTACGCGAGGCTCTCGGATTGGCTTCAATGACGTAAACCGTCTCCTCCCCGCTCGTCGGATCATTAGCGATGACGAACTGAATGTTGAGGATGCCCTTAGTGTTCAGCCCTCGGGCTAGCTTTGTCGTCACCTCAACGATTCGATCGGTAACCTGCTGGCTCATCCGCTGCGGTGGGTAGACGGCCATCGAGTCTCCGGAGTGGACACCGGCACGCTCGATGTGCTCCATGATGCCGGGGATGAGGACGTCAGTACCGTCACATATCGCGTCGACTTCGCATTCCAGGCCATTGAGGTAGCGATCCACCAGCACCGGCTTATCCGGACTGGTATGCACGGCATCACGCATATACCGCTTGAGTTCCTTGGTACTCGTAACGATGGCCATAGCGCGACCACCAATGACGTAAGAGGGGCGCACTAACACCGGGTAACCGAGTTCCTCGGCGACCGCCAGTGCTTCCTCGGAGGATCGTGCCGTACCACCTGGAGCTTGCGGAATACCCAATTCGGCCAGCAGAGACTCGAATCCTTCCCGGTCCTCGGCACGGTCAAGATCGGCCAACTGGGTTCCCAGGATCGGTACCCCGGCCGCCGAGAGCGGCCCAGCCAGGTTAATCGCTGTCTGGCCGCCGAACTGGACGATGACACCGTCGGGCTGCTCGAGGTCGATGACGTTCATGACGTCTTCAAAGGTCAACGGCTCGAAGTACAGTTTGTCAGAGATGGAGAAGTCGGTAGACACCGTCTCCGGATTCGAGTTCATGATGATGGCCTCGTATCCGGCAGCCTGAATGGCCTTGACGGAGTGGACGGTGGCGTAGTCGAACTCGATTCCCTGGCCAATGCGGATTGGTCCCGAGCCCAATACGAGAACACTGGGACGCTGCGACTTATTGGACTCGTTCTCCATCTCGTAGGTCGAGTAGAAATACGGGGTTGAGGACTCAAACTCACCGGCACAGGTGTCAACCATCTTGTACACCGGTACAATCCCGTTCTCGACGCGACGAGACCGCACCTCATCAGAGGACTTACCCCAGATCCGCGCGATAGCTGGGTCGGAGAAACCATTGCGCTTCGCGATCCATAGCGCCTCAGGGTCGTCAGGACAGGCTCGCAGCCGCTCCTCGATCTCGAGGATGTGGGCTATCTTGTCAAGGAAGAACACGTCGATACTGGTCTGTTCGTGCAGCTCGTGCACAGTGCGTCCGCGTCGGATCGCCTCAGTCAGGCAGAACAGACGGTCATCGCGAGCATGCAGTAACCGTTCCTCAAGGATGTCGTCAGGAAGATCGGCAACATCACGCAGAGCCAGGTGGTCGACGCCAATCTCTAGGGAGCGGACCGCCTTGAGCAGGGACTCCTCGATGGTGCGTCCGAGGGCCATAACCTCACCGGTCGCCTTCATCTGAGTTCCTAGGCGACGATCAGCCCGAGCGAACTTATCGAAAGGCCAGCGCGGGATCTTGGCGACAACGTAGTCGAGCATCGGCTCAAACATCGACCACGCTGTCCCGGTGACGGGGTTGCGGATCTCGTCAAGGGTTAAACCGACGGCAATCTTGGCGGCGATTTTGGCGATCGGGTAGCCAGTCGCCTTCGAGGCTAGGGCCGAGGAGCGCGAGACTCGCGGGTTGACCTCGATGACGTAGTACTGGAAGGAATTCGGGTCAAGAGCGAGCTGGACGTTGCAGCCACCCTCAATCCCGAGTGCCCGGACGATCTCAATCGACGCATCGCGCAGCATCTCGTGCTCGACGTCGGTGAGGGTCTGGGTAGGAGCAAAAACGATGGAGTCACCGGTGTGAACCCCGACCGGGTCGAAGTTCTCCATGGTGCAGACCACCATGGTGTTGTCGGCGCCGTCGCGCATCATTTCATACTCGATTTCCTTGTACCCAGCGATCGACTGTTCTACCAGGCACTCAGTGACCGGGGACAGCTCTAGTCCCTTCCCTACGATGCGTTCGAGTTCGGCCTCATCGTGGCACAGACCGCCGCCAGTGCCACCAAGGGTGTATGCAGGACGGACGATAAGCGGGTATCCGATGGTGTTCCCGACTTTGACCGCCTCGTCAATGGTGTGAACAATTTCGGAGGCCGGAACCGGCTGACCCAGCTCATCCATGAGCTGCTTGAACAGATCACGGTCTTCGGCCTTCTCGATGGCCGAAAGCTCAGTGCCGAGCAATTCGATGCCGAGTTCGTCGAGAATCCCAGATTTGGCTAGCTCAGTGGCCATATTGAGACCAGTCTGGCCGCCCAGAGTGGGAACGATGGCGTCAGGCCGCTCCCGGCGCAAAATTGAAGAGACGAACTCGAAGGTGATCGGCTCAATGTAGACCTTGTCGGCAATGTCACGGTCGGTCATGATCGTCGCTGGATTGGAGTTGACGAGGATGACCTCGTACCCCTCCTCTTTGAGTGCCAGGCAGGCCTGGGTACCGGCGTAGTCGAACTCGGCGGCCTGCCCGATGATGATTGGCCCAGATCCGATGACGAGGATGCGGTGCAGGTCGGTACGGTGGGGCATCAGTTCTGACCTCCAATATGATCGGCGTCCATGAGAGCGACGAAGTCGTCGAAGACGTGAGCGGCGTCGTGAGGTCCGGCAGCAGCATCGGGGTGGTATTGCACCGAGAAGGATCCAAGCCGAGTGTGACGCACACCCATCACGGTCTCGTCATTGATCTCAATGTGGGTGATCTCCAACTCGGTGCCAGCCACCGATTCGGGATCAACGGCGTAGCCGTGGTTCTGGCTGGTGAAATCGATCCGGCCAGTCGACAATTCGCGGACTGGGTGGTTGAAACCGCGGTGACCGAAAGGGAGCTTATAGGTGTCGGCACCGTTAGCTAGAGCGAAGATCTGGTGGCCCATACAGATACCGAAAATCGGGTACTCCTCCTGCAGCTCTCTCACCACATCCTGTACCCCCGGGATGGACTTCGGATCCCCGGGACCGTTCGAAAGCATGATGCCATCGGGCCCCAGGGCCCGCACCCGATCAGCCGAGATGTTCCACGGCACAACGGTCACGGCACAACCTCGTTTGCTCAGTTCTCGCAAGATGGAATGCTTAAGACCGAAGTCGAAGAGCACCACGCTGCGCCCGCCTAAGGGCGACGGGTAGGCGGTGCGAGTCGACACCTGGGCTATCTGGTCGGTAGGCAGCTGGGCGTCGCGCAACTTCTCCAACTCGACGTCGAGGTCAGCGTCAGGATCCAGCAGCACTCCCTTCATGACTCCCTCAGCGCGCAACCGGCGCACCAAGGCGCGAGTATCGATCCCAGCCAGACCCGGGATACCGTGAGTAATAAGAAACTCGTCAAAGCTACTCCGGTTGCGCCAGTTGCTGGCCAGTCGCGGCACCTCGCGACAGATGACTCCGGCGGTCGTCGGGAACAGCGACTCCATGTCGTCGCGGTTGATTCCGCAGTTGCCAATGAGGGGGTAGGTGAAAGTGACGATCTGTCCGTTGTAGGACTGGTCGGTCAAAGTTTCCTGGTAACCGGTCATACCAGTGGTGAAGACGACTTCGGCACTCACCTGACGGTCGGCTCCAAACGCCTCCCCCCGGTAACTCGTCCCATCGGCCAGCAACAGGGTGCGTCTGCTCATTGCGGGTCTCCCATCTCGTGGTCGTCAGTCTTACCTATCAGCTGGCCGCGCCAGTGGACCGTCCGGCCACCGACAATCGTCAGCACGCACTCACCGAGGACGGAACGACCAGCGAAGGGGGTGTTACGCCCCATCCCGGCCCCTTCTTCGGGGATAATCGTCGACTCGGTGCGCAAGTCGAAGGCGGCCAAGTCGGCCGGCCCTCCCACACGCAGTCGACCGGCCTCCGGCAACCCAAAGGTCTCGACAGGTCCGACGGTGAGCCAGTCAACAAGTTGGTCGAGTCGGAACCGCCGGTTAAGTACAAAGTTGGTATACAGCAGAGCGAAGGTGTGCTCGTTAGTGATGACCCCAAAAGCGGCATTACGGAATGAACATGCCTTTTCCTCAGCTGCATGTGGAGCGTTATCGGTGGCGATACAGGTCAACGTTCCATCACACAGGCCCTCGACCATGGCGTCGACGTCGTCGCGGGTGCGCAGCGGCGGGTTCATCTTGTAGAACCCGTCGTCATCGGGGATGTCGTCATCGGCCAACAGCAGGTGGTGCGGAGCAACCTCACCGGTGACGTTTGCACCGTCCTCACGGCCCCGGCGCAAGGTTCGGATCGACTGTCGGGTCGAGGCGTGGCACAGGTGGTAGTGGGCGCCAGTCGCCTCGGCGATCATGACGTCGCGGGCCACCTGCACAGTCTCGGCGAGACGGGTCATGGGGGGTAAGTCGAGTTCCCTAGCCCGGCGCCCGTCGTTGATAACCCCGCCCCGCACCAGCGACTCGTCCTCGGCGTGAGCAGCGATCGGACGGTCGACAACAGCAGCGGACCGCATCGCATCGTACATGACTCCGGCCGGCTGCACTCCCTTGCCGTCATTGGAGAAAGCCACAGCCCCAGCCCGCGTCAAGGCCTCAACGTCGACGAGATCGTCGCTCGTCAGCCCAACAGTGATGGGAGCAATGGGCAGCACCCGCACTAGCGCCGACTCCTCAATCCTCCTGTTGAGGTCAGCCATGAGCTCCGGAGTATGGGGGTCAGGAGCAGTATTGGGCATCGCACAAATCGTCGTCCAGCCTCCCCGGGCAGCCGCAGCAGTGCCCGATGCGATGGTCTCCTTATGCTCCTGACCCGGTTCACGCAGATGGACGTGAAGGTCCACCATCCCGGGCGTCACCAGAGCCCCGCCGAGATCGATGACCTCGGCATCGGCCCCATCGAGGGCATTGGATCGCCCTCGCGAAATAGCCTCAATCCGCTCATCGCGAATGAGGAGCTGGGAGGGAACCGGCGTGGCTCCCACCAGCATGGTCAACCCGGTGAGGAGGACCCGTCGGCTCACTTTGTCTCCCTGCCTTGCAGCACCTGTTCCAGAATGGCCATCCGTACCATGACTCCGTTCCCCATCTGCTCAAAGATACGAGATGAGGGGGCCTCTACGAGGTGACCGGATATTTCACATCCACGGTTCACTGGCGCCGGATGCATGATGATCGCCTGAGGCTTCATTCGCTCTGCACGCTCACTAGTGAGCCCAAATGCCTGCAGGTAGTCAGTTGCGGAGAAGTCCGGCCCAGCATCGAATCTCTCGTGCTGAACACGCAACATCATGGCGACGTCGACATCAGCGATGACCTCGTCAAGGGTCGCCATCGAGCCGAGCCGGGTGACGTTGCGGTCCATCCACTCGCGCGGTCCGGTAAAGATGACGTTGGCCCCAAGCCGGGAAAGGATCTGAGCATCAGAACGGGCTACTCGTGAGTGCGCGATATCACCGCTGATCGCAACCGTCAGACCGTCGACATGGCCAAATTCCTCAGCAATAGTCATGAGGTCGAGCATGCACTGGCTAGGGTGTTGACCGGATCCGTCACCACCGTTGACGACTGACAAACCAAGCATTCCGGTCGACAGCAGGTAGTCGTAGTAGTGGTTGGTGGAGTGACGGATGACGGCAACCTCAGCACCAATGGCGTCGACGGTGCGCACCGAGTCGTAGAGGCTCTCCCCCTTGGTGACACTGGAGTGGCCCGGATCAAAGTCGAGGATCTTCATACCTAAGCGGTGCTCAGCCATCTGGAAGCTGGTCATCGTTCGAGTGGAGTTCTCGAAGAACATGTTGATGGCGACATGGCCTGGCTCCACACGCGGGGCGTCACCGGCCTTGAATTGCCGACCACGATCGATGATCCGCATGACGTCGTCATCGGACATGTCCTCGACCGACAGAAAGTGACGCCCGGTGTAGTCGGCGCTAGGCTCTTCGACAACTTCGGTGCTCATCGGGAAGCCACCTTTCGGATGGTGACAGCATCCTCGCCATCGACTTCGATGACGTGAACGTCCACGGCCTCGTTCAACGAGGTGGGGATGTTTTTACCGACGAAATCAGCGCGAATTGGAAGCTCTCGGTGGCCACGATCAACCATAACCGCTAGCAGGATACAGTCGGGGCGCCCAGTATCGACGACGGCATCGAGAGCCGCCCGGACGGTGCGACCAGTGAACAGCACGTCGTCAACAAGTACGACGGTTTTACCAGCCAAGTTTGTGGGAACGTTATTGTCCGAAAGCACTGGGTTTTGCGGGCGCTCCCGGTGCTCATTGGGATCGAGGTCGTCTCGATACAAGGTGATATCGAGCTCGCTGACAGGAACGTCGACGTCGCTGAGTGACGACAGCTTAGTCGCCATGCGCCGTGCAAGATATGCACCACGAGTGCGAATTCCGACGATAACCAACTGGTCGAGCCCCTCGTTACGCTCGACGATTTCGTAACAAATCCTTGTCAGTGCCCGCTCCAAAGCCTTGGAATCGAGGACGGTCACTGGACCGGATGACTGAGTAAGTTGCATAGCAGGCTCCTACCGCTAGACACCGTAGGTGCGGGGTGGAGCCCATCGGACGACGCGCATACGCGCAGTCGCCTGCTGGCACGACCTTCGCGACCTCACGGGATCGCCATTAAAGGGCGTCGCTAAAAGCGTAGCACAGCTCGGGACAGGTTAGAAGATATGGTCGGCCAGCACCGACTCGATACGCACCCTTTCGTCGTCAGTAAAGGGGGTTGCTCCAAGCGCGTCGATGTCTGAATCCAGCTGAGGTACCGAGGAGGCCCCGACGAGCACGCTGGTAATGCGGGACTCACGCAGAATCCAGGAGAGGGCCATCTGAGCCAGAGTCTGGTCGCGGTCCTTGGCAACCTCGTTGAGAGCAGCGACAGCGGCGCGGGTGGCGTCGTTGATCTGTTCGGGTCGCAACGAAACCGCCCCCATGCCAGCACGGGACTGGGCAGGGACGCCCCGCAGGTACTTATCGGTGAGAATTCCTTGAGCCAATGGGGAGAAGCAAATGATGCCCATCCCCTCTTGTTCGCAGGTGTCGATCAGACCGTCCTCAATCCATCGATCGAGCATGTTGTAACGCGGCTGGTGAATAAGTAATGGGGTGCCAAGGTCACGGGCGATGGCAGCAGCACGCTCAGTCTGCTTGAGATCATATGAGGAAATACCTGCATACAGGGCACGACCCGATCGCACGATCCGGTCAAGGGCTCCGATCGTCTCCTCGAGCGGGGTGTCCGGGTCGTACCGGTGGAAATAGAAGATGTCGACGTAGTCCAGACCCATCCGCTTGAGGGACTGGTCGCAGGAGGCGACGAGGTACTTACGGGACCCGCCCTGTCCATAGGGGCCGGGCCACATATCGTAGCCAGCCTTGGAGCTAATAATAAGTTCGTCCCGGTAGGGCTTGAAATCAGTCGCCATGATGCGACCGAAATTGATCTCGGCCTGTCCATAGGGGGGACCGTAATTATTAGCGAGGTCGAAGTGGGTAATACCGCGGTCGAAAGCGCGACGCAACACGGCACGCTGCGTGGATCCAGGGTGAAGGTCTCCGAAGTTGTGCCACAATCCCAAAGAGACGGCAGGGAGCAACAAGCCACTCGTTCCGCAACGCCGATATTCCATGGTCTCGTAACGATCCTGGGCTGCCACATATGTGCTCACTGCCATGGCGTCAGCGTATCTAGAACTGAGGGCAGTGGAAGGATGTGTCCATGACTTCGTCACACCGTGCCCTTGTCGTTGTCGATGTCCAGCCGACCTTCTGTGAGGGAGATGCTTTGGCTGTCGCCGGCGGCAATGCCTGCGCCGAGCGCATCGCGAAGTACGTCCCAACTCACCGTGCTCGTTACGACATGGTGGTCACTACTCAGGATTGGCATATTGATCCAGGTGACCACCTCTCCGACAACCCGGACTTTGTGGATTCCTGGCCGCCACACGGGATTGCTGGCACCGCCGAGGCTGAGATTCATCCGGCGATCGCCAAGATTCCTGTCGACGCGCGGGTCAAGAAAGGACAATACGCTGCGGCCTACTCCGGCTTCGAGGGGACTACCGAGGAGGGGTCAACTCTCGAAACGATATTACGCGATCGCGGGATCGAGGCTGTCGACGTCGTTGGTTTGGCCCTATCCCACTGTGTCAAAGCCACGGCTCTGGACGCCCAGCGTCTCGGGTTCGCCACAACGTGCCTGACCGATCTCAGCGAGCCGGTCAGCCCAGAATTGGGCGACGCGGCCGTGGCGGCTATGAAGGATGCCGGGGTGAGGCTCACCACCGGTTCGCAGCTCTGAGCGTCACTGACGAGTCTTCGTCATCCGTCTGGTAACTAGCTGAAACATCTCTGTCGCAAATCTGTCCCAGGTCCCGACGATAATCGGTGTCGACGTTGACGAAAGAGCTAACTATGACCGCATTTCAGATCGCCGACACCATTGGTCAGCTTGCCCTTGAGGAGAAAGCGTCCCTGTGCTCAGGCAGTGACGCCTGACATCTTCAAACTATCGAACGCCTCAGTATTCCCGGGCCGATGATCACTGACGGCTCCACGGTCTGCGCAAGGTGTCTGACGGGTCGCCAGCTGGCCTCTACGATTCTGTGCCCGCCACCTGCTTCCCCGCCCGGACTGGTATCGACGCGGGACCCCGCCCTCATCAGGGAGGTTGGCGTCGCGTTGGGCCAGGAGACGCGGGCGGAGTCCGTGGCTGTGCTACTCAGCCCGGGCATCAACATGAAACGTTTCCCATTGTGCGGTCATAACTTCGAGTAGTTTTCCGAGGACCCTGTATTGATGAGTTTGCCCGTACCCTGCGCTACCAAGGAGCCGGGTCGTCGAAGGTTAATCCGACCCGCCTGGATACTGCCCAACGCACTACAGAAAGTCTGGGTCAACGTGCACTCCTCTCTCTCCCGGATTCTCCCTCGCCGATCAGCCAGCCCCAGCCCGCCGACGAGGCAGTCTCGATAGCGAAGAGACACATAGCCGTCCTGTTCTTGGGCTTACCAGACATCATTGAATCGGAAGGATACGACCGCACTTCAACTGTCTTGCCAGCGGATCAAGTTGACCTCCTGCGCCAAGTAAGGGAAGTGACCATCCACTGCTGGTTGGGTGGACAGGCAAGCGGAAACGGGGCTGTCGACGTCCTCACGGGGCAAGGTCAACCCTTCCGGACATCTCGCTGAACCATCGCCAAGAAACTGTCCGACATTCCCGCTCAACCCAATTTCCCAGGGGAACTCCAGCACATGCACTACGGAGAAGGTAGATACATCGGTTATCGGGGCCTTGACGCCACTGACCGGCCGGTTGCCTATCCCCTCGGCCACGGCCTGAGCTACACCACCTTCGTCTACTCCGACCTCGACCTAGCCATCAGCCGCATTACCGAGTTCACTGGGCCAGACGATCCAGTACTGACCGTCAGCTTCACCGTCTCCAATACCGGAAACCAGGCCGGCGCTGCTGTACCTTAAGTCTTGGAGTTCCCCGACGCCACTGTCGACCGCTGCGTGCGCGAGCTCAAAGCTTTCCGTCGTGTGGAATTAGAGCCGGACCAGAGGTAGACGGTCACCGTCACGCTAACCCATCGCAACCTGTCCTACTGGGACATCCCTCCACTCCTGGGCAGTTGAGTCGGGGACTGTACGCGTCAAGGCGAGCGCCTCCAGCCGTGATCTTCTACTCGTAGCTGACATCGCCCTCGATGCCCCGCAGGTGCGTCAGCCTCTGCGCCGCGACTCCACCGTCGCGGAGTGGATGGCGAACGACGAAATCTTCGCAGCGAAGGTCCACCACGCGACACAGAAGGTGGGCATCGACCTTGACAACGATCCGACGCTGGCGGCCTCCGTGCTCAACATGCCGGCTTACAAGATGCCATAAACAGCTCCGATTATGCCCCGGAACAATTGGACGAGATGCTCAGTAAATAACGTTAAGCCCGATGTACCGGCGGACCTAGGCGAGACCGCCGATACATCGGGTATACCGCAGACCCTACAGAACTATCCCGCAGGGGGCGAATGAAAGAAGAAGGGTCAGCGCCGCCCGCCGCGCGGACGCACAATCTTGTGGGCCTGCCAATCCTTGCTGACGTCGTAACTGGTGGTCAACACCATTCCAGCGGTGTCTGCACCGTCAGACAGGTCAGCCGGATCGATGGTGCCCGGGCGTCCCACCTTCGGGGTGACGAGAACGATAAACCCATCGTCAGACAGATCACGCATAGCGTCAACCAAACCGTCGGCTACATCGCCGTCGTCGGCGCGCAACCACAACCAGACGATGTCAACGGCGTCGATCGAATCTTCAATCATGTCGCCGTCGATGAGGTCCATAACCTCCTGGCGGAGGTCCTCGTCAACGTCATCGTCCCAACCGAGCTCCTGGACGACCTGCCCAGGCTCGAAACCGAGCTTGTCCAAATCGCTGCCGCTTCCCACGAAATCCTTCGCTTTCCCTTGCTCTGCGTGACAGGAAGTTCTCACCTTCATCAGTGTGCCAGAACATCCCGCCGACGACCACCGTGGGGCCTTTTCTGCGACGGTCACCGTCGAAGTCACTACCTTTTCTCCAAGGCCGTTGTCATGGCCTGCACAAGAGACGGGTTCGTCGACATCCGCAAGTCGTACGTCATGAAGACGCCATAACCGTCACGGATCGTCCGAGAAGCCATCGTCTGGACCATTTCAGTCGACGTATGTCCCCAGTCAACTGCTGCCGCTCCTAAACGACTTCGGGGCATACCCGGCACTGATGGTTCCTGATAGGTGCCGTACCACGGGTTCCATGCATAGTCGAGGTCATCTGATGCATTGCCCACCGCTGAAACAGTTCGATCAACCGATGGCCCAATCGAGTACAGGGTGAGAAGTTTGTGAGGCCCCAGGTGGCGTCGCAGCGCACGAACAAACCAAACGAAAGAGTCTTCATTGGGCTGACCGGTACCATTTTTACCATACTCGGAATATTCGTCATCTAGGTCGACGCCATCCAGGTGACACCTATGAACAACCCTTGCTACCTGAGCCGCAAACCGGTCAGCGTCATGCCGAATTGGAAAGTTGGCGAATCCGGCACCCTCATGGTTACCAAGGAGCGACAAGAGTACCTTCGTCCCACGACGCTGTAACGGACGAATCTGGGTTTCGGTAGCTCTCAGCGTTTCCAGGACTCGCTCGTTCAGGTGCAGGTAAGCCGTGCACCCGTCATAATTGATATTGGCCGCAAAAATCATCGCCAGATCGAAGACCGGTCGGTGAGCCCCTTCTCGGACGAAGGCCCCGACAGTCGCGAAATCCTCATGATTGACCTCGATGTAGACCGCGGTGGTCACTGCCTTAGAAGCCCCGCAAGGCCTTGCAAACGCGATATCTGCGGACGTCTGTGCCGTGATCAACGCTGTCGAGACTACCCCGACGGTGCCAGCGAGCACCTGACGACGGCTCAACCCCATGTGTCCCACTCCTTCGATCTCCACCCCTCGCAGCGCCGTTACCACGAGAACTAATTCGGTTTAGCCTAGGCGCTAAAAAGGCTAGCAGGAGAATGGTGGAGGCAACGGATTTCAACGAAAACCGGGGCAGCCCACATCATGGAATGCCCCGGCTTTTCGACGATCTATCGATCAGGCGTCACCACCAGCGTTACCGGACGCCCCCGCGTTGACGTTGAGCAGGTCGTACTTCTCGGCAGCCTTAGTAGGCCAGTCCTGCGGAACCTCTCCACGCTCGACGAGCATCTGGAGGGCACGCACGGCCATGGACGGTCCATCGATATGGAAGAACCGTCGGGCTGCGGCACGCGTATCAGAGAAGCCGAACCCGTCGGCTCCCAGGGAGGCATAATCCCCCGGTACCCACTGAGCGATCTGGTCCGAAACCTGACGCATATAGTCGGTAGCCGCAACAACCGGGCCAGAAGTTTCAGCAAGACGCTCCACGATGTATGGCGTGCGCTTGCCCTGTTCGGGGTGTAAGAAGGCCTGCTCCTCGGCCTCCATAGCGTCACGACGCAGGTTGTTCCACGACGTCACCGACCACACGTCAGCAACGACGCCAAAGTCATCTTTGAGGAGCTGCTGAGCCTCGAGGGCCCATGGCACAGCGACGCCGGAAGCCATCAGCTGAACGCAGCGAGCATCCTCACCGACTCCTTCAAAGGAGCCCTTCGACAACAGGTACATGCCCTTGACAATGCCCTCAACGTCAACGCCCTCTGGCTCGGCCGGCTGGATGATCGGCTCGTTATACACCGTCAAGTAGTACATGACGTCTTCGGCATTCTCGCCGTACATGTGCTCCAGACCCGCCTGAACGATGTGGGAGATTTCGTAAGAATAAGCCGGATCATAGGAGATGACGGCCGGGTTACTAGCAGCCAAGACCGGTGAATGTCCGTCCATATGCTGAGTGCCCTCACCGGTCAGTGTGGTGCGTCCGGCAGTGGCGCCAATAATGAATCCCCTAGTCATCTGGTCACCAGCCGCCCAAAAGGAGTCACCGGTGCGCTGGAATCCAAACATGGAGTAGAACAGATATATTGGCACCATCGGCACACCCTGAGTGGAGTATGCCGAGCCTGCGGCGATGAAGGTAGCCGCTGAGCCAGCCTCATTGATGCCGGTGTGGATGATCTGCCCGTTCTTAGCCTCGCGATAACTGAGCATGAGCTCGTGGTCGACCGGGGTGTAGTTCTGGCCGTGCGGGTTGTAGATCTTGATCGTCGGGAAGAACGAGTCCATACCGAAGGTGCGGGCCTCGTCAGGAATGATCGGGACGACGTGCGGAGCAAAATTCTTGTCGCGCATGAGGTCCTTGAGCAGACGCACGAAGGCCATCGTGGTCGCGACTTCCTGCTTACCCGAACCACGTTTAACACCATCGAAGGCCTTTTGCCCAGGAATCGGCAGCGGTGTGTACTTCGTGCGCCGCTCCGGCACAAAGCCGCCGAGTGCGCGGCGACGCTCCATGAGATACTGGACACGCTCGTCGTCAGCTCCGGGATGGAAGTACGGGGCGCGGTAAGGATCGGCCTCCAGCACTTTGTCCGAAATCGGAATTTCGAGACGATCGCGGAACTGCTTGAGGTCATCGAGGGCCAGCTTCTTCATCTGGTGGGTCGCGTTGCGGCCTGCGAAGTGAGTACCGAGATCGTAACCTTTAATAGTGCAGGCAAGCACCACGGTCGGGGCTCCCTTGAACTCCATAGCCGCTTTGTAGGCGTTGTAGATCTTGCGGTAGTCGTGGCCACCACGCCGCAGTGCCCAGATCTGCTCGTCAGTCCAGTTCTCGACCATCTTGGCCGTGCGCGGGTCGCGACCGAAGAAGTACTCGCGGACGTAGGCGCCATCGTTAGCCTTGAAGGTTTGGTAGTCACCATCACGGGTGCTGTTCATGATGTCGACGAGGGCACCGTCGCGGTCGGCCTGCAGCAGTGGGTCCCAACCGGATCCCCAAATGACCTTGATGACGTTCCAGCCGGCACCACGGAAGACAGCCTCAAGTTCTTGGACAATCTTGCCGTTGCCGCGCACCGGCCCGTCCAGACGCTGCAGGTTACAGTTGATGACGAAGGTGAGGTTATCGAGCTCCTCGTTGGCAGCGACCTGCAGGAAGCCACGCGACTCTGGCTCGTCCATCTCGCCGTCACCGAGGAAGGCCCAAACGTGCTGATCCGAGCAGTCCTTGATGCCACGGTTGGTGAGGTACTTATTCATGGACGCCTGGTAGATGGCATCCATCGGTCCCAGACCCATCGACACCGTCGGGAACTGCCAAAAGTGAGGCAGCATACGAGGGTGCGGGTAGGAGGGTAAGCCGTGCCCGGCCTTCGACTTCTCCTGACGGAACCCGTCGAGGTCGTCTTCACTAAGACGCCCCTCGAGAAAAGCTCGAGCGTACATACCGGGTGCAGCGTGCCCCTGGAAGAAGACCTGGTCACCACCGCCGGGAGCGTCCTGTCCGCGCCAGAAGTGGTTCTGACCGACTTCATAAAGGGTCACTGCAGAGGCATAAGTAGAGATATGACCACCGACGCCAATACCGGGGCGCTGTGCACGATGCACGGTGACAGCGGAGTTCCAACGCAGCAGACGACGGATGTTCCGCTCGATCTCGGCGTCACCAGGGTACTCTTCCTCATCCTCGGCCGCGATGGTGTTGATGTAGTCAGTCGAGGTGAGTGCCGATAGCCCGAGACGACCGTGGCTACGCGCCCGCTCCAACATCTTGAGCAGCACGATCCGGGCACGGTTCGGACCGTCAATCTCGACCATCTTATCGAGGGACTCGATCCACTCCTGGGTCTCCTCGGGATCAACGTCAGGCAGGGTTGTCGGAAGTCCGTTGAGGACTGGTCCGCGTTCTTCGCGTGGGATCACGCCGGGTCCTTTCTCATCGACATCGACGCACAACCGGCGACATCACCGGTGACGGTTCGAGGTGGCGGCCCGAGGGCCCACCGCCCACCTATTGTGTCGTCTTATAGAAGAAAAGTCACTCGGAGATATCGTAAATCGACTCAGCGCGTAATTCCCCCGGGTCTATTCGCCGTCTGCCGTCGCTGCCCTGCCTAAGGCATCGCCCCACTAGACTGACCGAAGTCTCGCCGAGGGGGGCTTAGGTGGCCAAGAACAACATCGCGACGACGCCCACGCGCCAAACGAGTAGTGGACGGACGTCGAGCACCGGCCGCACGGTGGTGTCTTCTGACCGCGCACGCAGAGCCATCGCCAAGAGGTTGATGGCCCGTACCTCAGCTATGACGACGGCCACGCTGGAGGAAATGGGGCGTCGACATTCCTGGTTCCGTGACTTATCGGTCGAGGAGAGATCGTGGATCTCGATCGTGGCTCGCTCAGGTATTGACGGCTTCGTCCAGTGGTTTGCTGACGACGATGCCGAGCCTTATTCCCCCACTGACGTCTTCGACGTAGCTCCCCGATCGATGACTCGCAAGATCTCCTTGCACCATACAGTCGAGCTCGTTCACACCACGATTGACGTCGTCGAGGCTCAAATTGAAACCGAGATGCCACGCGGCGATCGCCAAGTACTGCGCACTGCCATCGTCCACTATTCCCGCGAGGTGGCCTTCGCCGCCGCCGAGGTGTACGCGCGAGCCGCCGAGCGCCGCGGTACCTGGGATGAGCGTCTGGAATCCCTCGTCGTTGATGCGGTCGTGCGAGCCGATGCCGATGAACAACTTATCTCGCGAGCCTCCACTCTCGGCTGGCGCCCGGGCATCAACCTATGCGTCGTCGTCGGACGGGCACCAACGACCGAACATGAACTCCATGTGCTGCGACGCGACGGGGAGCACATGCAGATGACCGTGCTGGCCGCCGTGCAATCCGACCGGTTAGTCGTCATCTTAGCCAGTGAAAAACTCGTCGACGATACGGCAGCCGTAGCCGCGAGTGAAGCCCTCGCAGACCACTTCGCAGCGGGACCAATTGTCGTTGGGCCCGTCGTCGCCGATCTCACGTTAGCCCCGGTGTCCGCCCGCGCCGCCCTCTCCGGAGCACGTGCGGCACGAGCCTGGCCAGAAGGTCCGCGGGTAATGGCAGCCGTCGACTTACTTCCCGAACAGGTCCTCTCTGGCGATGCCGATGCCACGGCATGGCTCGTTAACGAGGTTTATAGCCCCCTCGCCGCAGCCAGCGGAGACCTCATGGACACCACTGTCTCCTTTCTGGATCACGGCTGCTCTGTGGAGGGCACCGGTCGGGCGATGTTCATTCACCCCAATACCGTGCGCTACCGCCTCAAGAGAATCCAAGACGTCACTGGCTACTCCCCGTCGGATCCTCGAGAAGCCTATGTGCT
>ERZ1023183.8-NODE-8-length-104124-cov-10.903843_pt1 | contig 104124 bp, 94 predicted proteins | sample MGYA00521095_ERZ1023183 | MGnify/ENA primary metagenome ERZ1023183 (study PRJEB32759, sample SAMN07749889) | skin metagenome | biome: transportation; feature: city; material: polyester macromolecule | host: Homo sapiens | place: Hong Kong:TW line | collected... | reverse complement strand
ACATCAGCCAAGCGCGTTCCCCGTCCGAGCACGCCGTCAGCACACCCTCGGGGCCTCGTACGGAGTACTCGCGCGGCGAACGGTCCATCCCCCGACCGTAGCCGTCGTCAGCGCCTCGTCCGGGTCGCTGCAGCACGTGACGACGTGGCTTCCATGCCAGACCGGAAGGGGAGGATCGTCTCGAAGGCCTGTGGCACGTGCACCGTGACGCCCGACGCGCGGGCCTTGCGCGTGACGAAGGCACGGGTACGCCGGGGCCGGTCGAGGGGGAAGGGCATCGGCCGGAGGCCGCGCGAGAGGGGTCGGCCAAAGTCGTCCCAGTGGATCGGCACGACGAGCCGCGGCCCGGTCGCCCCGACCACCTGCTCCCAGTACTCGTCCTGGAAGTCCGCGTCCTGCCGGCCGACCCCGTCGTCACCCACGGCGGGCTGTCGGCGGGCATGGGCGGCGCCGTCCACGGGGACGTCGGCGACCGGGTGACCGTGACGGTCCGCGTCCGCAACGCCGGTGGCATGCGGCTGCTCGTCAAGGGCAAGGGCGGCACGCTCCTCCACCTGCGCTGGCTGAGCTCCGACGACGAGACGGCTCGCATCCGGGTGAGCATCCCCGAGGGCGGCGGGTACGTCCGTGCCGAGGTCCGTGGCCGGCCGAACGGGCTCGAGGGCGACATGGAGGCGATCACGAACCCGGTCTGGTTGCGGGTCGGAGACGCGCCAGCGGGCGCGGTGAGCGACGTGCCGCCGGTGCCGCAGCGGGTCGGCCCGCGGCGCACGGTCTGAGCGGCGCCGGGTCTTCCCCGCGCAGCGGGGGACAATCGGTGCCGTGAACGAACGCAGGTGGGCCAGGCCCGGGCGTGGTGCCCTGGTCGCCGTCGTCGCGGGCATCGTGGCGCTCACCCTCGCGTCGCTCACGTTCAACGCGGCGACGACGCCGGGGCGGACGCTGGATGCCCCGGGTGGGCGCGACGTCCAGACCTCGGTCGGTCGGATCCACTACGAACGGTGGGGCGAGCACGGCACCCCGGTGGTCCTCGTGCACGGGTTCGCCGAGTCGACGCTCGCCTGGTCCCTCACCGCCCCCGAGCTCGCGCGTCACCACCGGGTCTACGCGCTGGACCTGCCCGGTTTCGGGTACAGCGGGTACACCGGCCGCTACACCCTCGACGACGAGGTGGCGGCCCTGGCCGCGTTCCTCGAGGCGCTCGACATCGACCGCCCGATCCTCGTCGGTCACTCGATGGGTGCCGGTGTCGTCGGGGAGCTGGCGCGCCGCCGTCCCGACCTCGTCTCCGCCGTCGTCTTCGCCGACGGGGACGCACTCGCCTTCGAGGGCCGCGACCGTCCGTCGCGGGCGGCGGAGGTCGTCGTCGGGTCGCCCTACGCCACCTCGGCGCTGCGCCTGGGCCTGCGGTCCCGGTGGGTGCGGCGCGAGTTCTTCGCGCAGGCCTGCGGGTCGGTGTGCCCCGCGGCGACCGACGAGCTGATCGATGCGTGGGTCCGGCCCATGCGCCAAGGCGCTGCCGAGAACGCCCTGAGGACGATGGCGAGCCAGCCGATGGTCGCGATGACGCCCCAGCAGGTCCGGCAGATCCGGGTGCCGCGCGGGATCGTCTGGGGCGAGGAGGACACCACCTCCGGCGGCTCGCTCGACGGCGCCCGTGCCGCCCTCGGGGACCCACCGACGGTCGTCATCCCGGATGCCGGTCACCTGCCGATGGTCGCCGACCCGAAGGGGTTCGCCCACGCCCTTGAGCTCGTCATCGACCGCATGGGTACGTTGACCGTTGAAGGGGGCGAGCCATGAGCGAGCAGGAGTCGCCGGAGGTGGTCACCGCCGGAGCGGTCGAGCAGGGGAGCGAGGCCGGCGGGAGGGACGGCAGCGCGACCCTTGTCGAGCTGCTCGGACGCGCCAGCCCTCGGGGTGGTCGGCCGGGTGCGAAGGCAGTCCTCGACGTCGCGTCGGCCAAGATCGTCACGTTCGAGTTCGACACCGGCGACGTGCTCAACGACCACGCAGCTCGCCACCCCGTCCTCATCCAGGTCGTGCGCGGCCGGGTCGAGCTCGAGCTGCCGGACCGGCAGGTCGAGCTCACACCCGGCGCGGTGATCCACCTCACCCCGATGCTGCGTCACGCCGTGAAGGCGCTCGAGCCGAGCACCCTCGCCGTCACGATGCTCCTGCCGCACGACTGACGCCCGCACGGCGGGCCCTCGGCGGTGGTGGGCTCGCTCCGTGGTGCCCCACCCGGAGAGGAGCCGTGGCGCGCGGCGCCCGAGACCTCGGTACCGTCGTCGAGGTGGACACCTTCACCCGGGACGGGCTGACCTTCGACGTCCTCGACGCCGGGCCGGTGGACGGTGACGTCGTCATCCTCCTTCACGGCTTCCCGCAGGACGCGCACGCGTGGGACGCGGTCACCCCCGTGCTCGGCGGCACGGGCCTGCGCACCCTTGCGCCGTGGCAGCGCGGGTACTGCCCGGGAGCCACCCCGCGGGAGATCGAGCGGTACGAGATCGGCGAGCTCGTCGCGGACGTCCGCGCGCTCGCCGACGCCGCGGGCGCCGATCGGGTGCACGTCGTCGGCCACGACTGGGGTGCGGTCGTCGCGTGGGAGATGGCCCTCCGGCACCCGGACCGGGTGGCCACCCTCACCGCGCTGTCCGTACCGGCGCCCGGGGCGATGGCATGGGCGACGCGGAAGGGCCCGCAGCTCGTGCGGAGCTGGTACATCGGCGCCTTCTGCCTCCCGGTCCTGCCGGAGCGCGCACTCGCGAACGCCCGCGGCCGGCTCGACCGCAGCGGGCTGGACCCCGCGGCGGCCCGCGGCTACGCCGAGCGATTCCCCGACCCGTCCTCGTTCACCGGACCGCTGGCCTGGTACCGCGCGATGGGGTGGAGCGCCGCGCGACGGTCCCGTGTCGCGCACCTCCGCCCGCTCGCCGGCCCGCCCACGGCAGGCGCCGTGCGCATCCCCACGACGTTCGCCTGGGGCCTGCACGACCAGTTCATCTCTCGGGCCGCCGCCGAGCGCTGCGGCCGCTTCGTCACCGCGCCGTATCGCTTCGTCGAGCTCGATGCGAACCACTGGTTGCCGGAGAACGAGCCGGACGCCGTCGCCGACCTCGTCCTGCAGCGGGTCCGTTCGACAGGATGACCCCGGCCCGTGACTAGGGTTGCGGGTGTGAGCGCCGAACCCGCGTCCGACCAGCTCGTCCGGCTCGCCGACCGCCGCGGTGTCGCTACCGACTACTGGGACTGGCAGCAGCATCACGTCCGCGTCCCCGCGCCCACCCTCGTCGCCGTGCTCGACGCGCTCGGCGTCGACGCCTCCGACGACGACGCGGTCGCCCGAGCCCACCGTGACCTCGACGACGCGCCGTGGCGGCGCACCCTCCCCCCGACCGTCGTCACGCGCGCGGGCTGGACGCCGTGGGTGGCGGTGCACGTCCCGCACGGCACCGGGGTCGCCCTCCACGTCGAGCTCGAGGGTGGGGGCCGGCGTCGGGTTCGTCAGCTCGACCACTGGGTCGAGCCGCGCGAGGTCGACGGCGAGCTCGTCGGCGAGGCGACCTTCGAGCTCGACGCCGACCTCCCGCTCGGGTGGCACCGCCTCGTCGCCGAGGTCGAGGGCCGCGACGCGCAGGACGACCCGACGGCGTCCGCCACCCTCGTCGTCACCCCGCAGAAGCTCGAGCTGCCCGACACCCTGGGGGAGCGGGGCACCGGGCTCGCCGCGCAGCTGTACCAGGTCCGCAGCGCTCGTTCGTGGGGGATCGGGGACCTCGCCGACCTCCGGGAGATCTCCCGCTGGGCGGCGGCGGACCTCGACGCGGACTTCGTCCTCATCAACCCGCTGCACGCGAGCGATCCGATCGCCCCGATCGAGCCCTCGCCGTACCTGCCGAGCACCCGCTCGTTCGTCAGCCCGCTGTACATCGCGGTCGACGAGGTCCCGGAGCTCGACGGCGCCGACGGTCTGACCCGGGCGAGCGTCCTCGCGCTCGCGGCCGAGGGCCACCGGCTCCACGCGGACGACACGGTCGACCGGGACGCCGTCTGGCGCGTGAAGTCCGAGGCCCTCGAGCTGCTCCACCGCCTGCCCCGCTCGGCCGACCGGCAGGCCGACCTCGACGACCTCGTCGAGGCTCGGGGGGAGGCCCTCGTGCGGTGGGCGCGGTGGTGCGCGATCGCCGAGGTCCACGGCGCGACGTGGCCGGAGTGGCCGGCGGAGCTGCGCTCGCCGACGTCGCCGGCCGTCGAGGAGTTCGCGCTCGCGCACGCCGACCGGGTCGACCTGCACCTGTGGCTCCAGCTCCTCGCGGACGAGCAGCTCGGCGCCACGCAGGCCGCTGCCACCGACGCCGGGATGGGACTGGGGATCCTTCACGACCTCGCCGTGGGGGTGCACCCCGAGGGGGCCGACGCCTGGGCGCTGCCCGACGTCCTCGCCCGCGGTGTCACCGTCGGCGCGCCGCCGGACCAGTTCACCCAGAAGGGCCAGAACTGGAGCCAGCCGCCGTGGCACCCCACCCGCCTCGCGGAGGCCGGGTACGGGCCCTACCGCGACATGGTGCGCGCGATCCTCGCCCACGCCGGGGGCATCCGCGTCGACCACGTCATCGGCCTCTTCCGGCTGTGGTGGATCCCGGAGGACCAGGAGCCCTCGGCCGGCACCTACGTGCGCTACGACCACGAGGCCCTCGTGGGGATCCTCGCGCTCGAGGCGCACCGGGCCGGCGCCGTCCTCGTCGGGGAGGACCTCGGCGTCGTCGAACCGTGGGTGCGCGACCACCTGCGCGAGCGCGGGATCCTCGGGACATCCATCGTGTGGTTCGAGCACGACGACGCCGGCGCCGTCATCCCGCCAGCCAACTACCGCGAGCTGTGCCTGGCGACCGTGACGACCCACGACCTCCCACCGACCGAGGGCTTCCTCGACCTCGTCCACGTCGACCTGCGTGACGACCTCGGTCAGCTCACCCGGCCGGTCGAGGAGGAGCGCGCCGACGAGGAGGCCGCCCACCGGCTCATGGCCGCCGCCCTCCGCGCCGAGGGTGTCCTCGGCGCCGACGAGCCTCTGCAGGGAGCTCGCGGCGTGCGGGCCCTGCACGCCTACGTCGCCCGGACCCCGTCGCGGCTCCTCGCGTACGCCCTCACCGACCTCGTCGGCGACCGGCGGCCGATCAACCAGCCCGGGACCCACCGGGAGTACCCGAACTGGTCGCTCGCGCTCACCGGCGCGGACGGCCGGGTGCTCGCCCTCGAGGACGTCCCGCGCACCGTCGCGGAGCGGGACGTCGTCCCGCGACGGACCTGACGCGCGGGCTACCCTGTGGGCGCGGGGAGGGGCCCCGCATCCATCAGAAGGGGTTGGTTCTCAGATGCGCACCATGCTTGCGGCGGCCTCGGCCGTCGCCCTCTCCGCCGGGCTGGCGGTCTCGACCGCCGCGCCGAGCCAGGCAGCCGGCGGCGCCTGCTACACGGCAGTCACGCCGCGGGTCTACGTCGACTCCTCCACCGAGTGGGTCCGCGCGGTCTTCAGCGACTCCTGCAAGACGTACAACGCTCGGGCGCTCTGGTACGCCGTGGACCCGGGCGGGGTCAAGCGCGACCACTGGATCTACGACTCGGACGGCTCGGGTGCCCGTCGCTCGGCGAGCATCACCGACGGCTCGCGCCTGGGCCGCTGGAAGTCGTCGGCCGGCGGTGCGATCAACCAGGCCACCGGCGCCCGTCTCGAGCAGAACTACGACTACACCCTCATCCGTCTGCGCTCGCTCCTGTCCATCAGCGGCACGGCCTACGACCCCGGTGACAAGGTCGTCATCCGCGGCCGCGCGAAGCGCTACTCGCCCGCCGCCAACACCTACCGCGCGTGGAGCGGGGTGAAGGTGAAGCTCTACGTCCGCAAGAGCTCGAGCAGCCCGTGGGTCCTGCGGTCGAGCAAGAACGCCGACCGCTACGGCCGCGTCTCGTTCACCACCTACGCGCCGTACGGCTACGACTTCCACCTGCGCACGTCGTCGACGTCGAACACGTGGGGCAAGTACAGCAACTGGATCAGCGAGAACTGATCTGCCCTGTCGGGTCGCGCGTCGGCCGGTCGTCCTGAGGGGCGGCCGGCCGACCCGTTCCCGCCGGGTGACCGCGGGTCGGGCGAAATGGCGTGCAGCGGTGGCGGATCCGCCTCCGGAGGTCTCATTTTGATCACCGCGACGGGGGCGCCTTTGAGTCGGCGCGATGAGGGGACTAACGTCCGACCATTCAGACAGACCGACGGTGGTCCCGACCCGCACACCCGTGAGTCCGGCGCCATCCAGGAGGACCGCACATGGCGACGACGCCGACGGAGATCGATCCTGCATCGGTCCAGGTCACGGAGACCGACGGGAAGGCGAAGGCCATCGAGGGCCGCAGCCCGTGGGAGCTCTTCCGTGCCCGCCTCCTCAAGGACAAGCCGACCCTCGTCGTCCTCGGGATCGTCGTCTTCGCGCTGGTGCTCGCCGTTCTGGCACCCCTGCTGTGGAAGCTCGGCGTCATCAACCCGACGAAGGGCGACATCTCCCTGCTCAACATCGAGGAGGGGTCGATCCCGAAGGCCCCGTGGGGCGGGATCAGCGCGGCGCACCCCTTCGGCGTCGAGCCCGGTACCGGCGCGGACGTCCTGTCGCGCGTCATCGTCGGCGTCTCGCTCTCGCTCGTCATCTCACTCGCGGCCGCCTTCATCGCGGTCGGTCTCGGCACCGTCCTTGGCATCGTCGCCGGCTACTCGCGAGGGTGGGTCGACTTCGCCCTCAGCCGCCTCATCGACCTCACGCTGACGTTCCCGCAGACCCTCATGCTCATCGCCCTCTCCGGCGTCGCCGTCGAGCTGCTCAAGCGGGTGCTCCACCTCTCCGACGGTGCGCTCGTCAACGGGCTCTACGTCGCCCTCGTCCTGGGCATCTTCGGCTGGCCCGGGTTCGCCCGCATCATTCGTGGTCAGGTGCTCTCGCTGCGCGAGCGCGAGTTCGTCGAGGCCGCGCGCAGCCTCGGGGCCAAGCCCGGCCGGATCTACTTCAAGGAGCTGCTGCCCAACCTGTGGGCGCCGGTACTCGTCTACTTCACGCTCCTGCTCCCCTCGTTCATCTCGGCCGAGGCCGCGCTGTCCTACCTCGGCGTGGGCATCAAGCCCCCCATGCCCACCCTCGGCAACATCCTCGCCGACTCGGTGAACTACGCCGACGCGGACCCGGTGTTCTTCACGATCCCCGCGCTCGTCATCGCCACCCTCGTCCTCAGCCTCAACCTGCTGGGCGACGGGCTCCGGGACGCGCTCGACCCCAAGTCGAACCGCTGACCCCCACCAGACCCCCTGGGCCATCAGCTCGGGGAAAGTGCACCGCTCATGCGGCGCAAGATTCGAAGGAGATCGCATGATCCGCAAGACGAAGGCCACGAGCGCCGCGGCGCTCACCGCCGTCGCCGCGCTTTCCCTCGCCGCCTGTGGCGGCGGCAGCAAGGACGGCGGCGAGGCCGCCGGGGGAGAGGCGGAGAAGGGGGGCACCCTCCACTACCTGACCTTCAAGCCCGCCGAGTCGCTCGACCCGCAGCGCATCTACATCGGCCGTGACATCTTCAACACGAGCCGCCTGGTCTACCGCGGCCTGCTCCAGTTCCCCGTGGGCGAGCAGGACCCGATCAAGGCCCAGACGCCGATCCCGGACATCGCCGAGGAGGTCCCGACGTCCAAGGACGGCAAGACCTGGACGTTCAAGCTCAAGTCCGGCGTCAAGTGGGAGGACGGCAAGGACGTCACCTGCGAGGACTTCAAGTACGGCGTCTCGCGCAACTTCGCCTCCGACGTCCTCGACGGCGGTCCGTTCCAGTACCCGACGGGTTACCTCGACATCCCGAAGGACAAGGACGGCTCCTCGAGGTACAAGGGCCCCTACAAGAAGACCGGCCAGGACCTCTTCGACAAGGCCGTCACCTGCAAGGGCAACGAGATCACCTACAAGTTCAACAAGCCGTGGGCGGACTTCCCGGCCGCGGTCGCGGGCCTGCACGCCTTCGCCCCCTACCGTGAGGACAAGGACCAGGGCGCGAAGAACAAGCTCGTCGTGTTCTCCAACGGCCCCTACAAGCTCGAGGGCGCCTGGAGCAAGAACAAGGGCGGGACGTTCGTCCGCAACGACCAGTACGACCCGAAGACGGACGAGGGCACGCGCGCTGCGAACCCCGACAAGATCGTCTTCACCCAGGGCCTCGAGAACGAGATCATCGCCGACCGCCTCGTGAAGGACTCCGGCGACGACAAGTACGCGATCACCGACCGCAACATCCCGCCGTCGAAGTTCGCGACCGTCAAGCCGGCCGAGTCCCGGACGACGAACGTCACCTCGCCGTACGTCTTCTACCTGGTCCCGAACGTCAAGAACATGCCGAACGTCAAGGTGCGTCAGGCGCTCGCGACGGCGACCGACAAGGAGGCCTACATCGCGGCCGAGGGTGGCAGCAAGGCCTCCGAGCCTGCGGTCTCGATCATCAACCCCTCGATGGAGGGCTACGCGGAGAACCCGGCGTTCAAGGACATCCCCGCCGCCGGTGACCCCGAGGCCGCCAAGAAGCTCCTCGAGGAGTCGGGCGTCAAGACGCCGGTCAAGCTCAAGGTGACGTACCAGAAGTCCCCGATCATGGACAAGGCGTTCCGCGCCCTCAAGGAGGGCTGGGACAAGGCCGGGTTCGACACCCAGCTCAACCCGCTGGCGGACACGTACTACGACGTCATCAACAAGCCGAGCAACGACTCCGACGTCTTCCAGGGCGGCTGGGGTGCCGACTACCCGTCGCTCGCCACGGTCCTGCCGCTGCTCTTCGACGGCGGTCAGCTGTCTGCGGCCAACGTCGGCAACAACTACGGCCGCTACGACAACCCGGAGGTCAACAAGGCGTTCGAGGACGCCCTGACGATCGAGGACCCGAAGGAGGCCGCGGCCGCCTACCAGAAGGTGGACGTCACGCTGGGTGAGGACTACGCCTACATCCCGCTCGACATCCAGAAGTTCTACTTCCTCCGCGGCTCGAAGGTCACGGGGTACCAGCAGACCGAGGCCACCTCGATGTTCCCGGACCTGGGGACCATCGGCGTCGCCAAGTGACGCAGCGTCCCGCATGAACGACGCCTGACCTGGGTGGGGGCCGCGACGAGCGGCCCCCACCTCGGGCGCCCGGCCCGGGTGCCCACCCCTTCTATCCCTCCACCCGAGAGGTCGAGCCCCCGCGGCTGGTGCCATGTTCGCCTACGTGATCCGACGCATGTTCTCCGGACTGATCATGCTCGTCGTGATGAGCTTCGTGACGTTCCTGCTCTTCTTCAACGGCGCGGTCGATCCGGTGCGCTTCACGTGCGGCAAGGCCTGCACGCCCACGGTCCTCGAGACGAACCGCAAGACCCTCGGGTTCGACGACCCGGTCCCGGTCCAGTACGGCAAGTTCGTCAAGGGCATCTTCGTCGGGCGCAACTACCCCGACGACCCCGAGCTCGCGAAGACCTCCCCAGAGACGATCGCCCGCTGCGACGCGCCCTGCCTGGGCTACTCCCCGCAGCAGAGCGCGACCGTCACCTCCGTCATCGGGGACAAGATCCCCGTGTCGGTCTCCCTCGCCATCGCCGCCTTCATCCTGTGGATCGTGTTCGGCGTCCTCTTCGGCGTCATCGCTGCGCTGAACAAGGGGAAGTTCCTCGACAAGCTGCTCGTCGGTGGCTCGCTCCTCTTCTTCGCCTTCCCCACGTTCTGGATCGGCAGCTTCGCCTACCGCTTCATCGCCGTGCGGTGGGAGCTGCTCCCCGTGCCCGAGTACGTGTCGATCGCCGACGGGGGTGTCGGCGCGTGGGCGCTCGGCCTCTTCCTCCCGGCGCTGACCCTCGCGCTGTTCTACATGGCCGGGTACGTCCGCATCACCCGCGCGTACGTGCTGGAGTCCATGTCCGAGGACTACCTGCGGACGGCGAAGGCCAAGGGGCTCCAGCCCCGCAAGATCCTGTGGAAGCACACGATGCGCGCGGCGCTCACGCCGCTGGTCACCATCGCCGGGCTCGACTTCGCGGCCCTGCTCGGCGGCGCGATCATCACCGAGTCGGTGTTCAACTACGACGGCCTGGGCAAGCTCGCCCGAGATGCCGCGACGACCTGGGACCTGCCGATCACCGTCGGGATCGTCCTGCTGCTCGCGACGTTCGTCATCATCGCCAACATCATCGTCGACGTGCTCTACGCGGTCATCGACCCGCGCGTGAAGTACGTCTGATCGCCGAGGACCGCCTGTGACACCCTCCAGCACCCCCTCCGCGGCCACCGCCGCCGGCGCGCGCCCGACGCACCACACCGTCGGCGAGCCCCTGCTGTCCGTCCGGGACCTCAAGGTCCACTTCCCGACCGACGACGGCCTCGTGAAGTCCGTCGACGGCCTGTCCTACGACCTCGCCCAGGGCGGCACGATCGGCATCGTCGGCGAGTCCGGGTCCGGCAAGTCCGTCTCGAGCCAGGCGATCATGGGTCTTCACCGGGGCACCCGTGCCCAGCTGTCGGGGGAGATCATCTTCGACGGCAAGGACCTGCTGACGATCGGCGACGAGGAGCTGCGTCAGCTGCGCGGCCGGGACATCGCGATGGTCTTCCAGGATCCGCTGAGTGCCCTCCACCCGTACTACACGGTCGGCAACCAGATCATGGAGGCCTACCGCGTCCACCACGACGTGTCGAAGAAGGCCGCCCGGACGCGGACCGTCGAGATGCTCGACCGCGTCGGCATCCCCAACGCCTCGGCTCGCGTCGACCAGTACCCGCACGAGTTCTCCGGCGGCATGCGGCAGCGCGCGATGATCGCGATGGCCCTCATCAACGACCCGCGGCTGATCATCGCCGACGAGCCGACGACCGCGCTCGACGTCACGGTCCAGGCGCAGATCCTCGACCTGCTGCGGGACCTGCAGACGGAGTTCGGCAGCTCGATCATCATCATCACCCACGACCTCGGGGTCGTCGCGGAGATGGCCGAGCAGATCCTCGTCATGTACGGCGGGCGGGCGGTCGAGCGCGGGAGCGTCGACGACATCTTCTACGCCCCGGAGCACCCGTACGCCTGGGGTCTGCTCTCGTCGATGCCCCGCATGGACCGGGTCCGCGAGGAGCGGCTGCGGCCGATCGCGGGCAACCCGCCCTCGCTCATCAACCCGCCGGCCGGCTGCGTGTTCAACCCGCGCTGCCCGTACGTCGACGAGGCCCGGCTCGGCTGCGTGTCGAAGCCCCCGGCGTTCGACGAGAGCTCGCCGCACCCGGTCCGGTGCCACATCCCGCACGAGACCCGCCGCGAGATCTTCCAGACGAAGGTGAAGCCGACCCTATGAGCAGCTCGAGCACCAGCGCGACCACGGCGGGCACGACGGACCGGTCGGACGCGCGCCACGACCCGCGCGAGGCGATCCTCTCCGTCCGCGACCTGAGGAAGCACTTCCCCCGCAAGACCCGCGGCATCATCCGCCGGGCCGACGACCCGGTGAAGGCCGTCGACGGCATCTCCTTCGACCTCTACCCGGGAGAGACGCTCGGCGTCGTCGGCGAGTCCGGGTGCGGGAAGTCCACCGCGGGGCGCACGACGCTCCAGCTCCTGCCGCCGACCTCGGGGACGATCACCTTCAAGGGCCAGGACATCACCGGCATCAAGGGCGAGCGCCTGCGGAAGATGCGCACCGAGATGCAGATGGTCTTCCAGGACCCGGTGGGCTCGCTCAACCCGCGCCAGACGGTCGGCTCGATCATCGGCGCCCCCTTCGACATCCAGGGGATCACGCCCGAGGGCGGGGTGAAGGCCGAGGTCCAGAGCCTCATGGAGCGCGTCGGGCTCAACCCCGAGCACTACAACCGCTACCCCCACGAGTTCTCCGGCGGTCAGCGCCAGCGGATCGGCATCGCCCGCGCCGTGGCGCTGCGCCCGGAGGTCATCGTCTGCGACGAGCCGGTCTCCGCGCTGGACGTGTCGATCCAGGCGCAGGTCGTCAACCTCCTCGAGGACGTCCAGAAGGAGTTCGGCGTCACCTACATGTTCATCGCCCACGACCTCTCGGTCGTCCGGCACATCTCCGACCGCGTCGCGGTGATGTACCTGGGCAAGATCATGGAGATCGCCGACCGCGACGAGCTGTACGCCAACCCCCAGCACCCGTACACCCAGGCGCTGCTGTCGGCCGTCCCGCTGCCGGACCCGCGCAAGGAGGACAAGCGCGAGCGCGTCCTCCTCACCGGCGACCTGCCCAGCCCGATCAACCCGCCGAGCGGCTGCGTCTTCCACACCCGCTGCCCGAAGTTCCGCACCGAGCTGAGCGACGCGGACAAGGCCCGTTGCACCGGCGAGGTCCCCCAGCAGCGGCGGATAGGGGCCGACCACGAGGTCGCCTGCCACTTCGCGGCGACGACCGACAAGGCGATCGTCTGACCGCCGAGCGACCCCGGGACCCGGTCCACGCCCCGAGCGAGGACCGGGTCCTCGTCGTCGGGGCGGCGATCGTCGACGACCTCGACCGACCGACTCGGCTGCTCGCCGCCCGGCGCACCGCCCCGGAGGCGCTCGCCGGACGGTGGGAGCTGCCCGGGGGCAAGGTCGAGCCGGGGGAGGACCCGACCGACGCGCTGCACCGGGAGCTCGCCGAGGAGCTCGGGGTCCGCGTGCGCGTGGGCGAACAGGTGCCGGGTCCGCTGGCCGACGGGACCTGGTCGCTCACGGGCCGGTACGTCATGGCCGTGACCCTCGTCGCCGTCGCCGAGGGCGCCCCGCGCCCGCTCGAGGACCACGACGAGCTGCGCTGGCTCGCCGCCCACGAGCTGCGCGACGTCCCGTGGATCGAGGCCGACCTGCCGATCGTCGACGCGCTGGGCGAGCTGCTGCGCGGCTGACCGGATTGGGGCTGGCGGGGCTCGGCTGCGACAATGCGGCAATGCCCATGACCCATCGGTCCGACGTCCGCAACGTCGCCATCGTCGCCCACGTCGACCACGGGAAGACGACCCTCGTCGACAAGATGCTCTGGCAGGCCGGCACCTTCGGCGAGCACGACCACGTCGACGAGCGCGCGATGGACAGCGGCGACCTCGAGCGCGAGAAGGGCATCACCATCCTCGCGAAGAACACCGCGATCCGGTACACCGGGCCGTCGGCCGCGGAGCACGGCGCCCCCGACGGGGTGACGATCAACATCATCGACACCCCCGGCCACGCCGACTTCGGCGGTGAGGTCGAGCGCGGCCTGTCGATGGTCGACGGGGTCGTCCTCCTCGTCGACGCCTCCGAGGGCCCGCTGCCGCAGACCCGCTTCGTGCTGCGCAAGGCGCTCGCGGCGAAGATGCCGGTCATCCTCTGCATCAACAAGGTCGACCGGCCCGACAGTCGGATCGCCGAAGTCGTCGACGAGGCCTACGAGCTGTTCATGGACCTCGACGCCGACGAGGACCAGATCGACTTCCCCATCGTCTACGCCTCGGGCAAGGCCGGCGCCGCCTCGCTCACCCGCCCGGCGGACGGCACCCTCCCGGACAACGACGACCTCGAGCCGCTGTTCGCGACGATCATGGAGACGATCCCGGCGCCGTCGTACGACGAGGACGCCCCGCTCCAGGCGCACGTGACGAACCTCGACTCCTCGAACTTCCTCGGCCGCCTGGCGCTCCTGCGGGTCTTCAACGGCGAGATCCGCAAGGGCCAGCAGGTGACGTGGTGCCGCCACGACGGCAGCCAGCAGCGGGTGAAGATCACCGAGCTGCTCATGACCGAGGGCCTGGAGCGCAAGCCGCTCGAGGACAAGCCCGCGCTGCCCGGCGACATCATCGCCATCGCCGGCATCCCCGAGATCATGATCGGCGACACCATCGCCGACGCCGAGAACCCCGTCCCGCTGCCGGTGATCACCGTCGACGAGCCGGCGATCTCGATGACGATCGGGACGAACACCTCGCCGCTCGTCGGCCGCGGCCCGACCCGTGGCACGAAGGTCACCGCCCGCCTCGTCAAGGACCGGCTCGACAAGGAGCTCGTCGGCAACGTCAGCCTCCGGGTCCTGCCGACAGAGCGCCCCGACGCGTGGGAGGTCCAGGGTCGCGGCGAGCTCGCCCTGGCGATCCTCGTCGAGCAGATGCGCCGCGAGGGCTTCGAGCTCACCGTCGGCAAGCCGCAGGTCGTCACCCGCGAGGTCGGCGGCAAGGTCCACGAGCCGGTCGAGCGGCTGACGATCGACACCCCGGAGGAGTTCCTCGGCGCGATCACCCAGATCCTCGCCGCCCGCAAGGGCCGGATGGAGCAGATGACCAACCACGGCACGGGCTGGATCCGCATGGAGTTCCTCGTCCCCTCCCGTGGCCTCATCGGCTTCCGCACCGAGTTCCTCACCGAGACCCGCGGCGCGGGCATCGCGCACCACGTCTTCGAGGACTACGAGCCGTGGTTCGGGCCGATCCAGACCCGTGTCTCCGGCTCGCTCGTCGCGGACCGCTCGGGGCCCGTGACGTCGTACGCCATGGTCAACCTCCAGGAGCGCGGCACGCTGTTCGTCGAGCCGGGCACCGAGGTGTACGAGGGGATGATCGTCGGCGAGAACTCCCGGGCGGACGACATGGACGTCAACATCACGAAGGAGAAGAAGCTGACGAACGTGCGCGCGTCGTCGGCCGACAACTTCGAGAAGGTCGTCCCGCCGCGCAAGCTCTCCCTCGAGCAGTCCCTCGAGTTCTGCCGGGAGGACGAGTGCGTCGAGGTCACGCCCGACGCGGTCCGCATCCGCAAGGTCGAGCTCGACCAGAACACCCGTTCCCGCGCCGCGTCGCGGGCGCGCAACTCCTGACCCCGAGCCCGGGACCGCCGTGATCGCACGCCTCCGCCTGCCCCTCCTCGCCGCCACCCTCGCCGGCGCCCTCCTGCCCCTGTCGGGGTGCCAGGACGGCGGCACCGGGCCCGCGCTCCCGACGGAGGAGCCCCGCCGCGGCGAGCTCACGCTCCTGTCGCTCGGGCCGGTCCTGGCGTGGGATCCGCAGCGGGTGAGCGGGCGGGAGACGGCGGGGTACGCCAACCGCCTCTTCCTGCGCAGCCTCACGGGCTACACCGCGGTGGCGGACGGCCAGGGGCGCCCGCGGCTCGTCGGGGACCTCGCGACCGGGACGGGGACCGCGGACAGCACCCGCACCCGGTGGTCGTTCACCCTCCGCAAGGACGTGCGGTGGCAGGACGGTTCCCGCGTCACGTGCGCGGACGTCAAGTACGGGGTGAGCCGGTCCTTCGCCCGGGAGATGGCCGGCGCCTACCCCCCGGTCCTCCTCGACGTCCCGCGCAGCGCGTCGGGCCGCAGCATCTACCGTGGGCCGTGGGAGACCGCGAAGGGGTCCGCCGCTGGTCGGCGGGCGTTCGACCGGGCAGTGACCTGCACGGGCCGGACGATCACCTTCCGGCTCGCGGAGCCGATGGGTGACTTCGACCAGGTCGTCTCGACACCGGCGTTCGCCCCGTTCAAGAAGAGCCGGGAGCGGAAGAAGGACAGCCTCTACGACGCCTTCTCGACGGGGCCGTACCGGCTCGACGGGCGGTGGACGCCCTCGAAGGGCGGCACGTGGGTGCGCAACCGGTACTGGACGCGGTCCGCCGACCCCATCCGTCGCGCGCAGCCGGACCGGATCCTCCACCGGGAGGGGCTCGACCCGCAGGCCGTCGTCGAGGACCTCGTCGGTGGCGGCGCGAACCGGGCGGCGATCGCGATCGAGCCGGTCCCCCGGGCGCTGTGGCCCGTCGTCGACCAGGCGGCCGGCCTGAGCACGGTCGTCACGCCCAACCAGCTCGTGGACTACCTCGCGCCGAACGTCCGCCGCGGCCCGATGGCCGACGAGCACACCCGGCGGGCCCTCGCCCTGGCGACCGACCGTCAGGCGTTCGTCGACGCCCTCGGCGGAGACCGCGCGGCCGAGCCGACGTGGTCGCTGCTCACCCCCGCCCTCCCCTCGAGCCACCCCCCGCGGCTGGAGAGGGGCGCGCACGGGAACGCCGCCAGGGCGCGGGCCGAGCTGCGGAAGGCGAAGGACCGTACCCCGCGCATCGTCGTCGCCTACCGGGACAGCCCGCAGGTCACCGAGGGGATGAAGGCGCTCGAGAAGGGATGGGAGTCCGCCGGCTTCGAGGTGACCCTCGAGCCGTTCGGCAAGGACTACTTCGCGAAGGCCGCCCAGCCGGCGACTGCCCGGACCGTGGACGTCTTCTGGTCGAACTGGGGTGCCGACTGGCCCTCGGCCTCGACCGTCCTCCCGCCCCTGTTCGACTCGCGCACGAACCTCACGTCGACGAGCAACGGCCGTGACTACGGCGCGGTGAAGGACGTGCGGACCAACGCGACCTTCGACCGTGCGAGCGCGATGCGCTCCTCCCGGAGACGTGCCGGGCTGTGGGCCTCGGCCGACATCCGGCTGCTCGAGCGCGGGATGTACGTGCCGATCGCGCAGCGGCGCTCGGTCCTCGTCCACGGCCCCGACGTCTCCGAGGTGACGACGAACGACGCCTACGGCGGTGCGGTCGACCTCGCGACGATCCGGGTGGCGAGGTGACCGTCGCGGCGGGGACCGTCCTGCTCGTCCACGCCCACCCTGACGACGAGCTGCTCTCGACCGGCGTCCGCCTCTGCCACGACGTCGCCGCCGGTCGTGACGTGCACGTCCTCACGTGCACGCTCGGGGACGAGGGCGAGGTCATCCCCCCCGGGCTCGCGCATGTGGTCGCGGGGCGTGAGGGCGCGCTCGCGTCCCACCGCCTCGGGGAGCTGCGGGCGGCCCTCGCCGCGGCGGGGGCCACGAGCCACGTCCTGGCGGAGGCCGACGGTCGCGCGCGCTGGCGCGACAGCGGGATGGCCGGTTCGGCCGCGGCGGACCACCCCGACGCCTGGGTCGGCTCCGACGACGAGGCTGTGGACGCGGTCCGGGAGGTCCTCGCCCGCGTCGCCCCCGACGTCGTCGTCACCTACGACGCCGGCGGCGGGTACCAGCACCCCGACCACGTCCGGACCCATGCCGTGACCCGTGCCGCCGTCATCGCCGAGAACGCCGAGCTGGCCGCCGACGGCCGGGCACCGATCCGCCTCGAGATCGCCCTCACCCCCGCCTCGTGGGCGCGTGAGGACCGCGCGTGGGTCCGGGAGCACGCGGAGCAGCTCGAGGCGCTCGGCTGGCGCATCCCCGCCGAGGACGAGGGGTACCCCGTCTCCGTCGTCGACGACGCGCTCGTCCCGATCCGGGTCGTCGATCCTGCTGCGGCCCGGAGCCGCGCTGAGGCCCTCCGCCACCACCGCACCCAGGTGATCGTCACGGCCGACGGGCAGGCCCACGCCCTGTCCAACCTCGTCGCCGCCCGGCTGCCCGACCGGGAGGGCTACGCCGAGATCGACCCGGTCACGGGCGAGCACCGGAGCGCCGGATGACCCGGGCCGCCGACGACCGGCTCCCGACGCCGGACGAGTTCCGCCACGCGATCGCGCGCTTCCCCACCGGCGTGGCCACGGTGACCACGATCGCCGACGGTCACGACCACGCGATGACCGCGAGCTCGGTGGTCTCGCTCTCCCTCGAACCACCGGCCCTGCTGTTCTGCGTGGCGGTCGGGTCCCGCTTCCACGAGGCCGTGCTCAGCGCCGGCGTCTGGGGGGTCTCGGTCCTGGGTGGCGGGCAGCGGTCCGTCGCGGACTGGCTGTCGGCCCCGGGTCGACCGGTCCTCGGTCAGCTCGACCGCGTCCCGCACCACCGCGGACCTCGCACCGGGGTCGCCCTCGTCGAGGGCGCGCTGGCCGCCTTCGAGTGCCGGACCCGGGCGACGCACCGCGACGGTGACCACGAGATCGTCGTCGGCGACGTACTCTTCGTCGACCGACCCGACCGTGCCGGCGCAGCCCTGGTACGGCACCGCAGCACGTACGGAAGCGTGGGCTGAGCAGTGAGAGACGACTACGACGTCGATGGTGCCGTCGCGGACGACCCCGGCCCCCGGCACGGGGCCGGGCCTCGGGAGGACGACGTCTTCTGGGAGACCGCCCCCGCCGCCGAACGGCCGGGCCGTGCCCCCGGGTGCGTCGCCGTCCTCGCCGGTATCGCTCTGCTCGCCGGGCTCTACGTGGGCCTCGCCCTGCTGGGCGGCGACCGCGTCCCACGGGACACCCGCATCTCCGGCGTGGCCGTCGGTGGGATGACGCACGACGAGGCGAAGCAGGCGTTGCGCGACGGTCTCGCCGACCGCGTGGACGCCCCGGTCACGGTCGACGTGGATGGCAAGCGGGTCCGCATCGATCCCGACGAGGCGGGACTGGCCATCGACACCGAGGCCTCGCTGTCCGGCCTCACGGGGTTCAGCCTCGCGCCCGCCGACCTGTGGCACCACTACCGCGGGGGAGTGCGCCGGGACATCGAGACCCGGATCGACGAGCAGACCCTCACGGACGCGGTCGAGAAGCGGACGGCGTCCGCCGAGCGGAGGTCGGTCGACGGCGCCGTCCGGTTCTCCGGCGGGAAGGTCGTCACGACCCAGCCGGTGGAGGGGCTGTCGGTGGACACGACCGCGACCCGGGACCGGATCGCCGAGGGGTGGCCCGCGGTGAACTCCTTCACCGCGACGACGGAGGTCACCCGCCCGCGCATCGGCAAGGAGGCGGTGGACGCCTTCGTCCGGGACGTCGCCGAGCGCGTCGTCTCCGGACCGGTGACCATCCGTGCGGGGGCGCGGTCCTTCCAGGTCCAGCCCGCCGAGGTGACGCCCGCGCTCTCGGTCGAGGAGGAGGGCGGCGCGCTCGGTGCCAGGGTCGACGACAAGAAGCTCGCGGCCGCGGTCGTCGCGGCGGGCGAGCGGGCCGGCGTGGTGCGACCCGCGCAGGACGCGACGGTCGCGTTCACGGGGCGGACGCCGACCGTGACCCCCTCGAAGGTCGGCCACGGCATCGACCGCGCCAGCGTCTCCAAGCCCGTGTGGCGTGCGATGACGGACACCGGCGCCCGGACGGCACGGGTGCGCGTCACCCGTCTCGAGCCGGAGCTGACGACCGCGCAGGCCAAGGCGGACCTGCCGAAGGAGAAGATCTCCACCTTCACGACGTACATGCCGCCGAACCCGCCGCGGACGGAGAACATCGTCATCGCCGCGCGGACGCTCGACGGGACCTACGTCCCGCGCGGCAAGACCCTGAGCCTCAACGCGGTCCTCGGCGAGCGGACGGCCGCGAAGGGCTACAACAAGGCGCCGGTCATCAACGCCGGCCGGCTGACGAACAGCTACGGCGGCGGCATCTCACAGCTCTCGACGACCCTCTTCAACGCGGTCTTCTTCTCCGGCGCGAAGATCGAGGAGTTCCACCCGCACTCGTTCTACATCTCCCGCTATCCCGAGGGGCGGGAGGCGACGATTTCCTGGCCCGACGTCGACAACCGGTTCACGAACGACACCAAGGGTGGGATCCTCGTGCGGTCCTTCGTCTCGGGCAACGCCGTGACGGTCGAGCTGTGGGGCACGAAGACGTGGGACGTGAAGGCGACGAAGAGCCCGCGTCGGAACATCCGTCAGCCGCGCAAGATCGTCGACCGGTCGCCCGGCTGCGTCCCGCAGTCGCCGTCGGAGGGCTTCGAGGTGACGATCGGGCGGATCTTCAGCCGCGACGGCAAGCAGGTACGCACGAGCTCGTTCGTCACCCGCTACATCCCCGAGGACCACGTCGTGTGCGCCGGGCCGACCAGCGGCGGCGGTAGCTCCGACTGACGTTCAGGCGCGGGCGAAGGTCCGCACCGGCCCCTCCACGGTCAGCGACACCGCGTCCCCCGGCTCGGGCAGCTCGCTGCCGCGCACCCGCGCGCTGACGACCACGTCGCCGGCTCGCAGGATCGCCAGGGCGTCGTGCCCGAAGTAGGAGGTCCGCTCGACGACGGCGCCGACCGCCCCGTCGCCCGGCGGGCGCAGCCGGACCTGCTCAGGGCGGACGAGGACCTCGACCTCCCCGCGGCTGGGAGGACCGTCCACCGTGAGGTCACCGAGCGCGGTGCGCACGACGCCTGCGTCGGCGACACCCTCCAGCCGCACGGCGTCGCCGAGGAAGGCCGCCTCGGCAAGGTCGGTCGGCTGCTCGTAGACGGTGCGGGGCGCGCCGACGGAGGTCAGCCGACCACCGCGCAGGATCGCCACCTGGTCGGCGAAGGAGAGCGCCTCGCCCTGGTCGTGGGTGACGAGGACCGCGGTCGCGTCGCGCTCGGCGAGCGCTCGCGCCACCGCGGCGCGGGTCTGCGCCCGCAGGCCGGTGTCGAGGGAGGAGAACGGCTCGTCGAGGAGGACCACGTCCGGTTCGAGCGCCAGCGCGCGGGCGAGCGCGACCCGCTGCTGCTGCCCGCCGGACAGCTCATCGGGACGGCGTCGGGCGAGCCGGGGGTCGAGCCCGACGAGCTCGAGGAGGTCACCGACGCCCTCGCGTCGCCGTCGCCTCCGCCGGTCCCAGCCGAAGGCGACGTTCCCCCCGACGTCGAGATGGGGGAACAGCCCGCCGTCCTGACGGACGTACCCGATGCCGCGCCGCTCCGGCGGCACGTGGCGACCGGGGCCCGTGACGAGCCGGTCGCCGATCTCGACCTCGCCGGCGTCGGGACGGACGAAGCCGGCGATGATCCGCAGCAGGGTGGTCTTCCCGCAGCCGGAGGCCCCGAGCACGGCGGTCGTCGACCCTGCGGGGACGTCGAGGTCGACCGCGTGCAGGACGGGGACGCCGGGGGTGTAGGAGGCGGTGACACCGCGGACGCGGACGGCGGTCACCGGGAGGCCCCGGACTGCCGCAGCATGAGCAGGGTGACCGGCGCGGAGAGGACGATCATCAGGGCAGCGTAGGGCGCGGCGGCGACGTATTCGATCTCGGAGGTCGCCTCCCAGAACCCGGTGGCGAGCGTCTCGGTCCCGGTGGGGGCGAGCAGGAGGGTCGCCGTGAGCTCCGTGCTCGCGGCGATGAAGACGAGCGCCGCGCCGGTGAGCGCCGAGGGGAGGACGAGCGGGGCGACGACCCGGCGGAAGGTGTCGAAGCCGTCGGACCCCAGGGCCCGGGCGGCCTCGGACAGCTCCGGCGGCGCGGCGGCGAGTCCCGAGCGCAGGGTGACCATCGCGCGCGGGACGAAGAGCACCGAGTAGGCGACGACGAGCATGCCGGCGCTCTGGTACAGCGCGGGCAACCAGCGCACGGCGATCGTCACCATCGCCAGGCCGACGACGACGCCGGGCAGGGCGCTGGCGAGGTAGGTCACCCGTTCCATGGCGATGGTCCCGACGTTGCGGTGGCGGTCGAGCCGCCACGCGCCGGGGAGGGCGGCGAGGATCGCGACGACCGCGGCGGCGGCGGCGAGCAGGAGGGTCGACCCGGCTGCCGCCAGCAGCTCCGCGGCGCCGGGTGCGCCCCGGTCGACCCATCGGACCAGCCACCGGCCGACCTGGCCGAGGGGGACCGCGACGGCCAGCAGCACGACGACGGCGAGGAGGAGCGTGGCGGGCCAGCGCCAGGGGCCCAGGGCGGAGCGTCCGGCGCGCTGGTGGACACCGCGGCCGAGCCGGGCGGTGCGCGCCCGGCCCCGCAGGAGCATCTCGAGGCCGAGCAGGGCCAGGCACATGACGACGAGGACCATGGCGAGCATCGCGCCCTCGTCGTTGCTGAAGCCCATCGAGTACTGGGTGAGGATCGCGGTCGTCACCGTGGGGTAGCGCATCATCTCGAGGACGCCGAACTCGGCGAGCAGGTGGAGCGCGACGAGGAGCGCACCGCCGCTCGCGGCCGGACGCAGACGGGGCAGGACGGTGCGCAGCACGGCGGCGCGGGGTCCCAGGCCGAGCGACCGGGCGACCTCCTCGTCGGCGAGGTCGAGGTCGCGCAGCACGGCCGCGACCGGCAGCAGGACGAACGGCAGGTAGGCCAGCGTCGTCACGAGCGCAGCCCCGCCCAGACCCTCCATACCCGGGACCGCCGAGGTCCACGCGTAGCTGCTGACGAAGGCGGGGACCGCGAGCGGGGCGGTGAGGAGGATCCGCCACAGGCTCGGCGCCGGGACGTCGGTGCGCTCGACGAGCCACGCGCAGCCGATGCCGAGCACGACCGTCGCGGGCACGGTGACCCCGACGAGCGCAAGGGTGTGACCGACGAGCTCGCCCATCCGCGGACGCAGGAGGTAGGCGGTCACCTCGTGCCAGGGGGCGCCGAACGCGCGCGAGGCGACGACGAGGAGGGGGGCGAGGCTGATCGCCGCGACGGCGAGGGCTGCTGTCGAGACGGTGGCCCGCCCGGCCGTCGCGCGGAGGTCAGAGGATGCCGACATCTGTCATGAGCGTGGCGACCTTCTCCGAGTCGACCTTGCTCGGGTCGACGGTCGGCGGGTCGAGGCTGTCGAGCGGCGGGAGGGCGGGGTCGGAGGTCGCGCCCTTCGAGACGGCGTACTCCATCGATCCCGAGTCGGCCAGGACCTTCTGGCCCTCGACGCTCGTCACGTACTCGAGGAACTTCCTCGCCTCGGCCTGGTGCTTGCCGTTCTTGAGGATCCCGCCGCCGGAGAAGCTGATGAAGGCGCCCGGGTCCTCGTTCTTCAGGTAGTGAAGCTTCGTGCTGCCCGAGCTCTCCTTCGTGCCGGCCTGGTCCTTGTACCAGTAGTAGTGGTAGATGACCCCCATGGGCACCTCGCCGGCGCTCACCGCCTTCATCGTGGCGATGTTGTTCTCGTAGATCTTCGCGTTCTCCTTGAGGCCCTCGAGCCACGCCTTCGTCTCGTCCTCGCCGCGCTGGACGATCATCCCGGCGACGATCGCCTGGAAGTCGGGCTTGGCGGCCCCGGCGCCCCAGCGGCCCTTCCACTCCGGCTCCTGGAGGTCCATGAGCGAGGCCGGCAGGTCCTTCTCCGCGATCTTCTCCGGGTTGTAGACGATCACGGTCGAGCGGGCGGCGACGGACGTCCACGCCCCCGAGCTCGGTCGGCGCCCCGCCGGGACCTGGGCGGCGACCTTCGCCGGGACGGGGGCGAACAGGCCCGCGTCCTCGACGAGCGTCATCGCCGGGCTGTTCTCGGTGAGGAAGACGTCGGCGGGCGAGCGCTCACCCTCCTCGACGATCTGGTGGCCCATCGAGCCGTCCTCGCCGTCGCGGATCTGCACCTTGATCCCGGTCTTCTTCGTGAATCCCTCGGCCCACGCCGTCGTCACCGCGTCGTGCTGCGCGGAGTAGACCTGCAGCGCCTCGGGGTCGGGGGAGTAGCCGGCGTCGCTCGAGGATCCGCACGCCGACAGGGCGAGAGGGACCGAGACGACGGCGGCGGCGAGCAGGGTGCGGCGGCGCATGGAGGGCCTTTCTTCGGGAATCAGGTGGTGGTCGGGGTCGGGGAGGGGGACGGGACCCGAGCGGTGCGCCAGGCGGTGCTGACGGCACGGGCGAGCGCCCAGTACGCGAGGCCGACGGCGAGCGAGGCGACGACGCCGGTCCAGGAGTGCCCGACGCGCCCCAGGACGTGGAACTGGACGAGGTAGATGTGCAGCGAGGCGGCGGCGAGCGCTCCGAGCGCGGGCACGAGGGCTCGTGGGACCCGCACGTGGGGGACGAGCCCCAGGAGCGCGATCCCAGCGAGGACGGTCGCGTTGCGCTGGGGGTCGGGGAAGAAGGTGGCGCCCCCCGCGGCGACGACGGCGAGGGTGATGAGGGACTCGCGACGTCGGCGGGCGAGACCGAGGGTCACCCCGGCGAGGACGAGCCACAGCACGGTGGGCGGCGTGCCGCGGGTCGGGCCCGTGCCGTCGGGCACGAGAGCGAAGCGGGGAACGAGGGCGATCGCGGTGCACCCGAGGGCGAGCGCCCAACGGTGGCGCGCGGCGAGTCCCACGGCGCTGCGGACCGGATCCCGCCAGCGAGTCGGGACGAGATCGGGCAGGGCCCGGACGAGCGCGACCGCGCCCGCGACGGCGACGGTGCACGCCAGCATCGCCTCGACGAACCAGAGCTCGATCCGCGGGCCCCACTCGACGGTTCCGATGGCCCAGTTGAGCAGGAGCACGTTCTCCCAGCCGTAGGCCCCGGTGGCGAGATGGACCAGCAGGGCGACGAGCATCGAGGGGATCGCGATGGCGCGGACCGACCGGGCCGTCCGGGCGAGCAGCTCGCCGACCGAGGGTGCGGACAGGGTGAGCCCGGCGAGGTTCGCGCCGGCGATCGCCAGGAGGGTGTGCGCCCCGCCGGGCACGTCGACCACCGTCGCGTGGGTGGCGCAGATGGTCAGGACCGCCAGCGCACGGAGCACCATGGAGGTCTCGACCGTGCTCCAGCGCGCTGAGCCGGTCGGGGCCGGGCGCTCGAGGAGCTCGCGCAGCGGGCGGTGCTGCCAACCGCGCGGGAGGGGGCCGAGGACGTCGGTCAGGCCGAGGCTCACCGGCACGAGCGTGAACGAGTCGCCGCCCTGGGCGGCGAACGAGAGCTCGAGGTCGACCGGGCGGCCCAGCGCCCCCTCGACGACGGCGGCGACCCGTTCCGCCGCTGGCACGGCGCCCTCGCGGCCGGCGTGCCGGGTCCGCCGACCGCGGGCGGGCGGTCGGTCGTGCGCGGCCGCGGCCGCCATCCGGTCCACCTTGCCGCTGGGCAGCCGGGGCAGCTCGTCGACGAGCGCGACCGACACGTTGGCCGGGGCGAGCCCTGCGGCGGAGGCCGCCACCCGCGCGGCGCGGTCGGGCCCGGACGTGGTGGTGACGCGCAGGACGGCGTCGTCGCTCGTCACGCAGGTCTCCAGGCCGGCGGCGCGCAACCGTGACTCGACGGCGGCGAGGTCGATGCGCAGGCCCATGATCTTCGCGAACCCGCTGCGCCGCCCGTGGATCCGGAGGCGGCCGTCGGGCGTGACCGAGGCGAGATCGCCGGTGCGCAGCTCCGGCACCATCCGACCGAGCGCGAGGTCGGCCGGCTCGTGGGCGTAGCCGAGCATCACCCCGGGGCCCTCGACGACGAGCTCGCCGACGGGTCGTCCGGCGCGCGCGCTCAGCTCGGCTGCCCCGTCCACCGACCCGTCCAGCCGCACCGTCGTCCCGGGGACGGGGCGACCGACGAGCCCTGGGGCGGCGGCGACCTCCTCCGGCCGGTGGACGGCGATCCGTGCCGTCGCCTCCGTCTGGCCGTACATGACGGCCAGGCCCCACCCGGCGGCCCGGCCGCGGCGGGACCAGGCGCGGACCTCCTCGGCGGGCAGCCCGCCGCCGGCCTGGGTGACCAGGCGGAGGCTCGGGAGGGTGTCGAGGTGGTCGGTGTGCTCGAGCAGCCGGAGGGTGTGCGGGACGGCCGGGACGACGGACACGTCCGCCGTCCGGGCCAGGTCCCAGGCGGCCGGGTCGGTGACCGAGGCGTCGGTGAGCGCGATGCCGCCGCCGCAGACGAGCTGGCTGTGCAGCACCGAGAGGCCGAAGCAGTAGTGCAGCGGGAGCGTCGTCAGCGCGACGTCCCCCTCCCGCAGCCCGAGCGAGGCGGCGATGGCCCGCGCGTTGGACAGGACGCCCTCGCGCGACAGGCGGACGAGCTTCGGTGAGCCGGTCGAGCCCGAGGTCGGGAGGAGCAGCGCGAGGTCGTCGTGGAGCAGATGGCGCGGGCCGCCGCGGTCGACCTCGAAGGGGATGGCGCCCTCGCCCGTCGCACGGACGTCCGGTGACCAGCGGTCGAGGAGGTCCTGCGGTGCGTCGGGGGCGGTGACGAGACCCACGTGCCCGGCAGCGAGGACGGCGAGGTGGGCGACGACGGCGTCGAGGTCCCGGCTCAGGGGGACGTGGACGAGGCGGCGCCCGTCCGCCGCGTCCGGCAGGTGGGCGGCGGCAGCGATGACCCGGGTGCGGAGCTGGCCGCGGTCGAGGACCCGTCCGCCGGGCAGGACGACCGCGGAGCGGACGTCGTCGTGCTGCTCGCCGAGGAGGTCCAGGGACGGCCCCGCCGTCGGCGCCGCCAGCGGGCGCACCTCCTCGACCACCGTCATGTAGGTAAGCCTAACCTTGCCCCATGACGAACGGTGCGCAGGTGGACGTGTGGTGGGCCACGTTGACGTCTGCCGACATCGCTCTCGCCGGCTGCCTCACGGCGGCCGAGAGCCGGAGGCTCGAGGGGCTCGGGGCCGGAGCCGCCGCCGGTCGCTTCCTCGTCGGCTCCGCGCTGCTGCGGATCGCCGCGGCCGACCGACGCGGGTGCAAGGCGGGCGAGGTCGAGCTCACCCGGACCTGCCCGGACTGCGGTGAGCCCCACGGGAGGCCGGTCGTCGCCGGCGGCCCGCACCTGTCGCTGTCGCACGCGGGTGTCCTCGTCGTCGTCGCCGCGGCGGACGTCCCGGTCGGCGTCGACCTCGAGCGCGTCGAGGACGGTGCCGACCCCGGGGAACGCCGGCGCCGGGACCGCTGGGTGGTCGACGAGGCGGTGCTCAAGGCCGGCGACGAGGGGGCGCTGGTCGCGCTCGAGGCGCCCCTGCCCGGGTACACCGGCGCGCTCGCCGTGGTCGCCCCGGCCCCGCCGACGGTCCGTCACCGCCGGGCGAACGAGCCGCTCGCCCGGCTGCGGCGCGAGGGGTGACACCGCGCCGGGTGCGGGTCAGTCGCGGGCGGGCACGACCCGGGCGGCGGTGATGCGGGAGCGCTCGACGACGACGTCACCGCGTCGCCGGGTCCGCAGCGTCACCGTCTCAGCATCGATCGTGATGACGTCCCCGACGGTGTCCGTGAGCGAGGCGCCGGTCGCCGGGTCCCGCTCGGGCAGACGGTGCCGGACGGCGGCGCGCAGGCCGGGTACGAGGCCGTCTGCGGGGTCGCGACGTGCCGGGGCCGGTCCGTCGTCGGCGTCGTGCACGGCCCGAATAGTATGTGCGGCATGACGTACGTGATCGCGCAGCCCTGTGTCGACCTCAAGGACAAAGCCTGCATCGACGAGTGCCCGGTCGACTGCATCTACGAGGGTGAGCGCAGCCTCTACATCCACCCCGACGAGTGCGTCGACTGCGGTGCGTGCGAGCCCGTCTGCCCCGTCGAGGCGATCTACTACGAGGACGACGTCCCCGAGGAGTGGGCCGAGTACTACAAGGCCAACGTCGAGTTCTTCGACGACCTCGGCAGCCCCGGCGGCGCGGCGAAGATGGGCCTCATCGCCAAGGACCACCCCCTGATCAAGGCGCTCCCGCCGCAGTCGCACGACGAGTGACAGGCGCCCCGTGGCGCTGACGCTCCCCGACTTCCCCTGGGACTCGCTCGCTTCGTACAAGGAGCGGGCGAGTGCCGTTCCCGGTGGGATCGTCGACCTCTCCGTCGGGACCCCGGTCGACCCGACGCCCGCCGTCCTCCAGGACGCCCTGCGGCGGGCCGCCGACGCCCCCGGGTACCCGACGACGTGGGGGACGCCCGCGCTCCGGGAGGCGGTTGCCGCTTGGTTCGAGCGCACCCGCGGCTGCCCCGGGGTCGACGCCGACTCGGTCCTGCCGACGATCGGGAGCAAGGAGCTCGTCGCCTGGCTGCCGACGCTCCTGGGCCTCGGCCCCGGGGACGTCGTCGGCATCCCCGCCGTCGCGTACCCGACCTACGACGTCGGCGCGCGCCTCGCGGGTGCCGATCCGGTCGTCGTCGACGGCCTCGCGGCGTTCGGGCCGCCGACCCCGTCCCGCACGCCGAAGCTGCTGTGGGTCAACAGCCCGGGGAACCCGACGGGCAAGGTCCTCGGTGTCGATCACCTGCGCAAGGTCGTCGGGTGGGCGCGGCAGCACGGCGTCGTCGTCGCGAGCGACGAGTGCTACGCAGCGCTCGACTGGCGCCCGGGCGCGGACGGCCCGAGCACCCCGAGCATCCTCGACCCGCGGGTCTGCGACGGTGACCACACCGGCCTGCTCGCCGTGTACTCGACGAGCAAGCAGAGCAACCTCGCCGGGTACCGGGCGGCCTTCGTCGCCGGCGACGCCGCGCTCGTCAGGCGGATCCTCGAGGTCCGCAAGCACGCCGGGATGATCGTGCCCGCACCGGTCCAGGCGGCGCTGCTCGCCGCGGTGACCGACGACGCCCACGTGGCCGAGCAGAAGGAGCGGTACCGCGCCCGCCGCGATGCGCTCCGGCCCGCTCTCGAGGCCTTCGACCTGCGGATCGAGCACTCCGAGGCGGGCCTGTACCTCTGGGCTACGGCGGACGAGGACTGCTGGGACACGCTCGACCGGCTGTGCGCCGCCGGCATCCTCGTGGCGCCGGGCGCCTTCTACGGCGCCGCCGGCCGTCGGCACGTCCGTGTCGCGCTCACCGCGTCCGACGAGCGGATCGCGACCGCCGTGGAGCGGCTCACCCGTCGGCGCTGAGCAGCCCGTGCGGTGCCCGTCGGCGGCGGTCGGGCGTGGGCCGCGCCACGTCAGGTGTAGGTTCGAGGTGATCCCGTGCCCCGCGCGACCGGGGGTACGACGCACCCGCCGCCGACCGGGCGGCCCGCGACAAGGACGGATGACATGACGGACAACGGACCCGCCGGAGCGACCCTCTCGGCCGAGGGCAGGACCATCGACCTCCCGCTCGTCAAGGCGGCCGAGGGCAACGACGGATATTCGATCAGCAGCCTCCTCAAGGAGACCGGGAACGTCACCCTCGACGCCGGCTTCGTCAACACGGCCTCGTGCACGAGCGCGATCACGTACATCGACGGCGACGCCGGAATCCTGCGCTACCGCGGCTACCCGATCGAGCAGCTCGCGAAGTCCTCGAGCTTCGTCGAGACCTCCTACCTGCTCATCTACGGCGAGCTCCCCACGAGCGAGCAGCTGGCGACGTTCGAGAACGACATCCGTCGGCACACGATGCTCCACGAGGACCTCAAGGCCTTCTTCCAGGGCTTTCCCCGCGACGCGCACCCGATGCCGGTCCTGTCCTCGGCCGTCTCGGCGCTGTCGACCTTCTACCAGGACAGCCTCGACCCCTTCGACGAGCGTCAGGTCGAGATCAGCACGATCCGCCTGCTGGCCAAGCTCCCGACGATCGCCGCTTACGCGTACAAGAAGAGCGTCGGGCAGCCGTTCCTCTACCCGGACAACAGCCAGACGCTGACCGAGAACTTCATGCGGATGACGTTCGGCTTCCCGGCTGAGCCGTACGAGGTCGACCCGGAGGTCGTCAAGGCCCTCGACCTCCTCCTCATCCTCCACGCCGACCACGAGCAGAACTGCTCGACCTCGACGGTCCGGCTCGTCGGCAGCAGCCACGCGAACCTCTTCGCGTCGGTCTCGGCCGGCATCAACGCCCTCTTCGGTCCCCTCCACGGTGGTGCCAACCAGGCCGTCCTCGAGATGCTCCAGCGGATCCAGGGCGCCGAGTACGACGTCGACACCTTCATGCAGAAGGTCAAGGACAAGGAGGACGGGGTCCGGCTCATGGGCTTCGGTCACCGGGTCTACAAGAACTACGACCCGCGCGCGGCGATCGTCAAGGAGACGGCCCACAGCGTGCTGGGGAAGCTCGGCGTCCAGGACGAGCTGCTCGACATCGCGATGCGCCTCGAGGAGATCGCCCTCGCGGACGACTACTTCGTCGAGCGCAAGCTGTACCCGAACGTCGACTTCTACACGGGTCTGATCTACAAGGCCATGGGCTTCCCGACGAAGATGTTCACGGTGCTCTTCGCCCTGGGCCGACTGCCCGGCTGGATCGCCCAGTGGCGCGAGATGATCGCGGACTCGGAGACGAAGATCGGCCGCCCGCGCCAGATCTACGTCGGCGCCACCGAGCGCGACTACGTGGCGCTCGACCAGCGCTGACCCATCCCCCTGCAGGACCGGACCCCGGTCGTGACCGCCCCCGGTCACGACCGGGGTCCGGTCATCCGGCGACGGTGATCCGCACCTGCTGCTCCGGCAGCGGGTCGGAGGCCTGCTGCCACGACCACGCCTCCTCGCCGCGCGCCCGCGTCCACACCCGGTCGCCGACGGTGACCGAGGTGGTGCGACGGGCCTGCGCCTGCGCGACCGCCCACGTGCCCACGGCCCACGCCTGCCGCCGGGAGGCCGCGGCCACGGTGACGTCACGGCCGGTGGCCGTCCCCCGGACGCCGAGCTCCTCCGACAACGCCGCGCTCAGGCGGGAGGCGTCCCCGGGGCCGTCGGGGTCCTTGAGCCGGCAGCCGAGACCGCCCTCGGTGTGGCCGGTGAGGTTGGAGGCGTACACCCGCCCCTCCCACTCGTGGTCGGCGTAGGCCTCGGGATAAGCGCTGCGCTGGACCCGCTGGGCGATCTCCGTGATCCGCATGTCCTCGTAGCCCTCGATCCGCACGAGGGCGTCGTAGAAGCGGTTGGCGGCGTAGGCCGGGTCGAGGATCTGCTCGCGGTTGCCCCAGCCCTGGCTCGGCCGCTGCTGGAACAGGCCGACCGAGTCCCGGTCGCCGTACGTGATGTTCCGCAGCTTCGACTCCTGGATCGCCGTCGCGAGCGCGATCGTCACGGCCCGCGGCGGCAGCCCCCGCCGCTGCGCCACGGCGGCGATGACGGCCGCGTTGTGCGTCTGCTCCGGGTCGAGCGCCGCGGTCCGCCCCGCTGCGGCCGCCCGGCACGTCGGGGTGACGAGGCCGCGGACGCGCTCGACACCCAGGTGGACCCCGAGGCCGATCAGCCCGACGATCACGAGAGCGGCGACGAGCGGGACGAACCAGCGGCGCCACCCGGGGCCGTCCGGGTCGCGGTGGGTGTCGCGGTGGTCCATCGGTCCCGGGAGGCTCAGTCGTTCGCGTGGAGGGCGTCGTTGAGGACGATGCCGTGGCCCTCACGCTCCTTGGCGAGGACCGTCCCGCTCACGCTGTCGCGCAGGAAGAGGACGTTGCTCGCCCCGGACAGGTCCCGGGCCTTGACGACGGAGCCGTCGGGCATCGTCACCTTCGTACCGGCCGTGAGGTAGAGGCCGGCCTCGACGACGCAGTCGTCACCGAGCGCGATGCCGACGCCCGCCTCGGCGCCGACGAGGCACCGCCGACCGATCGAGACGCGCTGGGTACCGCCGCCGGACAGGGTGCCCATCGTCGACGCGCCGCCACCGATGTCGGAGCCGTCGCCGACGACGACGCCCTGGCTGATCCGTCCCTCGACCATCGAGCTGCCGAGCGTGCCGGCGTTGAAGTTGACGAAGCCCTCGTGCATGACGGTGGTGCCGGGGGCCAGGTGCGCCCCGAGCCGGACCCGGTCCGCGTCGGCCACGCGCACGCCCGACGGGGTGACGTAGTCGACCATCCGCGGGAACTTGTCGACCGAGAGGACGGTGACGTGCCCGGTCGCCCGCAGCCGAGCGCGCGTCGACTCGAAGCCCTCGACGGCGCACGGGCCGCGATCGGTCCACACGACGTTCGGCAGCACCCCGAACAGGCCGTCGAGGTTGATCGTGTTCGGCTCGACGAGACGGTGGGAGAGCAGGTGCAGGCGCAGGTACGCGTCGCTCGTGGAGGCGGGGGCGGCGTCGAGGTCGATCTCGATGGTGACGACCGCGGTGCGCACCCCACGGGCCCCGTCGGTGGTCACGAGCGCCGCGAGCTCGGCCGGGGCGGCGGTGCCGTCGGCGGCGCCGAGGGCGGGCGCGGGGAACCACGTGTCGAGGACCTGGCCGGCGTCGGTCGTCGTGGCGAGGCCGTGGCCCCAGGCGGTGCGTGCGTCGCTCGTCATGGTGCCCAAGGGTAAGGAGGGCACGGGCGGACCACGAATCGGGCGGCGGGGCGTCCGTAGAGTGGCCGGCATGCCGATCGCCCGCCTCGACCTGTCCGCGGACGTCGTCGACCTCGCTGCCGCCCTGTGCGACGCGGAGTCGGTCAGCCTCCACGAGGGGCCCCTCGTCGACGCTCTGGAGGCGGCCCTGGCCGCGCTGTCGTGCTGGTCGGTCACCCGGCGCGGGAACGTCCTCGTCGCCCGGACGGACACCGGGGCCCCGGAGCGCGTCGTCCTCGCCGGGCACGTCGACACCGTGCCCCTGGCCGACCCGCCGAACCTGCCCACCCGCCGCGAGGACCGGGACGGGGCGGAGGTCCTGTGGGGGCGCGGCACCGTCGACATGAAGGGCGGGGTGGCCGTCCAGCTCGCCGTCGTCCAGGCCGTCGAGGAGGCGCTCTCCGCCGGACGGTCCATCCCACGGGACCTCACCGTCGTCCTGTACGACGCGGAGGAGATCGCGAGCGAGCACAACGGCCTGGGCCACCTCGTCGCGTCGGACCCCGACCTGCTCGCCGGTGACCTCGCGGTCCTCCTCGAGCCGACGGGCGGCACCATCGAGGGCGGTTGCAAGGGGACGCTGCGGGTCGAGCTGACGCTCACCGGCACCGCCGCGCACTCCGGGCGACCGTGGAAGGGGCACAACGCGATCCACGACGCGGCCGACGTGCTCGCCCTGCTCTCGCAGCACCTCGCACGCGTCGTCGAGGTGGACGGCCTGACGTACCACGAGGGGCTGCAGGCGGTCGGGATCCGCGGCGGGATCGCGGGCAACGTCATCCCTGACGAGTGCGTCGTGACGATCAACTACCGCTTCGCGCCCGACCGGGACGGGCAGGAGGCGCTCGCGTACGTCCGGGGGCTCTTCCCCGACCACGAGCTCGTCGTCACCGACCTCGCCCCGGGTGCCCGCCCCGGCCTGGACCGGCCCGCCGCCCGCGCCCTCGTCGACGGGCTCGGGGTCGAGGTCGGGCCGAAGGAGGGCTGGACCGACGTCGCCCGGTTCACCGCGCTCGGGATGCCGGCCGTCAACTTCGGGCCCGGTGACCCCGGCCTGGCGCACCACGACGACGAGCACGTGCCGGTGGACCAGCTGCGCTCGTGCGCGTCCGCGCTCGTGCGGTGGGTCCTCGCGTGATGGGGAAGGATGCCCGCATGAGCATCCAGCCGCCGCCCCCCGAGCCCGCGCGCCGCCGGCACACCCACCTCAAGGGCCCGGTCACCCTCCGGGGGTCGAAGGTCCCCGGCACGACGACGGACCAGCGCCTCCTCGACAGCCGGGGCCCCAGCGACTGGGTGCACACCGACCCGTGGCGGGTGATGCGCATCCAGGCCGAGTTCGTCGAGGGGTTCGGCGCGCTCGCCGAGCTCGGCCCGGCGATCTCCGTCTTCGGCTCCGCCCGCACGCCGCGGGACTCCCCGACGTACGACCTCGGCGTCCGGCTCGGCGCCGCGCTCGTCGAGCAGGGGTACGCCGTCATCACCGGCGGCGGCCCCGGCGCGATGGAGGCGGCGAACAAGGGCGCCCTCGAGGCTGGTGGCACCTCCGTCGGTCTCGGGATCGAGCTGCCCTTCGAGTCCGGCCTCAACGACTACGTCGAGATCGGCGTGAACTTCCGATACTTCTTCGCCCGGAAGACGATGTTCGCCAAGTACAGCCAGGGCTTCGTCGTCCTGCCCGGCGGGTTCGGCACCTTCGACGAGCTGTTCGAGGCCGTGACCCTCGTCCAGACGGGCAAGGTCACCTCCTTCCCGATCATCCTCGTCGGGACGGAGTTCTGGAGCGGGATGCTCGACTGGTTCCGCAGCACGCTCCTGCCTGCCGGGGTGGTGTCCGAGAAGGACCTCGCGCTCATCCAGGTGACGGACGACCCGAAGGAGGCGGCCCGGCTCGCCGCGGTGATCGACGATGGGGCCTGAGGTCGTCTGGGTCGTCCTGGGTGCCGCCGCGATCGTCGTCCTCGGGGTGATCGGCGCCCTGCTCGCCGGTCGGCTGCCGTACGACCCGATGGCGCCGGCCACCTCGACCGTCCCGGACGAGGGCCTGCCGGACGGCCCGGTGACCGCCGGGGACGTGCCCGTCATCGCCTTCGACACCGCGCTGCGCGGGTACCGGATGGACCAGGTCGACCGTGTGCTCGACCGCCTCCAGGGCGAGATCGCAGACCGCGACCGCCTCATCGCCCGGCTGCGCGCCGGGACCGACCCGTCCCGAGAGGAGGACCCCGGTGCCGACCGAGTTCGTGCTGCGTCGCCTGGTCCAGGCGCCGCCCGATGACGTCTGGGACGTCGTCACCGACCTGGGGGCGCACGGGCGGTACGTGCCTCTGACGACCGTGACGATGCCCGACCCGGTCGTCGTCGGGTCGACCGTCCACGCCCTGACCCGGCTCGGGCCGCTCGTCCTCGACGACGCGATGCTCGTGCGGCAGTGGCGGCCGCCGGCTCCGGGGTGCCCCGGCAGCGCCCGTCTGCTGAAGACGGGGTTCCTCTCCGGGCACGCGGACATCCTCGTCGTCGGACGCCCGTCGGGGACGCTCCTGACGTGGCGGGAGACGCTCGCGCTCCGGGTGCCGGGCACGCAGGCCGTCAGCCGTCGGGTCTTCGCCCGGGCCGGATCGGTGGTCTTCGGTCGCGTCGTCGACCGCCTGCTGGCCGACGCGGGGATGGACGCCGAGGTCCTCAGCGGCCGGTGAGCTCCGGGCGGCGCTTCTCGAGGAAGGCCGCGACGGCCTCGCGGTGGTCGGCGCTGGCCCCGGTGCGGTCCATGCCCCGCGCCTCGTTCTCGAGGGACTCGGCCAGGCCGTGGGTGGCAGAGAAGCGCACCGCGGCGCGGATCGAGGCGTAGGCGAGGGTCGGCCCGGCGGCGAGCTCGGCGGCGACCTGCGCCACCCGGTCGGACAGCTCGGGCGCCGGGACGACCTCGGTGAGGATGCCGAGGTCGAGCGCCTCGGCCGCCGAGATCGTCCGCGGGCGGAGCAGGAGGTCGAGCGCGCGCCCGGCACCGACGAGGCGTGGCAGCGTCCAGCTCGCCCCGGAGTCGCACGAGAGCGCGACCCCGGCGAACGCGAGGTTGACCGCCGCGGTGTCGGCTGCGATCCGCAGGTCGCACGCGAAGGCGAACGCCGCCCCCGCGCCCGCCGCGACCCCGTTGACGGCTGCGACGACCGGCTTCGGCATCGTCGACAGCAGCTCGACGATCGGGTTGTAGTGCTCGCGGACCGTGGAGCCGAGGTCGGCGTCGGGGTCGGCGAGCCCGGCGGCGTGCTCGCGCAGGTCCTGCCCGACGCAGAAGGCACGATCCCCGGCGCCGGTGAGGACGACGACGCGCACGGTCCCGTCCTCGGCGACCTCGCGCAGGGCGTCGAGCAGCCCGTCCTTCGTCGCGGTGTCGAGGGCGTTCATCGCCTCAGGCCGGTCGAGGACGACGGTCGCGACGGCGCCCGCCCGGTCGAGGCGGACGGGGGAGGTGGCTGCGTTCTCGCTCATGGACCCATCCTCCCCGAGGACCCGGCGTCGGCGGTCGTCGGCACCTGATTTCGCCGGGCGGCCGGCGTCGGGCGATAATGGGCGTCAGACCCGTCGCGCAACGCGTCGGGACCGGTGATGCCCGGCACGATGGAGGACAGACGATGGCGGCGATGAAGCCCAGGACCGGAGACGGCGACCTCGAGGTCGTCAAGGAGGGACGCGGCATCGTCCTGCGCATGCCCCTGGAGGGTGGCGGACGGCTCGTCGTCGAGATGACGCCGGACGAGGTCCGCGCCCTCGGCGCGGCGATCGACAGCTGCGACGGGCTCAAGTGACCCGTTGACGCCCCGGACGCCGGGCCCCGACCGACGTGCTCGGTCGGGGCCCGTGGTCGTTCCCGAGACCGCATCGTGACACGGCTCACCGGCGACGCGGCGCGTCGGCCTACGGTGCCGGTCCATCCCCTCTCGGAAGGCCGTCATGAACCACTCGATGAACGCCGGCTACGGGCTCGCGGTCCGCTGGTCCCTCGCCGATGCGCCGACCGACGTCGCGGACCGGCTGCGCGAGTACGTCGTCGGGACCTCGATGGCGAAGTTCATGTTCCTCGACGGGCTCGGCTTCAAGACGTGGCGGATGCGGGAGGGGGAGTGGTTCGAGGGGACCTACGTCTTCGACTCCGCGCGTGAGCGCGACCTGTTCCGCGACGAGTTCGTCGAGGGCGCGGCCGACTCCCCGGGTTCGCAGATCATCGGCTCGGCCCCGGTCAGCATCGAGGACTTCGAGGTCGTCGCCATCGCGGAGGGCCCGGCCGGGTTCCGCCGCGGCCCCGGCCCGGGGTCGATGGACAGCGACGACTGACGGCTCGGCCTCAGCGCCGCACCGCGACCAGGAGCCCGCCCCCGACGGGCAGCAGGGCGCTCGCGAGACGCTCGTCGTCCCGGAGGCTCTTGCCCAGGTCGCGCAGCAGCACGGTCGTCGCGTCCCGGGAGGCCGGGTCGGCGACGGTGTCGTGCCACAGCATGTTCTCGAGCGCGAGGACCCCTCCCGGTCGCAGCAGCCGGATGCCGTGCTCGGCGTACTCGGGGTATCCCTCCGTGTCGGCGTCGACGTGCACGAGGTCGTAGGCGCCGTCGTTGAGCCGGGGCAGGACGTCGAGCGCCCGGCCGGTGATCACCCGGGTCCGCTGCGGCGGAATCCCGGCCTCGGCGAACGTGCGGCGCGCGCGGCTCGCGTGCTCCGGCTCGACGTCGATCGTCGTGAGGACCCCGTCCGACGGCATGCCGTCCAGGAGCCACGCCCCCGACGTGCCCGCGCCCGTACCGATCTCGATGACGTGCCGTGCGCGGAGCATGGCGGCGATGACCCGCAGCGCCGCGCCCGTCCCCGTCCCGACCGGCGCGGCCCCGAGACGCTCGCCGTCCCGGCGGGCGCGCTCCACCACCGGCGCCTCCTCGACGAAGGACTCGGCATGGGCCCAGCTGGCCGCTCGTGACGCGCTCATGGCGGCACACCCTACGTCGACGGCCCGGTCCCAGCCGCCTCACAGGGGCTCCCGTGACGATGGCGCAGGCCGGGCGGAGCGCCCGGCGCAGCGAGCGGCCGGTCCCGGGCCGAGGAGGATGCAGTGCAGAGAGCGGAGCACACACCCACGACGTGGTCGGCCCCGTCGTGGGAGGAGATCGTCGGCGAGCACTCCGGCCGGGTCTACCGGCTCGCGTACCGCCTCACCGGAGACGTCCACGACGCCGAGGACCTCACCCAGGACGTCTTCGTCAAGGTCTTCCGGAGCCTGCACACGTACGAGCCCGGCACCTTCGAGGGCTGGCTGCACCGCATCACGACGAACGCCTTCCTCGACCGCGCCCGCCGCCGCCAGCGGATCCGGATGGACGCGTTGAGCGAGGAGTCCTCGGCGCGGCTGCCGAGCACGGGCCGTGGCCCGGAGCAGACAGTCCTCGACGCGACCCTCGACGACGACGTGCAGCGCGCGCTGGACGCCCTCCCCCCGGAGTTCCGCGCCGCCGTCGTCCTCTCCGACATCGAGGGCCTGACCTACGAGGAGGTGGGCGCCACGCTCGGCATCAAGCTCGGCACGGTGCGCTCGCGGATCCACCGCGGCCGCGCGCGTCTGCGCGAGGCGCTCGCGCACCGCGACCCGGCCCGGTCGTCGAGCCCGCGGCGCGGGACCCGCACCCGTCCCTCGACGCCGGTCTCGACGCTGCCGACCGTCCGTCTGGCGGGCATCTGATGGGCGCGCCGACCGTCCCCACCCCCCGTGCCGTGGCCGGGCCCGAGCCGACGGAGGAGCTCGTCGCCCGCCTGCTGGCGCTCGCGGAGGACCCGGGGCGTCCGATCGTCGACCATCCGCACGATGCCCTCCCGCGCGTGGCGCCGGGCGAGCCGCCGGCGCACCAGTCCCCGGTCCGGGCCGGGGTGTGCGCGATCGTCGTCGGCGCCTCGTCGGTCGCCGCGGCGTGGGTCGCAGGCGTCGCGGTGCCCCAGGGATCGCCCGCCCCGGCCGGCCCGACGGTTGCCCCGTCGCGCCCTGCCGGCGGTGCGGGGCCGGCGGGAGCCGTCGACGTCCGTCCGGCCCGGCTGCGGTGCTCCTCCGGTCCCTCGGGGTGGTGCTGAGCCCATGACGACGCCTCCCGAGAACCAGCCTTGGTCCGCCCGGCACAATCGCCCCGTGCCCGAGACTGACGAGCCCCGCCCGCACGACCCCACGCAGGAGATCCCCACCGGCGCGACGACGCCGCTGCCGGTGACCGAGCCTGCACCCTCCACGCCGCCCGCGCACGCGACCTCGACGCCGCCCGCGCGCGCCACCGCGGCGCCCCGCGCACGACGCGGCCCGGGCTGGGCGGGCGCGCTGACGATGGCCGTCGCCTCGGCGACGGTCGCCGGCCTGCTCGGCGGGTACACCGGCGGCTGGCTGGAGGACCAGGACGACGACGCCGGCACGACGAGCGTCAGCGTGGCGTCCGGGCGGCCGTCCGGCGCCGGGTCCAGCACCGCCGGGTCGGTGGCGCGGATCGCCGAGGAGGTCGTCCCGAGCGTCGTGACCATCCGGGCGAGCGGATCGGGGGAGCAGGGCGTCGGGTCCGGCTTCGTCCTCGACCGGCAGGGGCACGTGGTGACCAACAACCACGTCGTCGCCGCGGCGGCGGACGGCGGGAGGGTCACCGTCCAGACCTCGAAGGGCGAGCAGCTCGATGCGAAGGTCGTCGGTCGCGACGCCTCCTACGATCTCGCGGTCCTCGAGGTCGACCCGGAGGGGCTGCAGCCGGTGACGATGGGACGATCCTCCGACGTCGTCGTCGGCGACGAGGTCGTCGCCGTCGGTGCGCCGCTGGGGCTGTCGGGGTCGGTCACCTCCGGGATCGTGAGCGCGCTGGACCGTCCCGTGACCGCGGGGCGGGACGACGACCGCTCGTACCTCAACGCGATCCAGACCGATGCGGCGATCAACCCGGGCAACTCCGGTGGCCCGCTGCTCGACATGGACGGTCGGGTCATCGGCGTGAACTCGGCGATCGCCCAGCTGCCGAGCGCCTCGGGCGGCCAGGGCGGGAGCATCGGCCTCGGGTTCGCCATCCCCAGCGACCAGGTCGTCCGCATCGCGGATGAGCTCATCCGTACGGGCAGGGCGGTGCACCCCGTCATCGGCGTGCAGCTCGATCTCCAGTACTCCGGGGAGGGCGTCCGGGTCCTCGACCGCCCCGAGGCCGTCGAGGCGTCCGGGCCGGCGGCCAAGGCCGGCATCGAGCCGGGGGACGTCATCACCGCCTTCGAGGGCCGGCCGGTCTCGAGCCCCGACGCGCTCGTCGTGCTCATCCGCTCGCGGAAGGTCGGGGAGACCGTCGCCCTGACCATCCGGCGCGGGGGTGCCGAGAAGGATGTCAAGATGACCCTCGAGGCATCCGGCGACTGAGGGAGAACACGCGCATGCTCGGCATGAACGGCTGGGAGATGGTGGTCCTCGTCGTCCTCGCCGTCGTCGTCCTCGGCCCCGAGCGCATGCCGGAGTACGCCGCGAAGCTCGCCCGGCTCGTCGTGCGGGTCCGGGACATGGCCAACGACGCCAAGGGCCAGATCAAGGACCAGATGGGTCCGGAGTTCGAGGACATCAACTGGCGCCAGTACGACCCGCGCCAGTACGACCCGCGTCGGATCGTCCGAGAGGCCCTCCTCGAGCCATCGCCCGGGGCCACGGCTGTCGGAGCGACGGCCGTCGGGACCGCCGCGACCGCGGGGGCCACGGGGATGTCGGCGCAGGACGCGGATGACGACGCCGCCGCGCACGCGGTGCCGACGCGGTCGACGTCGTACGACCCCGACCTCGCGGTGCCCTACGACATCGAGGCCACCTGAGGCCTCGAGTCACGGGACGGCGCGCCGCGCGTGCGGCGGCCGCTGATCAGCGGCCGCTGGGGGAGAGCCCGAGCGAGCGTCCCGCGAGGCCACGGGAGCGCTGGGCCAGGCCCTTGGCCACGCCGCGCAGGGCGACCGCCGCCGGGCTCGTCGGGTCGCCCAGGACGACGGGGGTGCCGGTGTCGGAGCCCTCGCGCAGGCGGGTGTCGAGCGGGACCTGGCCCAGGAGGCTCACGTCCGCGCCGATCGTCCGCGTGAGGGACTCGGCGACGCGCTGACCGCCGCCGGCGCCGAAGATCTCCTGCCGCGAGCCGTCCGGGAGCTCGAGCCACGACATGTTCTCGACGACGCCGACGATCCGCTGATGGGTCTGGACGGCGATCGACCCGGCGCGCTCGGCGACCTCGGCCGCGGCCTGCTGCGGGGTCGTGACGACGAGGATCTCGGCCCCCGGGATGAGCTGGGCGACGGAGATCGCGATGTCCCCCGTGCCGGGCGGGAGGTCGAGCAGCAGGACGTCGAGGTCGCCCCAGAAGACGTCGGCGAGGAACTGCTGGAGCGCGCGGTGCAGCATCGGGCCGCGCCAGACGACGGGCTGGTTGCCGGGCACGAACATCCCGACCGAGATGACCTTCACCTCGTGGGCCACGGGCGGCAGGATCATGTCGTCGACCTGCGTCGGCCGGTGCTCGACCCCGAGCATCCGGGGGATCGAGAACCCGTGGACGTCGGCGTCGACGACCCCGACCTTGAGCCCCTCGTCGGCGAGCGCGGCCGCGAGGTTGGCCGTGATCGAGGACTTGCCGACGCCGCCCTTGCCGGAGGCGATCGCGTAGACGCGGGTGAGGGAGCCGGGCTTGGCGAAGGGGATCTCGCGCTCGGCCTGGCCACCGCGCAGGTGCTGACGCAGGGCGGCCCGCTGCTCCTCGTCCATGACCCCGAGCTCGACGGTGGCGTCGGTGACCCCGGGCAGGCGACGCACGGCGGCCTCGGTGTCCTTCGTCAGGGTCTGCTTCATCGGGCAGCCGGCGACGGTGAGGAGGATCTTCACGGTGGCGCGGCCGTCGGCGTCGACCTCGGCGCTCTCGACCATCCCCAGCTCGGTGATCGGCTTGCGGATCTCGGGATCGATGACGGTCGCGAGGGCCGCGTGCAGCTGGTCCTGGGTGGGAACGGTCGACTCGGGCATGGCGGCCATCGTAGGTCGTCCGGGTCCACCGTCCGGCCCGACCCCGGGGGTGCGGACGCTCAGCGCGGGTCGCGACTCTCCGGCGTGTCCGAGGTCCCGTCCTCGACGCCCTCGCGACGGCGGACCTCGAGGCCACGCTCCTCCATCTCCTCGAGCAGCGAGCGCAGCTCGGACCGGACGAAGTCGCGGGTGGCGGCATCACGGAGGGCCAGGCGCAGCGCGGCGACCTCGCGGGTGAGGAACTCGGTGTCGGCGAGGTTGCGCTCGGCCTGGACGCGGTCGCTCTCCATGGCGACCCGGTCGCGGTCGTCCTGCCGGTTCTGCGCGAGGAGGATGAGCGGCGCGGCGTAGCTCGCCTGCAGGCTGAGGATGAGCGTGAGCAGGGTGTAGTTGAGCGAGCGCGGGTCGAACTGGACCGACTCCGGCGCGAAGGTGTTCCACGCGAGCCACACGACGACGAAGACCGACATCCAGATGAGGAAGGTCGGGGTCCCCATGAAGCGCGCGAACCGCTCGGACAGGACCCCGAAGGCCTCCTCGGAGAACACCGACGGGCGCCGGATCAACCGCCGACGGGTGGGCAGCGGCTGGTCGAGCCGGGAGGAGGGACGGTCAGCCACGGGTCACCACGCTCGCTCCGTCCCGCGCGGGCGCCGCGCCCGGCTCGTCCTGGTCGGGGTCGATGTCGTCCTCGGAGATCTCCTCGTGCCGGTCCTCGCGCCAGTCCTCGGGGAGGATGTGGTCGAGGACGTCGTCGACCGTCACCGCGCCGAGCAGGCGCTGGTCCTCGTCGACGACGGGCAGCGAGACGAGGTTGTACGTCGCGAGCGTCCGGGTCACCTCGCCGATGCGGACGTCGACGGCGACCGGCTCGATGTCCTTGTCGAGGAAGTCGCCGACCGCGGCGTGCGGCGGCTCGCGGAGCAGACGCTGGATGTGGAGCATCCCCAGGTACTTGCCCGTCGGGGTCTCGTGCGGCGCCCGGCAGACGTACACGGCCGCGGCCGTCGCGGGGGAGATCTCCTCGCGCCGGACGACGGCGAGCGCCTCCGCGACGGTCGCGTCCGGGCCGAGGATGACCGGCTCGGTCGTCATGAGACCGCCGGCGGTGTTCTCGTCGTACGACAGCAGGCGGCGCAGCGAGCCGGCATCGGCCGGCTCCATGAGACGCAGGAGGCTCTCGGCGCTCTCGGGCGTGAGCTCGGAGAGGAGGTCGGCGGCGTCGTCGGGCTCCATCGCCTCGAGGACGTCGACGGCGCGGGACTGCTTGAGGGTCGCCATGATCTCGACCTGGTCGTCCTCCGGCAGCTCCTGGAGGACGTCGGCGAGCGTGTCGTCGTCGAGCGCGGCGGCGACCTCGGCGCGGCGCTGCGGCGAGAGGTCGTGGATCTGCTCGGCGATGTCGGCGGGCTTGAGGTCGCCCCACGACTCGATGAGCCGGTCGGCGGACTGCTGGCCCGGGGTCGCGGCGAGGCCCGTGACGTCCTCGACCGGGACGACGAAGGTGTCGCCACGCCGCCGGGAGAGCCGCGACAGCGTCGTGCGCGAGCGCCCGAGGCGGCAGAACACCCGCACGATCTCCCAGTCCCGCGTCCGGCCACGCTCGATCGCGACGTCCTCGACCGTCGCGGCGACGAGCTCGCCGTCCTGCAGGGCGGTGACGGGGCGCTCGACGAGCTCCGCGAGGACGAGGGTCTCGGTGCGCCGCTGCTCGAACCGGCGCATGTTCACCAGCCCGGTCGTGATGACCTGGCCGCCCTCGACCGAGGTCACCCTCGTCATGGGGACGAAGACCCGGCGACGTCCGGGGACCTCGACGACGAGCCCGATGACCCGCGGGCGGCGCTTCGGCGGGAAGGTGACGACGACGTCCCGGACCCGGCCGACGCGGTCCCCGAGCGGGTCGAAGACGTCAAGGCTGGCCAGCCTGGCGACGTAGACACGGGTGGGGGCGCTCACGCGGCAAGGCTAACGACGCGCGCAAGTCGAGCGGTCCGCCGTGCGGGCCGTCACGGCGGGCGGCGCGGGTGCGCTGCTACGTTCGAGCGGATCCTCGTCCCCGCACCGGAAGGTCGACCATGCGCAGCGCCAAGGACTTCTTCGCCCCCCTCGCGGTGGGTGCTCCGGCACCGGTCCGAGAGGTGCCGGCCCGCCCGAGCCGGATGATCCACTTCTTCGACCCGAGCAACCCCAAGATGGCCGCGAAGGTCCCGGACATGATCGGGACCGTCGACGTCCTCCTGGGCAACCTCGAGGACGCCGTCAAGGCCGACAAGAAGGAGGCGGCCCGGCAGGGCCTCGTCGACATCGCCAAGGCGACCGACTTCGGCGAGCACACCCAGCTGTGGACGCGGGTCAACGCGCTGGACAGCCCGTGGGTGCTCGACGACCTCACGACGCTCGTCACGCAGATCGGCGACAAGCTCGACGTGATCATGGTCCCGAAGGTCCAGGGCCCCGAGGACATCCACTACGTGGACCGGATCCTGGCCCAGCTCGAGGCGAAGGCGGGCCTGCAGCGGCCGATCCTCGTCCACGCGATCCTCGAGACGGCGCGCGGTGTCGCGAACGTCGAGGCGATCTGCGGGGCGAGCCCCCGGATGCAGGGCATCTCGCTCGGCCCGGCCGACCTCGCGGCCGACCGGCGGATGAAGACGACGCGCGTCGGCGGCGGCCACCCCGGCTACCTCGTTCGCCAGGACCCGCCGAAGGACGCGGACGGCGCCCCGCAGTACGACGCCGAGCGCACCGTCTTCCAGCAGGACCTGTGGCACTACACGATCGCGCGCATGGTCGACGCGTGCGCGATGCACGGGATCTTCCCGTACTACGGCCCGTTCGGGGACATCAAGGACGTCGTCGCGTGCGAGGACCAGTTCCGCAACGCCTTCCTCCTCGGGTGCGTCGGCACGTGGACCCTCCACCCCGTGCAGATCGCCATCGCGAAGAAGGTCTTCTCCCCCTCGGCCGAGGACGTCGCGCACGCCCGCCGCGTCAAGGAGGCGATGGGTGACGGGACCGGCGCCGTCATGCTCGACGGGAAGATGGAGGACGACGCGAGCCTCAAGCAGTGCCTGGTCATCCTCGAGCTCGCCGACCGACTGTCGGCCAACGACCCCGAGCTGGCGGAGCTCTACGCGACGCCCGAGACCACCGAGAACACCGACAACGCGAAGGGCTGAGCACCATGACGAACGAGTACACCCCCCGCCGCTCGGTCCTCTACATGCCGAGCAGCAACGCCCGCGCCCTGGAGAAGGCCAAGACCCTCCCGGTCGACGCGCTCATCCTCGATCTCGAGGACGCCGTCGGGCCGGACGACAAGCCGGCCGCCCGAGAGGCCGCCTGCGCCGCCGTCACCTCCGGCGAGTACGGCGAGCGCGAGCTGACGATCCGGATCAACGGGATCGGCACGCAGTGGCACGACGAGGACCTCGCCGCGGCCGCGAAGGCCGGCCCCGCCGGGATCGTCGTGCCGAAGGTCGGGACCGCGGACGAGGTCCGCCAGCTCGTCGCCGCGATCGAGCAGGCCGGCGCGCCCGAGCACACGAGGCTGTGGGCGATGGTCGAGACCCCGCAGGCGATCTTCAACGCCCGCGAGATCGCCGCCGCCTCCGACCGGCTCGCCGTCCTCGTCATGGGGACGAACGACCTCGTCAAGGAGCTCCAGGCCGCGCACGTCCCGGGTCGGACCCCGCTGATCACGTCGCTCTCGTGGGCGCTGCTCGCCGCCCGCGAGGCCGGGGTCGCGATCCTCGACGGCGTCTACAACGACGTCAAGGACGCCGAGGGCTTCGCCGCCGAGTGCCGGCAGGGCCGCGAGATGGGCTTCGACGGCAAGACGCTCATCCACCCCGGCCAGGTCGAGGTCTGCAACGAGACCTACGCCCCGAGCGAGAAGGACGTCGAGGAGGCCCGCGGGATCCTGCAGGCGTGGGAGGCGGGCGCCGGCACCGGCGTCGTCACCTACAACGGCAAGATGATCGAGAACCTCCACGTCGACATCGCCCGCCGCGTGCTCGCGACCCACGAGGCGATCATCTCGCGCACGGCCTGACCGCGCCCCTCGCAGCGGCCGGTTCGTGGCATCCTTGACGGTGCCGCCGGACCGGCCGCTGCCGCGTCCGACGGGGTGGACGGCCGCAACCGAGTACCCGTCCTGAGCCGATCGAGAGAAGTGACCGCCATGAGCCTGTCCCGTCGAGTCCTCCTGCGCGGGGCTGGCGCTGCCACCGTCACCGGCGCGCTCGTCGCGACCGGGATGGATCCCGCGGCCGCCGTCACCCGCCCCACCCTGCGCGTCGGCTCGCGCAACCAGTGGGTGCGCAAGCTCCAGTGGCGCCTCTACAGCCACGGCTACTGGCTCGACCGGCGCTACCCCGGCTACTTCGACACGACGACCGCGCAGGCGGTCATGGCCTTCCAGAAGATGCGGGGCCTGACCCGAGACGGCATCTGCGGCCCGGCGACGTGGCGGGCGCTCGACAGCATCACCCGACCGGTCGCCCGGACCAAGAGCGGCAGCATCATCGAGGTCAACAAGCGCCGCCAGGTGATGATCGCGGTCGTCAACGGTCGCGTCGCGTGGGTCTTCAACACGAGCACCGGAGCGCCGAGCACGCCGACGCCGGTCGGGCGCTGGCGCTTCCAGCGCGCGATCAACGGGATGGACCGGTCGCCGCTTGGGACCCTGTGGCGGCCGCGGTACTTCTACCGTGGCTATGCGATCCACGGGTCGCGCTCGATCCCCGGCTACCCGGCCTCCCACGGGTGCGCCCGCCTGCACAACAAGGCGATCGACTTCATCTGGGCGCACAACCTCGCGCCGATCGGCCGCCAGATCTGGATCTACTGACCGGTCGACCCCCGGGCGCGGTCACAGGTCGGCAACGACCGGGGCCGCCCGGGCAACCGGATGCGGCGCGTCGGCGTCGGATCGGGTGATACTGGACGACGGGGCATGCCCGGGCAGGACGAGGGGACCGGATTCATCATGGGGATGACGGCACGGCTGGCGAAGGCTGCGCTCGGGGGAGCGCTTGCCGTGGGCGTCGGGATCGGCGGCGCGGCCGTCGCGGGCAGCACATCGACGGACGCTGCCGCATGGGACCGCATCACGGGGACCTCGAGCCCGACCGGGACGTCGTCGACCTCGTCCACCGGCGGCGACGTCCCGGAGGTCCAGGCATCCCCACCCGCGACGACGGTCGGCCGCACGCCGCTGGGGCCGGGCGACCGCGGGGCCCGGGTGATCCGCCTGCAGAAGCGTCTGACCGAGCTCGGGTACTGGAACGGGAAGGCCGACGGCACGTACGGCGAGCTGACCTCCCAGGCGGTGCTCGCGCTGCAGAAGGCAGCCGACCTCGCGCCCGACGGGGTGGCCGGCAGCAAGACGATGAAGGCGCTCGCCGAGGGCGTCCGCCCGACGACGACGGCCTCGGGCGATCTCGTCGAGATCGACATCAGCTCCCAGCTGCTGCTCGTCGTCCGCGACGGCCGCGTCGCCATGACGTTCAACACGAGCACGGCCTCGGGCGAGACGTACGTCAGTCAGGGCGAGACCCGGGTCGCGTACACCCCCCGGGGCGACTACCGGGTCGGTCGCACGGTGAACGGTCCGGACACGGGGCCGCTCGGGACGTTGTACCGGCCGCGCTACTTCAACGGCGGGTACGCGGTGCACGGTGCCCCGTACATCCCCGGGTACCCCGCCTCGCACGGCTGCGCCCGGCTGAGCAACGCGGCGATGGACATGATCTGGGCGAAGGACCTCATGCCGGTCGGCAGCCGGGTGCTCGTCCACGACTGACGCCCCGGGGCCTGGCGGTGGTCGATGTCACCGCGGGGAGCCTTCCGATGGCCGCGGTCGACGCGGGATACTGGTAGGCAGCCCCATCCCCGACCCGAAGGCGGCGAACCACCGCATGTCCCGACTGCAGACGACCGACGGCCTCACCGAGGAGCAGACCGAGCTGATCAAGCTCGTCCGGGAGTTCGTCGAGGAGCAGATCATTCCCGTCGCCCAGGAGCTCGAGGCGAAGGACGAGTACCCCACCGAGATCGTCGAGGCGATGAAGGAGATGGGGATCTTCGGCCTGATGATCCCCGAGGAGTACGGCGGTCTCGGCGAGTCGCTCCTCACCTACGCGCTGTGCGTCGAGGAGATCGCCCGCGGCTGGATGAGCGTCTCCGGGATCATCAACACCCACTTCATCGTGGCCTACATGCTCCTCAAGCACGGCACGGACGAGCAGAAGCAGCGCTACCTCCCCCGCATGGCCACCGGTGAGATCCGGGGCGCGTTCTCGATGTCCGAGCCGGGCCTGGGGTCCGACGTTGCCGGCATCCGGACCAAGGCCGTCCAGGGCGAGGGCGACGAGTGGACGATCACCGGCCAGAAGATGTGGCTGACCAACGGTGGCTCCGCCAACCTCGTCGCCGTCCTCGTCAAGACCGACCTCGGGGGCGAGCGGCCGCACCAGAACATGACGACGTTCCTCGTCGAGAAGGAGTCGGGCTTCGGTGAGACCGCGCAGGGCGTCACCGTCCCGGGCAAGATCGCGAAGATGGGCTACAAGGGCGTCGACACGACCGAGCTCGTCCTCGAGGGCCACAAGACCACGACGGCCCAGATCCTCGGCGGCGAGCCGGGCAAGGGCTTCTACCAGATGATGGACGGCGTCGAGGTCGGTCGCGTCAACGTCGCCGCGCGCGCGTGCGGCCTGGCCCGTCGTGCGTTCGAGCTCGGCATCTCCTACGCCCAGCAGCGCGAGACCTTCGGCAAGAAGATCGCCGAGCACCAGGGCATCCTCTTCCGGCTCGCCGACATGGGCACGAAGGTCGAGGCCGCGCACCAGATGATGGTCAAGGCCGCCAAGCTCAAGGACCGCGGCGAGCGCAACGACCTCGAGGCCGGGATGGCGAAGTACCTCGCCGCCGAGTACTGCGCCGACGTCGTCGAGCAGAGCTTCCGCATCCACGGTGGTTACGGGTACTCGAAGGAGTACGAGATCGAGCGGCTCTACCGTGAGGCGCCCATGCTCCTCATCGGTGAGGGCACGGCGGAGATCCAGAAGATGATCATCGGCAAGGCGCTGCTCAAGGACTACAAGCTCAAGGGCTGAGCCCGCACGCCGGAGCCCCGGACGTCGGAACCCCGCACCGAACGGTGCGGGGTTCCGACGTTCTCTGGGAGGATCGGGGCATGACCGCCCAGACGACCGCAGCGTCCCTGCCGACCTCCCGTCTCCGCCTCGCCTACCCCATGAGCCTCGGGGTGTTCGACGCCTACGAGGACGCCCAGCGCGCGGTGGACCACCTCGCCGACCACGAGTTCCCCGTCGCCGACGTGATGATCGTCGGCACCGACCTCAAGCAGATCGAGCGGGTCACCGGCCGGCTGACGTGGGGCTCCGTCATCGCCGGTGGCGCGCTGTCGGGCATGTGGCTCGGTCTGTTCATCGGTGTGATCCTCTCGCTCTTCGACGAGGGCCCGATCCTCGCGATCCTGCTGTCGACCGTGCTCACCGGTGCGGTCTTCGGCATCGTCTGGGCGGCGATCGGCTATGCCGTGACCCGCGGCCGCCGTGACTTCACGTCGGTCAGCCAGGTCGTCGCCACCCGGTACGAGGTGCTCACCGAGCACAAGCACGCGGCGATGGGCCGGGAGCTGCTCGCGAAGCTCGACCCTCGGGCGGCGGCGCAGGAGAGGATCCGGGCCGCCCAGGAGGCCGCCCGGCCGCAGCAGTCCGGGGGGCCGGGCCAGCCGCGGGTCTGACCGGCCGACCCGTGACGAGGCCCCGCACGCCACCACGGCGCGCGGGGCCTCGCCGTCTGCTGGTGTGTCCGGGTGCCGGACCCGGGTTTCGCCTGCGGGTGGTGCCGGTTGTACGGTGCTCCCGACATCCATCACGACCGGCTGAGGGACAGGCCCGACGACGCCGGGGCAACCACCCGCGGAGCGATCCGCGGTCACGGTGCCAAGTCCTGCGGTGGTCCTCGGACCGGCCGGCAGATGGATCGCGAGCGGCCCCCGCGGTCGTCGCGATGCACCCGGTACCCGCAGGTCGAGGCGCCCCTCGAACCACGGAAAGGTGCACCCGATGACCACGAGCGAGACGAACCCCACCACCGCTGACGCGACCCGCGGCTCGGGCATGACCCGCGGCGTCCGCTCGGGGCTGGAGTCCGACACGCAGTTCGGCGCGGTCGTGCCGCCGCTGCACCTGTCGAGCAACTTCACGTTCGCCGACTTCGCCGAACCCCGGAAGTACGACTACACCCGCAGCGGCAACCCGACCCGGGACCTGCTCGGCGACGCGCTCGCCGACCTCGAGGGTGGGGCCGGCGGCCTCGTCGCCGCGACGGGCCTGGGCGCGATCACCATCGCCGTGCACGCCCTCCTGTCGCCCGGGGGCACCGTCCTGCTCCCGCACGACTGCTACGGCGGCACGTGGCGCCTCTTCGACTCGCTCGGCGCGAAGGAGCACTTCACCGTCATCAGCGTCGACTTCACCGACGAGGAGGCCGTCGCCGCCGCGCTGGGTGCCGAGCAGGCCCCGAAGGTCGTCTGGCTCGAGACCCCCTCGAACCCGCTGCTGCGGATCACCGACGTCGCGAAGGTCGCCGCCGCCGCGAAGGAGGTCGGGGCGCTCGTCGTCGCCGACAACACCTTCCTCTCCCCGGTGTGGCAGCGCCCGATCGAGCTCGGTTGCGACGTCGTCGTCCACTCGACGACGAAGTACCTCAACGGGCACAGCGACGTCGTCGGCGGCGCGGTGGTCAGCGCGACCGCCGAGCTGCACGAGCAGATGGCGTGGTGGGCCAACGTCCTCGGCCTCACCGGCAGCCCGTTCGACAGCTACCAGACGCTGCGGGGCCTGCGGACCCTCCACGTCCGGCTGCGGCAGCACGAGGAGAACACGGCTGCCGTGCTCGAGGCGATCCGCGGGCACCGGGCGCTCGCGCGGGTCAACCACCCTGCCCTGCCCGAGCACCCCGGTCACGAGATCGCCGCCCGGCAGCAGGACGGGTTCGGCGCGATGCTCAGCGTCGAGCTGTCCGGGGGCGAGCCGGCGGTCCGGGCGTTCCTCGACGGGCTGCGCTACTTCAGCCTCGCCGAGTCCCTCGGCGGGGTGGAGTCGCTGGTCGCGCACCCGGCGACGATGACCCACGCGTCGATGACCGCTGAGGCGCGGGAGACGGCCGGGATCGGCGAGGGCCTGCTGCGCTTCTCGATCGGGATCGAGGACCCCGCCGACCTCGTCGCCGACCTCGTCGCGGCGCTCGACCGCGCGGCCGACGCGACGACCTGAGCCGGTTCGGCTGCTCTGGTTCGCCGCGGACTCAGCGGTCGCCGAGCAGGTCAGCGGGACTGGATCCGCGCCATCCAGGCCTCGACGTCGTCGGCCGTCCGGGGGAAGTCCGCCGAGAGGTTGCGGCAGCCGTCCTCGGTGATGACGACGTCGTCCTCGATCCGCACCCCGTTCCCGCGGAAGCGCTCGGGCACCTTGAGGTCGTCGGCCTTGAAGTACAGCCCGGGCTCGACGGTGAGGACCATGCCGGGGACGAGCTCGGCGTCCATGTACTCCTCGCGCGTGGCGAGCGCGCAGTCGTGGACGTCGATGCCCAGGTGGTGGCTCGTGCCGTGGACCATCCACCGCCGGTGGTACTGGCCGGTCGACGGGTCGAGCGTGCCCTCGACGTCGACGCCCTCGGGCAGCAGGCCCCAGGCGTGGAGGTGCTCGGCGATGACCCGGATCGCCGCCGCGTGGACGTCGCTGAACCGGTTGCCCGGGCGGGCCGCGGCGATCCCGGCCTCCTGCGCGGCGAGCACCGCGTCGTAGATCTCCCGCTGGGCGTCGCTGAACCGTCCCGACACCGGCAGGGTGCGCGTGACGTCCGCGGTGAACAGCGAGTCGACCTCGACCCCGGCGTCGAGCAGCAGGAGGTCGCCCTCGCGCAGCTCGCCGGTGTTCTTGATCCAGTGCAGCGTGTTCGCGTGGTCGCCGGCCGCGCAGATCGAGTCGTACCCGACCCCGTTGCCCTCGTGCCGGGCGTGCAGGCCGAAGACGCCCTCGACCCAGCGCTCGCCGCGGCCGCGGCGCACCGCCTCCGGCAGGTCGGCGATGACCGCCTCGAAGCCGACCTTCGTGGCGTCGACGGCCCGCTGCATCTGCCCGACCTCCCACGCGTCCTTCGTCAGGCGCAGGATGCTGCAGGCGGCGGCGAGCGCGTCGTCGGCCTCGGCCAAGGACTCCTGGTCCGCGCCCTCCTGCACGCGGACCCCGTCGAGCCGCTGCGTCAGCTCCCGGTCGGCGTCGCGGACGAGCCGGACCGTCGTCGCACCGGCGTCCTTGCCGACGTGGGCGTCGAGCTCGGACAGGTGCCGGGTCTCGATGCCGAGCCGCACGGCGAGGTCCTCCAGCGTCGGTCGGACGCCGACCCAGTACTCCCCGTACCGGGGGTCGGCGAAGAACTCTTCGTCCTCCCGCGGCGCCATCGGCCGGAAGTAGAGGACCGGGTCGTGCCCGGCGTCCTCGCGCGGCTCGAGGACGAGCACGGCGTCGGGCTCGGCGTCGGCGGCCCACCCGGTGAGGTGGACGAACGCCGAGTGCGGCCGGAAGACGTAGTCCGTGTCGTTGCTGCGGACCTTGAGCCCGCCGGCCGGCACGACGAGACGATCCCCGGGGAACCGCTGGGAGAGGGCATCGCGGCGGGCCGGGGTGTACGCGGCCACCTCGTCCGCGGTCGAAGCCCCCGGCGGCCGAGGAGCCCAGTCCTGCGCGACGAACTCCCGGAACTGATCGGTCGTCGGGCGTGGGCGGTTGTCGGCCTGGGTCTGCTCCTCGCTCATCGGCTCATCGTGGCACGGGTGGGGGAGCGCGGCCGTAGGGTGCGGGGGGTGCGCCCCGTGATCGACCTCCACAGCCACTCGAGCGCGAGCGACGGCACCGACTCGCCGGCGCAGCTCGTCCGTGCGGCGGCGGCCGCGGGGGTCGACGTCCTCGCCGTCACCGACCACGACACGGCGCTCGGCTGGGCCGACGCGCAGACCGAGGCCGAGCGCGTCGGGATCGAGATCGTCCCCGGGATCGAGGTGTCCTGCACCGACGACGGGCGCAGCGTGCACCTGCTCGGCTACCACCTCGACCCCGAGCACCCCGAGCTCGTCGCCGAGCTCGCGAAGGCCCGCACCTCCCGGGAGACCCGGCTGGAGCGGATGGTCGAGCTCATGATCGAGGACGGCATCCCGATCAGCTGGGCCGAGGTCACCGCGCAGATCGGCCCGGGGGCGACCCCGGGGCGTCCGCACATCGCCGACGCGCTCGTCGCCTCGGGCGTCGTCGGGCACCGGGACGAGGCGTTCGCGCGGATGCTCGGCACCGACAGCCCGTACTACGTCCACCACTACGCGATCCCCGCCGTCCGGGGCGTCGAGGTCGTCCGCGCCGCCGGCGGGGTGGCGGTCATCGCCCACCCCTTCGCGGTCTCCCGCGGTCACCGGCACGAGGAGCGGCTCATCGAGGAGATGGCCGCCGCCGGGATGGCGGGCATCGAGGTCGACCACCGCGACCACGACGAGGCCGACCGCCGGCGGCTGCGCGAGCTGGCCGCGGGGCTCGGCCTCCTGGTGACGGGCAGCAGCGACTACCACGGGACCGGCAAGCACAACCGGCTCGCGGAGCACACCACCGAGCCCAAGGTCCTCGAGGCGATCCGTGGGCTCGTCGGAGGCTGAGGTCCCGGCCGGCGGGGGAGAGGCGCTCCCGCTCGAGGGCGTCCCGGCTCCGACGTGGGGCGGGTCGCCCAGCCGCCTGACGACCTTCCTCGACTGCCCGCGCCGCTACCGGCTCGTCTACCTCGACCGGCCCCGGCCCGAGCGTCGCGCGCAGCGGGCGCACACCGCGGTCGGCGTGACGATCCACAACGCGCTGCGGGACTGGTGGGACCTGTCGGTCGTCGACCGGACCCCGTCGGCGGGGGCGCGCCTGGTCCGGGAGGGGTGGAGCGACGTCGGCTTCCTCGACCTCGACCAGTCGGCGCGCCACCGGTCCGCGGCGATGCGCTGGGTCGCGGACTACCTCGCCGGGGTCGACCCGCACGTCGAGCCGCTCGGGGTCGAACGGTCCGTCGCCTTCGTCGACCGGACCCGGACGCTGCGGATGTTCGGGCGGATCGACCGGCTGGACGACCGCGACGGGGAGCTCGTCGTCGTCGACTACAAGACGGGCCGGACCCCGCCGGGGGAGGACGAGGCGCGGACGTCCCTGCCCTTGGCGCTGTACGCCGCGGCGGTGTGGAAGATGTTCCGTCGCCGGTGCGTCGCGGTCGAGCTCCACCACGTCCCGAGCGGCACCGTCGTCCGTCACGAGCACACCGACGACTCGCTCGCGAGGAAGGTCGCCCAAGCCGGACAGATCGCGACCGACGCCGGACGGGCCGATGCCGACCACGCCCGTACGGGGAGCGAGTCGGCGATGTTCGAGCCGAACCCATCCCCGCTGTGCCGGTGGTGCGACGTCCGAGCTCACTGCCCCGAGGGGCAGGCGGTCGGCCCCGAGCACCCGGACTGGGCCGGGCTGCCCGACCTCGACGAGGCGGACAACCCGGCCTGAGCTCCACGGATCACGCGGCATGGGTGCGGAGGTTGCCTCCGGGTGACAGGATCGTCGGGGCGACGGCGCCACGGGGCGCCCGTCCGAGAACGAAGGGTGGCCACGTGGCGCGGAAGAAGAAGGCGGTCGTCGTCTCCGTCGCGAACCAGAAGGGCGGCGTCGCGAAGACGACGAGCACCGCCTCGCTCGGTGCGGCCTTCGCCGAGGGCGGCAAGCGGGTGCTGCTCGTCGACCTCGACGCCCAGGCGTCGCTGACCTTCAGCCTCGGGGTCGACCCCGACCTCGTCGAGACGAGCATCAACGAGGCGCTGCTCGGGCAGTGCGCGCTCGCCGACACGATCATCGGCTGCGACGAGGGGATCGATCTCGTCCCGAGCACGATCGACCTCGCGGGGGCCGAGGCCCAGCTGCTCCCACGGCCCGGTCGGGAGTACGCGCTCCAGAGCGCCCTCGACGAGGTGCTCGGCGACTACGACGTCATCCTCGTCGACTGCAGCCCCTCGCTCGGGGTGCTGACCCTCAACGCCCTCACCGCCAGCCAGGGGCTCATCATCCCGATGTCGTGCGAGATGCTCAGCCACCGCGGCGTCGGCCAGCTCCTCGACACGGTCGCCGACGTCCGCCGCCTGCTCAACAAGAAGCTCACCGTGTGGGGGATCCTCCCGACGATGTACGACGGGCGCAGCAGCCACGCGCGGGAGGTCCTCGCCGACCTCGGGGGGCGGTACGGGGTGCCGGTCCTCGACCCGCCGATCCCGCGCACCGTCCGGTTCGCCGAGGCCCCCGCCATCGGCCGGTCGATCCTGTCGACCTCGCGACGCTCGAAGGGGGCGATCGCCTACCGCGAGGTCGCGACCGGCCTCCTGCCGCGGCTCTGACGGCGGGGCTCCCGCTGTCGGCGCACCGTGAGAGTCTGCTCGCATGATGACGACCCTCGCGCTGCAGGCACCCGGACCCGACGCCGCCTTCGAGCAGGGCACGATCGAACGGCGCGACGTCGGCGAGCACGACGTCCTCATCGACATCGCCTTCGCCGGCATCTGCCACTCGGACATCCACACCGTCCGGGGCGAGTGGGGGGAGATCCGGTACCCCCTCACCCCGGGGCACGAGATCGCCGGCACGGTCTCGGCCGTCGGCTCGGCCGTCACGCGGCACGGCGTCGGTGACCGCGTCGGCGTCGGCTGCATGGTCGAGAGCTGCGGCGAGTGCGAGCAGTGCAAGAACGGCGCCGAGCAGTTCTGCCGCAGGGGTGCGACGTTCACGTACAACAGCCCCGACCCCAAGCGCGGCGAGGGTGCGATCACCCAGGGCGGGTACGCCCAGCAGATCGTCGTCGACGAGCGCTTCGTCTGCCGGATCCCCGAGGGGATCGGGCTCGACGTCGCCGCCCCGCTCATGTGTGCGGGCGTGACCACCTTCGCCCCGCTGCAGCGCTGGGGTGTCGGCCCCGGTTCGACCGTCGCCGTCGTGGGGATGGGCGGCCTGGGCCACATGGGGGTGAAGATCGCCGCCGCGATGGGCGCGCAGGTCACCGTCCTCTCCCGCAGCCTCGACAAGGCCGACGACAGCCGGGAGCTCGGTGCGAGCGACCACGTCTCGACCAAGGACGAGGCGTCGATGAAGGCACTGCGGGGCAGCTTCGACGTCATCCTCAACACGGTGAGCGCCGACCTCGACCTGGGCGGGCTCCTCGGTCTGCTCAAGCCCTTCGGCGTCCTCGTCAACGTCGGTCTGCCGAACGACGACTACGCCTTCCCGCCCAGCGCGGTCATCGGGCAGAGCAAGGTCGTCGCCGGGTCGATGATCGGCGGCATCCAGGAGACGCAGGAGATGCTCGACTTCTGCGCCGAGCACGGCATCGGCGCGACGATCGAGGTCATCACCGCCGACGAGGTGACCGAGGCGTACGACAAGGTCGTCGCGGGCGACGTCCGCTACCGGTACGTCATCGACACCTCGACGATCGGGTCCTGATCCGTGCCGAGCCCCGCCCGGCTCCTCGCCCTCGGCCGCCAGGCCGTCGGTCTCCTCGCGAGCGGTGATCCCGTCGACCGCACCCGCGTGCTCGCGCCTCCGGCGGCGCTCGTGCGCGGGGCGCGTACGACCGGCGCGGACCGACTCGTCGCCGGGTACGCCCGCGGCGCGGAGATCACCGGCAGCGAGGCGCTCGTCGCGACCGCGCTGCGCACCCGCTCGGCGATCGCCCGGGACGCGGTCGAGCTCCTCGCCCGACGCACCGGGGCCGTCCACTGGCGGGCAGCGCTCGGTGAGGTCCTCGCCGTCTCCGACGACCGCGCGGACGAGGGGTTCGCGATCCTCGCGGAGGTCGTCGACCGCGACGGTGCCCGACGGCTCACCGCCCGCCAGCAGCTGCTCCACGCCCACGGCCTCGTCCTCGCCGGGGCGGCCGACCGGTTCGCCCGGGACCTGCCCGCGCTGACCCGCCTCGAGGAGGACTCGGTCCGCGCGCTGCGGGCCGACGTCGCCCACCCGCAGGCCGGGGGCGACCCGGACGCGTGGTGGCACCTGCTCACGGCCGGGTGGGCCGCGACCGGCCGGATCGTCCCCGCGCTGCGCGAGCCGACCGGCCCCGAGGACACCGCCTTCGACCGGCTCACCGCCCCCGCCGACGTCGTGGCCGCCCGGCGGGACGCCCTGGCTGCGGAGCTCACCGCCGCCGGCCGGGACGTGCCGCGGGTGAGCATCGTCGTCTGCACGCACGAGCCGGGCCCCTTCCTCGCGACCGCGATGGCCTCGCTGCGCGACCAGACCTGGCCCGACCTCGAGGTCGTCCTCGTCGACGACGGGTCCTCGCCGGAGGGCGCCTCGGCGGTCGAGGAGGCCGCGGCGATCGTCCCCGGCTGCCGGGTGCTCCACCTGCCGCGGAACGTCGGCGCCTTCGCGGCCCGCAACGCCGGCTTCGCGGCCACGACCGGAGACCTCCTGGGCAACCTCGACTCCGACGACTGGAACCACCCCGAGCGGGTCGAGCGCCAGGTCCTGCCGATGCTCGACGACCCCGCGGTCGTCGCGACCGAGTCGGGCGCGCTGCGGGCCCTTCCCGACCTGCGGACGACGTGGCTGGGCTACCCCGCCACCCGCGTCAACGCCTCGAGCACCCTCGTCCGGCGGGAGGTCCACGAGGCGATCGGCTGGTTCGACTCGGCCCGCCGCGGCGGGGACGCCGAGCTCCAGGAACGCATCGACCGCCGGTACCCCGGCGGGCGGCACGTCGTCGACGAGGTCCTCAGCATCACCCGGCTGCGGGACGGCTCGTTGTCGCGGGCCGACTTCCGGATGGGCTGGGCCCGCGCGCCGTGGATCGTCCACCAGTCGGCGTACCGCGCCTGGCACGGACGGCTCCCCGCGGGCCCGCCCACCGCGGTGGAGGGCGGCGCGGGGGAGGTCGCCGCTCGGGAGGCCGACGGCGGGGCTGGCGTGTGGCCGCGGCTCGACGGCTCGGGGCAGCGCCGCTTCGCCCTGCCCCGGACGTGGGTGACCGACGCGCCGTTCGACCTCGACGTCGTTCTCGTCGACGACCCGGCCGACACGATGGACGCCCCCGGCGCCCTCGCCGGGATCCTCCGGGGGCTCGCGGACGCCGGCCTGCGGGTCGGGCTCCTGCCGCGCGAGAACGAGGCCCGCCTGCGCCGGCACCGCGTGATGATCCGGTCGGACGTGCAGGCGCTCGTCGACGACGGGCGACTGGTCGTCGTCGAGCCGGAGGCCGACGGCCATGCCCGACTCGTGCACGTCCGCACCCCCGCCTGCGTCGCCACGGGCCGCGTGGCACCCTCGCTCACCGCGGACGCCGTCGTCGTCCGCGACCCGGGGTCGGCACGGGTCGGGCGGGTGCCGGTCGCCTGGACCCGCGAGTCCGTCGAGACCGAGCTCGGCCGCTGGGCCGTCGCCACGCCGCTCGCGTGGTGCGGACCCGGCGACACCCCGGCCGAGACCGTCCGGGTCGTGCAGGCGCACCTGTCATCCTTGGAGTCCCCGCCGTTGAGGAGCTGAACCGATGTCGCTGCGCTCGTCCGTCCCCGACCCGCTCGTCGGCCCCGCCCGCCGGGTGCGGGACGCCGTCCGGGACGCGACGGCGGGGCAGCGCAGCGGCTGGGCGGCCTCGCGCCGGCGCCGCCGCGTCGAGGCGAAGGTCGACGCTCCGACACCCCCGTCCGGCGAGACCCGGGTCTCCGCTGCCGTGTGCGCCACCCCCCGGCTGGCCGTCGGGCTGCGCGGCCGGTGGGACGTCACGGAGGTGCTCGTCCTCCAGGGGGTCGACGCGGTCGAGCGCGCCGATCTCTTCCTCGTCGAGCTGCGCGGCGCGGCCCCGGCCACCGCGACCCTGACGACCGTCGTCCACCTCATCGCCCGCGCCCGGGCCGCCGGGGTGCCCGTCGCGCTGTGGTCCACCGAGGCCGCGCTCCACGAGTGGGACCCCGAGGCCCTCGAGGCGCTCCTGGCGGACACCGAGCGCCGCGAGGGCATCCGGCTCTACGTCGACGACGAGGCCCGCGCGACGCAGTGGGCCGAGGTCTCGGGGCTGCCGACCGCCTTCCTTCCGCCGGCCGCCGCCCCGGAGATCCACGCGCCCCGGCACGTCGGGCGCCTGGCGCACCGCGAGGAGGGCATCGCCCTCGTGGCGGGCGAGCGACCCGACGTCGCGACGTACGCCCCGGCGCCGGCCGATCGGCTCGATGCCCGCGTCGTCCGCTCCATCGACGACCTGCCCGGCGACCGCCCGGTGCTCGGCCACTACCGCGCCGTCGCCGCGACCGGTGGGCACCCCGGCCTCGCGTGGTCCGTCGTCGAGGCCGCCATGGCCGGGACCTCGATCGTCGTCGACTCCGCGACCGCACCCCTGCTCCCGGCTCGCCTGCGGCCGCACGTGACGCTCGCCGACGACGAGGAGGCGTTGCGGCTCGACGTCATCGCCCGGCTGTGGCAGGACGAGGTCGTCGAGCGAGAGGCCCTCGTCGCCGCGCGCGCGGCCCGCACCGGTCACACCCTCGGCCACCGCGCGCACGTCATCGAGCAGGACGCCGCGATCACCGGTTCCCACGTCTGCCGGGACGTCTCTCTCGTCGTCTCGACGAACCGCGCGCACGAGCTGGACAACGTCACCGAGAACGTCCTGCGCCAGGCCGAGCACGCGAACGGGACGGTCCAGCTCGTCCTCGTCCTCCACGGGCTCGACCTCGACCCGGCCGCCGTCCGCAAGGACCTGCGGGCCAAGGGCGTGACGAACGTCGAGGTCATCGCGGCCGACAAGGAGCTGACCCTCGGCGCGTGCCTCAACCTCGGCGTCGATGCGAGCGACGGGAAGTACGTCGCCAAGGTCGATGACGACAACTTCTACGGCCGGCACTACCTCACCGACCTGCTCGACTGCTTCACCCACTCCGGGGCGGGGATCGTGGGGAAGTGGGCGCACTACACGTGGCTGCGCAGCTCCGGCGCCGTCGTCCTGCGGTTCCCGTACGCCGAGCACCGCTTCGAGAAGCTCGTCCAGGGCGGGACGATCATCCTCGACCGGGACGTCGTCACGGACCTGCGCTTCGGCGACCTGCCGCGCGCCGTCGACACCGACATCCTCACCCGCGCCACGGAGGCCGGGGTGCGGACGTGGTCGGGCGACCGGTTCAACTTCGTGTCCGTCCGCGGGGTCGACCGGCACGCCCACACGTGGCCCATCGCCGACACCGCGCTGATGAACCGGGCCGGGCACGTCGCCTTCTTCGGCGACCCGCGCGAGCACGTCGAGGTCTGACCGACCGTCCCCCCGGCGTCGCCCGAGGCCGCGTCCGACCCTCAGAGGTTGCGGATGATCTCCGCGTAGCGGGGACCGTTGTCCGCCCAGCGCCGGTGAGCGACGACCCAGGCCCGCGCCGCCGCGCCGAGCCGGTCCCGCTCGGCCGGGTCGCCGGCGAGCCGGCCGAGCACGTCCGCGAGGGAGCTCGCGTCGCCGGCGGTGAACACCGCGCCCCGGGCGTCGTCCCCGGACCCGACGATCTCCGACAGGGCGGGCAGGTCCGAGACGACGACGGCGCGGCCGGCGGCCATCGCCTCGAACGGCTTGAGCGGGCTGACGAGGCGCGCGGCGCGCTCGTCGATCCGGGGGACGACGAAGACGTCGAGCAGCGCGTAGTGGTCGAGCACCTGCTCGTGCGGCACGCGTCCGGTGATGACGACCTCCCCCCGCTCGAGCGCGCCCGTGGCCCGCGCATGGTCCTCGATCTCGGCCCGGCGCAGCCCGTCACCGACGATCACCGCGCTCGCCGCGACACCGCGCCGGTTCAGCTCGACCGCGGCGTCGACGAGCAGCTCCTGCGCCTCGCGTCGGTGGTCGAGGTTGCTCACGTACCCGAAGGTGAACCGGTCGGTCAGCCCGAGCCGTGCCCGCAGGTCCGTGACGGCCCGCGCGCGCTCGGACCCGGGCTCCACCGGCGAGAAGGCCTCGGTGTCGACCCCGTTCGGCATGACGTGGACCCGGGAGGCCGGCACGCCCCGGCCGACGATGTCGGCGCGCATCGTCTCGCTGAGCGTGACGACGGCGTCGGCGGCCTCCATGCACCGGGTGTCGGTGTCCCGGCGTCGCCGGAAGACCTCCGCGGCCTCGACGCGGCCGAGGTCCTTGCCCCACAGGGACTCGAAGAAGCCGCGGACCTCGTAGACGACCGGCACGCCGAGCGCGCGGCCGACCGCGAGCGCGACGAGCGCGCCCTCGTAGCCGCGCGAGCCGGAGTGGGCGACGATCGCCGCCGGGCGCACCGCGGCGACGACCGGCGCCAGCGCCGTCGCCCACGCGTCGAGGTGGGCGTCCCACGGCTCGTTCTCCGGGACGTCCTCGCGCGAGAGGTGGATCGTGCGGATGCCGTCGACGAGCTCCTCCGCGGGGGCTCCGACCGACGGGCCGTAGTCGACCTCGGTGACGACGACGGGGTCGAGCCCGGCGTCGCGCTGGGCCAGGAGGTTGTACCGCGAGCGGAAGGTGTACCCGCTCGGGCTGCGGGGCAGGGACTGCTTGACGACGTGCAGGACCCGGCCCGGCACGGGGTCCGTCACGGGCGTCAGACCCTCCAGGACCGATGGCTCGATCGTCGGTGCCCAGTCGGGCGAGGTCTCGAGCCAGCGCCCCTCGAGCACGCGCGCGTTCGTCGCCATCCGGGCCCGCAGCGGGGCGTGGAGGGGGGAGCGCAGGCCGTGGAGGCGCAGGAGCGTCGCCTCCCGCTGGAGGGAGAGCTCACCCGCGGCCCCGGCGGTCGCCCGCACCTGGTCGAGGAAGGGGGCGTCGGTGCCGAGGTCGCCGATCGTCGCCCGGGCGAGGGCGATCGCTGCGTCGTGCTGCCCGGCGTCGGTCAGCCGGGCGAGCTCGGTGGTGACCTCGGCCGCGCCCCGCCCGTCGTTCGTGCTCGGGCGCGGCGTCAGCCGGGCTGCGAGGCCGAGCCCCGCCCGGACGAGCCGCCGCGCGAGGGGGCGTGCGTCACGCACCGCTGCCGTCCGCCGCAGACCCACCCTCGCCGCTGCGGCGCCGACGACGCCGGCGCGGCTTCCGGTCGCCGGACTCGCCGGATGCGTCCGAGCGGTCCGTGCTGCGTCCGCCGTCTCCGTTCGCGCGCCCACGGCCGCCGTCGCTGCGCCCGCTGTCGCCACGCCCACCGTTCCCACGGCCGCCCGAGCGGGTGCGGCCACCCTGCGGCCGGCGCCCGCTGGAGGCCCCGGTCTCGCCGAGGTCCTCGAGCTCCTCGGCGTCGAGCCCGGCGCGCGTGCGCTTGCTGCGCGGCAGCCGGCCCTTGGCGTCCCGGGGGATGTCGAGGTCGGTGTAGAGGTGCTCGCTCGAGGAGTAGGTCTCGACGGGCTCGGGCATCCCCAGGTCGAGGATCCGGTTGATGACCGCCCACTTCGTCATGTCGTCCCAGTCGACGAACGTGACGGCGACGCCGGTGTTGCCGGCGCGGCCGGTCCGGCCGATGCGGTGGACGTACGTCTTCTCGTCGTCGGGGCACTGGTAGTTGACGACGTGCGTGACGTTGTCGACGTCGATGCCGCGCGCGGCGACGTCGGTGGCGACGAGGATGTCGACCTTGCCGTTGCGGAAGGCCCGCAGCGCCTGCTCGCGGGCGCCCTGGCCCAGGTCGCCGTGGATCGAGGCGGCCGCGAAGCCGCGGTCGGTCAGCTCGTCGGCCACCTTGGCGGCGGTGCGCTTGGTGCGGCTGAAGATGATGGTCAGGCCCCGGCCCTCGGCCTGGAGGATGCGCGAGAGCATCTCGACCTTGTCCATGGCGTGGGCGCGGTAGACGTGCTGGGTGATGGCCTTGACGGTCGCGCTGTCCTTGTCGCCGTCCTCGCTCATCGCCCGGATGTGCGTCGGCTGGGTCATGTACCGGCGGGCGAGCGCCACGATCGCGCCCGGCATCGTCGCGCTGAAGAGCATCGTGTGCCGCGCCGGCGAGGTCATCGCCATGATCTTCTCGACGTCCGGGAGGAACCCGAGGTCGAGCATCTCGTCGGCCTCGTCGAGGACGACGGTCTTCGTCGCGGACAGGTCGAGGTGCTTCTGCTTGGCCAGGTCGATGAGGCGGCCCGGGGTCCCGACGACGACGTGGACGCCCTGGGCGAGCGCCTCGATCTGCGGCTCGTAGGCGCGGCCGCCGTAGACGGTGAGCACCTTGATCCCGCGCTTCTTCCCGGCCCGCTCGAGGTCGCCGGCGACCTGCACGGCGAGCTCGCGGGTCGGCGCGACGGCCAGGGCCTGCGGGCGGCGGTCGTCGGTGTCGAGGTCGATGCGGTTGAGCATCGGGATCCCGAAGCCCAGCGTCTTGCCCGTGCCGGTCTTGGCCTGGCCGATGATGTCGTGCCCGCCGAGCGCGACCGGGAGGGTCATCGCCTGGATCGGGAAGGGGTGGACGATCCCGGCCTCGGCGAGCGCGGCGACGATGTCGGGGTGGACGTCGAAGTCCGCGAAGGTCTGCTCGGGGGTGACGGCCTCGGAGGCGGTCGCCGAGACGGTCTCGATGGACTCGGCGGCGAGCTGCTCCTCGACGGGGGTGGTGGTGTCCGTGGTCTGGTCGGTCATGCGTCTCTCTCGGGTCGGCGGTCGCGATCGCGTCGCGTGCTCGGGCCGATCGGAGGTCATTCGTCGACGGCGGGGGCTGCTGCCCCTGGCCATCGGGTCGGTCGGGTGCGCTGCGCGCCGCCGGACCGAGGTGAGGTCGTGCCGACCGGGCACCGTGGGTCCCGACCACACTACATCGCTCGCGCTAGCCTGCCGTCATGGCGAACGCGGAGCAGCGGACCGACGGTGACGTCCCGGCGGGCGTCGTCGACCTCCTTGGCGTTCTGGCCTACGGCGAGCTGTCGGCGTTCGGCCGGCTCGCGGAGGACGCGCGGCTGGCGCCGACCCTCCACCTGACGGGCGAGCTGTCCCGGATGGCGGCCCGAGAGCTGGAGCACCACGACCTGCTCGTCGAGCGCCTGCGGGAGCTCGGCCAGGACCCCGAGGTCGTGATGAACCGCTTCGTCCCCGGTTTCGAGGCCTTCCACCAGCGCACCCGCCCGGCGACGTGGCTCGAGGGGCTCGTCAAGGCGTACGTCGGGGACGGGATCGCGCTCGACTTCTACGGCGAGGCCGCTCGCTTCGTCGACGATCGCACGCGCGAGGTGATCGAGCGGGCCCGAGCGGACGACGGCAAGACCGATCTCATCGTCGACACGGTGCGCGGCGCGGTCGCCGTCGACCCGCGGGTCGGCGGGCGGCTCGCGCTGTGGGCGCGACGGCTGGTCGGCGAGGCGCTGAGCCAGGGCCAGCGGGTGGCCGCCGAGCACGACAGCCTCGTCGAGCTGCTCGTCGGCGGCGGGCGCGACGGCGTCGACCTCGGTGGGCTGGGTGCGATGTTCACCCGGCTGACCGACGCGCACACCGAACGCCTCAGCCGCCTGGGCCTGTCGTCCTGACCCCGGCTGGGAACGGGAAGGGCCCCCGACCTGGTGGTCGGGGGCCCTTCCGGCGTGCGTGGTCCGGCTGATCAGACCTGCTTGCGGCCGACCGCGAGGCCGTAGCCGATGATGAGCAGCACGGCGACGACGACGCCGACGATGAACTCGAGGATCCAGTTGCTCGAGTTGAGCAGCGCGTGCGTCAGCCACGAGCCGATGAGGCCACCGAGGATGCCGAGGATGACCGTGACGACGGGGGAGATGGTCTGGCGGCCCGGGAGCACGAGGCGCGCGACGAAGCCGATGATGGCGCCGACGATGATCGCGCCGATGATGCCCATGAAGCTCATGATGTTCTCCTTGTGCGCCGGGTGACCGGCGCGGCGGGGGTCGGCTGGTCCGACCCGTTGTCAGGAGATTTTCATGGGTCGGTGGTAACCACCACATCCAACACGCAAGGTTTGTTCAATCGTTGTCGAATGTTCGGGCCCGCCCGGCGCGTCAGATGCCGAAGCCGACGCGGCCCTTCGTCGGCTCGCCGACCTCGACGTAGCCCAGCGCGGCGGCCGGCACCATGACCGCGCGACCGTGGGTGTCGACGACCCGCAGGACCCGGGAGGTCCCCTCCAGCGCGGCCTCGACCGCGCGCTCGACGGTCTCGGCATCGGCGTTCGTCTCGACGACGAGCTCACGGGCGACGTTCTGGACGCCGATCTTGATCTCCACGGGTTCCTCCTGCGCTGCGGTCGGTTCGATCGATCTGCCCGCGACGCTACCCGAGGTGCGTCAGGAGCCCGCGCCGCCGGCCTCGCGGTAGGCCGCGGCCGTCGCCCGCGTCGGGAACGCCCCGATGCCGCGCCACGCGAGGTGACCCGCGGCCTGGGCGGCGGCATCACGGGGGATCTCCGAGCCGTGCTCGAGCCACGCACGGGCGGTCATCTGGGAGAGACCCGCGAGGGAGTGACCGAGGAGGCGGGCGAACTGCTCGGGCAGATCGGTGTCGCGGACGATCCGGTCGGCGATCATCCGGGCCACGCCGAGCTCGGTCGCGTCGAGGCGCTCGCGCACGGCCGGCTCGTTCGTCAGGTCCGACTCGAAGAGGAGCCGGTACGCGCCGCCCGGGCCGTCGACGAAGGCGAAGAAGGCCGCGATCGTCGCGTACACCCGCTCCTTGTGGTCCTCGGTCGAGGCGAGCGCGTCGCGGACGAGCCCGGTGAGGGCCTCGGTCTGCGCGTCGACGATCGCGAGGTAGAGCTCGAGCTTGCCGTCGAAGTGCTGGTAGAGCACGGGCTTGGAGATCCCGGCGCGCTCGGCGACGTCCTCCATCGCGGCGGCGTGGTACCCGTGCGCGACGAAGACCTCGAGGGCGGCGTCGAGCAGCTGGGCGCGGCGCTCCTCGCGCGGGAGTCGGACCTTGCGCGTGCCGTTCGAGGTCGACAACGGGGGGCTCCTGGTTCGTGGGGGTCCCTCATCCTAAGGCTACCGGCGGGTCGCTCGGTGGTAGGGCGTTGTCGGTGCCGGGTGGTGTGATCGAGGACGTGGACGGCACAGGGGCGGTCGGGGCGGTGCCCGACGAGGACCAGCGGGCGGCGATCGCGCACGACGGGCGCTTCCTGCGGGTGCTCGGGGCGCCCGGCAGCGGCCGGACGACGGTGGCGGTCGAGCTGCTCCTGGCGCGGATCGCCACGGGGCGGGTCGCGGCGGACCGGGCGGTCCTCCTCGCGCCCACCCGTCGTGGGGCCGGCACCCTGCGCGACGAGCTCACCGCCCGGCTCCGTGGCGCCACGCGCCAGCCGCTGGCCCGCACCGTCCAGAGCCTGGCGTTCGGGCTGCTGCGCGAGGGGGCGGCGGTCGACGGGGCGCCGGCGCCGCGGCTGCTCTCCGGCCCGGAGCAGGAGGCGGTCGTCGCGGAGCTGCTCGCCGGGCACGCCGCGGAGGGGACCGGGCCGCGGTGGCCGTCGTCGCTCGGTGACGCGACGAGGACGAGGGCGTTCCGGCGGGAGCTGCGGGACCTGCTCATGCGCGCGGTGGAGCACGACGTGGAGCCGGCCGCCCTCGCCGAGCTCGGGCGCGTGCACGGCCGGCCGGAGTGGGTCGCCGGGGCCGCGATGCTCGCGGAGTACGACGAGGTGACGGCGCTGTCGGCCCCCGGCGCGCTCGACCCCGCGTGGGTCGTAGGGCGCCTCCTCGACGCGATCGAGGAGGACCCGGCGGCCGCGGACCGGGCGGCGGCCGCCGTCGGCCTGGTCGTCGTCGACGACGCGCAGGAGCTCACCCCGCCGGGATGGCGCCTGGTGCGGACGCTGGGCCGGCTCGGGGCGGAGGTGGTGCTCGTCGGGGACCCCGATGCGGCGGTCCAGGGGTTCCGGGGTGCCGAGCCGGAGGGCCTGCTCGAGCCGTGGCCGGGAGAACGCCCGCAGGACACGGTGGTCCTGCGGGGTCGGTATCGGGTCGTCGAGGGGGTCGCGCCCGCGGTGGCGCGCCTCGTCGAACGGATCGGTGTCATCGGGAGGGCGGACCACCGCGCGGGGCCGGACGGGGTCGCGGGGCGGGGATCGCTCGCCGTCGAGGTGTTCCGCTCGCCGGCGCAGGAGGCGGCCGCCGTGGCGACGCGTCTGCGCTCGGAGCACCTGGAACGGGGCGTGCCGTGGCAGTCGATGGTCGTCGTCTGCCGGGGTCGGTCGCGCACCGAGGGGATCCGGCGCGCGCTCGCCGGTCATGGGGTGCCCGTCGTCACGGCTGCCGCCGATCTCCCGCTGCGGGACGAGCCTGCGGTCCGCCCGCTCATGGCGCTCTTCGACGTCGTCGTCGCCCGGGCGCGTGACCCTCGCGCTGCGGTCGCGCCGGAGGTCGCCCTCGATGCGCTCACCTCGCCGCTCGGCGGGGCCGACCCGGTGACCCTGCGGCGCCTCCGACGCGGGTTGCGGGCCGACGAGCTGGCGGCCGGGGGTGCCCGGACCTCCGACGAGCTGCTCGTCGCCGGGCTGCTCGGCGAGGTGCCGTGCGGACACCTCGGGCCCGAGGCCGCGCCGCTGGCGAGGCTCGCCGCGGTCGTCGAGGCCGGGGCGGCGGTCGCGGTGCGGGTCGGGGACGGTCCGATGGCCCGATGGGCGCCGAGCGCCACCGCCGAGGCGATCCTGTGGGCGATGTGGGATGCGTCGGGGCTCGCCGAGCCGTGGCGCCGGACCGCGCTCGCCGGCGGGGTCGCGGGCGCCCGGGCGGACCGGGACCTCGATGCGCTCGTCGCCCTCTTCGACACGGCCGCGCGCTTCGAGGACCGGTTGCCCCTGGCCGGGCCCGAGCGCTTCGCCGAGTACCTCGAGGTGCAGGAGGTCGCGGCGGACTCGGTCGCCCGGACCGCCCAGGGCGCGGCCGGGGTCGAGGTCCTCACGCCCCAGGGCGTCACGGGCCGGGAGTGGGACGTCGTCGTCGTCGCGGGCCTGCAGGACGGCGCGTGGCCGGACCTGCGGCTGCGGGGCTCGCTGCTGCGCTCGGAGCAGCTGGTCTCCGTCGTCCGCGGCCGGCCCGACGACCCCCGCTCGGCCCGGGCCCGGATCCTCCACGACGAGACCCGCCTCCTGCACGTCGCTCTCACCCGCAGCCGCGGTGACGTCCTCGTGACGGCCGCGCGCTCCGAGGAGGAGCAGCCCTCGCCGTACCTGTCCGTCCTCGACCCCCTGCCCGAGGGCGAGGACCGCCGGGTCGCCGAGCCGCCCGTGCCGCTGACCCTCGCCGGGCTCGTCACCCGGCTGCGACGCACGGCGGCGGGCGTCGACCCCGGCGACGAGCTGTCCGCCGAGGCGGCGGGTGCCGACCTGGCGGTGCTCGCGGCCTCCGGCGTCGCGGGTGCCCGTCCCGACCAGTGGTGGGCGCTGCGGACGGTGAGCGACCGACGGCCGCTGCGCGGACCCGAGGACGTCGTGCGGGTCTCGCCGTCGGCGGTCGAGACGTTCGGCACGTGCCGGCTGCGGTGGCTGCTCACCTCGCACGGCGGTGACGGCCCGCCCGTCGGGACGATGACGGTCGGCACGATGGTCCACGACCTCGCGCACGAGCTCGGTGACGTCGACGGCGAGGCGTACGTGGCGGCCCTCGACGAGCGGTGGCCGCAGCTCGGCCTCGGCCGCAGCTGGGCCGACGTGCGCACCCGCAGCCAGGTCGAGGACATGCTCCGGCGCGTCGCGCGCTACCACGCCGACGCCCAGGGTGCGGGCTGGGAACGGCACGCCACCGAGGTCGCCGCCGACGTCACGATCGGCCGGGCCCGGGTCGTCGCCCGGCTCGACCGGGTCGAGGCGACGGCCGACGGCAGCGTGCGCATCGTCGACTGGAAGACCGGCGCCACCGCCGTGACGAAGGACGACGCGCGCGTCCACCCGCAGCTCGGCACCTACCAGGCCGTCGTCGAGGCCGGAGGGATCGCCGGTCCCTCGGGGTCGGCCACCCCGCCCGTCGCCGGTGCGAGCCTCGTCTACGTCGGCAAGCCGGCGAACTCGAACGGCGCGGCGATCCGGACCCAGGGTCCGCTGGCGGAGGCGGACGACCCACGGTGGGCGGTCGATCTCATCGCCCGCACCGCCGAGGGGATGGCGGGCGAGGTCTTTCCAGCCACCGCGAACGACCGCTGCGCGACCTGCCCGGTCCGCACGAGCTGCCCCCTCCAGCCCGAAGGACGGAGCCTCACGTGACCACCCAGCCTGCCCCCCGGATCGGCGCCGTCGAGCTGTCCCGGCGCCTGGGCCAGACCTACGCCCCCACCGCCGAGCAGGTCGCCGTCATCGAGGCGCCCCTCCGCTCGACCCTCGTGGTCGCCGGGGCGGGGTCGGGGAAGACGGAGACGATGACCGCACGGATCGTGTGGCTCGTCGCGAACGACCTCGTCCGGCCCGAGGAGGTCCTCGGGCTGACGTTCACCCGCAAGGCCGCGGGGGAGCTCGCCGACCGGGTCACCGCCCGGCTCGACGTCCTCCGTTCGCGCGGGGTGTGGCGGCCTGCTGACCCCGCCGACGACCTCCTCGGCGGCACGCCGACGATCTCGACGTACCACTCGTACGCCGGATCCCTCGTCCGCGAGCACGCGATGCGGCTGGGCCACGAGCCCGACTCCCGCCTGCTCGCGCCCGCCGCGGCGTGGCAGTACGCGCACGAGGTCGTCCGGCGCTGGGAGGACCCCCTGACGACGACGAAGGTCGAGGCGAGCGTCACCGCCGCCGTCGTCTCGCTCGCGGGGGAGCTCGCCGAGCACCTGCGCACCCCCGAGGAGATCGCTGCGTGGATCGACGACCTCCTGGCCCACCTCCACGCGCTACCGCCCGGGCCACGGCGCCGCGGGCCGGGGACCGCGACCAAGCGGCTCCTGTCCGCCCTCGCCGAGCGACGCTCGTTCCTCCCGCTCGTGAGCGCCTACCTCGACCTCAAGGCGTCCCGGGACGCGACGGACTTCGCCGACCAGGTCGCGCTCGCCGCGCGGCTGGCCGCAGGTTTCCCCGAGGTCCGCGAGGGGGAGCGGTCCCGGTTCCGGGTCGTCCTGCTCGACGAGTTCCAGGACACCTCGGAGGCGCAGATGACCCTCCTTCGGGACCTCTTCGCCACGGGGCCGGACCCCGTGCCGGTGATGGCGGTCGGCGACCCCCACCAGTCGATCTACGCGTGGCGCGGCGCGAGCGCGACGACGCTCGCTCGGTTCCCCGCGCTCTTCGCCGACGTCGACGGGCCCGCCGAGCACCGCCAGCTGTCGACGAGCTGGCGCAACGACGACGCGATCCTCGCCGCGGCCAACCTCGTCGCGGACCCGTTGCGCTCGGGCGTCGGGGCGGCGGCGGGCGCTCCCGCGGTGCCCGTCGCGGCGCTCGTCGCTCGTGACGGGAGCGGACCGGGAGCGGTCGACGTCCTGCGGGTCGAGACCGAGCGGGACGAGGCCGCGGAGGTCGCCGCGTGGATCGCGGAGCACCGTGCCAGCGGGCCGGAGGTGCCCTCGGCGGCCGTCCTGTGCCGGCGCCGGGCCCAGTTCGCGCCGGTGATCGAGGCGCTCGAGGCCAAGGGGCTGCCGTACGAGGTCGTCGGGCTCGGCGGGCTGCTCGGGACGAGCGAGGTCGTCGACATCGTCGCGCTGCTCACCGTCGTCCAGGACCCCTCCCGCGGCGACCGGTTCATGCGGCTGCTGACCGGACCGGTGTGCCGGCTCGGTGCGGCCGACCTCGACGCGCTGTGGACGTGGGCGCGGCAGTCCCAGCCCCCGCCCGACCGGTCCCGCGGACGGGACCTCGCGCCCGAGTCCTCCGACGCGGTCGTGCTCGCCGACGCGCTCCGCCCCCTGCCGCCGCCCGGGTGGGAGGGCCCGGCCGGGGAGCGGCTCTCGGACGTCGCCCGCGACCGGCTCGCCGACCTCGCCGCGCGGATCGACCGCGTCCGGACCCGGGTCGGCGCCTCGCTGGCGGACCTCGTCGTCGAGGCCGAGCAGGTCCTCGGCCTGGACATCGAGGTCGCGGTCCGCGAGGGGTGGTCGCACGTCGCCGCCCGGGCCCACCTCGACGCCTTCGCCGATGTCGCGACGACCTTCACGGCGACGGCGGACCGGCCGACCCTCGGCGGATTCCTCGACTGGCTCGAGGCGGCCGACGAGGAGGAGCGCGGCCTGGACCTGCCGACCATCGACCCGGCCCCGGGGGCGGTCCACATCCTCACCGTCCACGCCGCGAAGGGCCTCGAGTGGGACGTCGTCGCCGTTCCCGGGCTCGTCGAGGGCGCCTTTCCCTCGTGCAGCGTCCGGGCCAGCCACGACGGCACCGACTGGGGCGTCAAGGAGCCGAACGACTGGGGGTGGACGGCCGCGTCGGGAGGCGTGCCGTACCCGCTGCGGGGCGACGTCGCGGGCCTGCCGTCCGTCGACCTCCGCTCGGCGCCTGACCTGGCGACCGTCGAGAAGCGCCTCGAGGAGTTCGGCCGGGCCTCGGGCGCCCATGCGATCGCCGAGGAGCGGCGTCTCGCCTACGTCGCCCTCACCCGAGCGCGGCGCAGCCTGCTGCTGTCGGCGCCGGTCTGGGGCTCTACGGCGAGCTCCCCGAAGGTCACCTCCCGCTTCCTCACGGAGGTGCGCGACGCCGACGGTGGGCGCCTGGCGCGCACCCTCGCCTGGGCGGAGATGCCGGACGCGGACGCGCACAACCCGAGCGTCGGGGCGCAGGAGACTGCCCCGTGGCCGCTCGACCCCGAGCCGGCCGCGGCCCGATCGGCGCACCGGGCGGCGGAGCGGGTCGCCCGCGCGAACGCCGCGATCGCCCGTGGTGAAGAGCCGACCATCGGGCTGCGCACCCGGACCCTGCTGGCCGAACGGGCCCGGCTCGCGGGCGACCCCGGGTGGACCCCCGAGCGAGCGGAGCCCCCGGCCCACGTCTCGACGTCATCGCTCGTGGCCTGGGCGCGCGACCCCGATTCCTTCGCGCGCGACCTGCGTCGACCGGTCCCGCGCCGCCCGTCACCGCAGGCGCGGCGGGGCACCGAGTTCCACGCGCTCGTCGAGCAGCACTACGCCCGGGCCGCGATCGTCGACGTCGACGAGCTGCCCGGCAGCCTCGACGAGGACCTCGACACCGGGACCGACCTCGCCGCCCTCCGCGAGCGCTTCCTCGCGAGCGGGTGGGCCGACCGCACGCCGCTGGACGTCGAGCTCGCCCTCGAGACGGTCGTCGCCGGGGTCGCCGTCCGCGGCCGGGTCGACGCGGTCTTCCCCGACCCCGACCACCCGGGTGATGCCTCGCGGGTCGTCGTCGTCGACTGGAAGACGGGGCGCCCGCCGACCGGCGACGAGGCCAGGCTGCGCGCGCTGCAGCTGGGCGTGTACCGGCTCGCGTGGTCACGGCTGACCGGGACTGCGCTGGACCACGTCCGCGCCGCCTTCTACTACGCCGACTCCGGGGAGACGGTGTGGCCCGACCTGCTCGACGAGGCCGAGCTCACCGACCTCGTCGCGGGACTCTCCGGGCGGGTCAGCTGAAGCGGGCGTCGTCGAGCGGGCGCAGGACGACGGGTCGCACCACCGGCGCCGGCTCCCGCGGCTCGTCGGTCGCCGCCGGTTCCGGCGGCGCAGCGGTCGCCGGTGGCTCCTCGGGCTGGTCCGCGGTCGGGGGAGCGTCGGCCGCGGCAGCGTCCTCGGGGTCGCCGTCGGGCTCGTCGTGGTCGTCGACACCCGCGGGAGCGGTCGGCGTGGGGGTCGTCGTCGCCAGGCGGGGCAGGTCCGGGACGTGCGTGGCCAGCTCTTCGAGCCGCCCGACCTGCGCGGAGATCCACTCCTCGTCCTCCGAGGCGACGGCCTCGAGCAGGCACGTCATCTCGACGAGCTCGCCGAGCAGCCGCGCGCGGGTGACCAGGTGCCGGTCCGGGCGATCGACCCGGGCGTGGGCGTAGGCCTCGATCACCGTGTCGATCACCTGGTCCTCGCAGCGGTGGACGACCTCGGCGAGGTCCTCGGCCGGGTCGGCCACGCGCGCCCGGGTCCACCCCGTGATCGCGGTGATCCGGCCGGTCGACGAGTCGTCCTCGTCCTCGAAGACGACGACGACGTCGTCCTCGTCGAGCGAGCCGTGGACGGGGACGGGCGCGAAGTGCCACAGGCTCACGTCCTCGAGCGCCGCCTCCCACCGCGCGAGCAGGGCGGCCGGGACGTGCCCGGTCGCGGCGGCCCGGTCGAGGGCGGCGACGTGGCGGCGACGGCACTGGTCCGCCGAGTACGCGGGCAGCTGCGCCTCCTCGGCGAGCGCGGGATCGCTGTTGTGCAGGGCGGCCAGGGCCCGGCCGATGCCCGCCGCGAGCGGCGAGCCCGCCGGCAGCGCCCCGAAGTCGAGGTGGTGGCCGGGTACGTACGCGTGGACCGCCGCCCGCCCGCCCTCCGGCAGCGACGTCCAGCCGCGGACGACCGGCACCGAGAACGCCGTGAGGCGTCGCGACAGGAGCCGGAGGTACTCGGCGGACTGGGCCAGCTCCGCGGCCGCGGACGGGGTCCGTGGTGACCGGACGACCCAGCGGCGGTCCTGCGCGTCGGCGACGAACGCGACGTCGTAGCGGGCGTCGTCGGTGCGTACGGCCTCGACGGCGACGGGGTCGAGACCGGGGACCGCGGTGCTGGCCAGGGCTGCGAGGGCGAGCGGCGTTCGGGTCACCGCTCCACCGTACGGCCCGCGAGCCCACCTACCGTGGAGGTCATGGCCGACGAGCGCGAAGACACCGGGAGCGACCCGTTCTCCGAGATGCCGTTCACCCACGTGCTCGACCGCCGCGCCCTCGACCGGCCGTCCCTGACCCCGGACGACCCGGCCGGCCTGCCTGCCGGTGCCCGGACCGTCGACGTCCTCGTCGACCCCGACGCGTGGGCCGTCCTCGGCCTCGGGTGGGACGGACGGCGCCTGGCCGGCGACCCGGCGCACCCCGCCTCGGGCCGTGCGCCGACGTGCTACCTCGGGCGGGACACCGCCGGCGCCGACTGGTTCGCCCGCCCCGTCGAGGGGGCCGACCCCGCCGACCACCCCGGTCTGCGGTCCCTCGTCGACCTCGTCGACCCGATCGAGGCCGGAGCCGCCGCGACGGCGCAGGCCCTCCTCGGCTGGCACCTCACCCACCCCCGCTGCCCCCGGTGCGGGGGCCCGACGCGCTCGCGGGACGCCGGCTGGCTCCGGGTCTGCGAGGCGGACGGCTCGCAGCACCACCCGCGCACCGACCCGGCCGTGATCATGGCCGTCATCGACGAGGCCGACCGCATCCTCCTCGCCCGCAACACCGGCTGGCCGCAGGGGCGGCTGTCGGTCCTCGCCGGCTTCGTCGAGCCCGGCGAACGCCTCGTCGACGCCGTCGCCCGGGAGGTCTTCGAGGAGGTCGGCCTCGAGGTCGGCGACATCGTCCACCACGCCGACCAGCCCTGGCCCTTCCCCGGCTCCCTCATGATCGGGTTCACCGCCCGGGCCCGGTCCGCGGAGCTCACCCTCGACCCGCGGGAGATCGCCGAGGCCCGCTGGGTCTCCCGGGCCGAGGTGCCGGGCCTGCTCGCCTCCGGCGCGTGGCGCTACCGCGGCCGGTCGTCGATCTCGGGCCGACTCATCGAGCACTGGTACGGCGGCCCGCTGCCCACCTGAGCGGTGTCGGCCCCCGGTGAGAGGATCGCCGGCGATGACGACACCGACCCGGTACGACGCGGACTCCGTCCTCGAGGGCCTCGACCCCGAGCAGCGGGAGGTCGCGGCCAACCCGTCGGGCGCGATGTGCGTCCTCGCCGGTGCGGGCACGGGCAAGACCCGCGCGATCACCCACCGGATCGCGCACGGCGTCCTGTCCGGCACCCAGCAGCCGCAGCAGATCCTCGCCGTGACCTTCACGGCACGCGCCGCCGGCGAGATGCGCACCCGGCTGCGGGACCTCGGGGTCGGCGGCGTCCAGGCACGGACCTTCCACGCGGCGGCGCTGCGGCAGCTGCACTACTTCTGGCCGCAGGCGATCGGCGGGTCCGCGCCCGAGGTGATGGCGCACAAGGCGGCGGCCGTCGCCGAGGCGTCGGGTCGGCTGCGCATCCGGCTCGACCGGACCCAGCTGCGCGACGCCGCCGCGGAGATCGAGTGGAGCAAGGTCTCCCTCCTCACGCCCGAGACGTACGCGGCCGCGGCGCGGGCGGCCGGTCGCGAGGCCCCCGGCATGGACCACACGGCGATGGCCCGCCTCATCGCCGCCTACGAGGAGGTCAAGTCCGACCGCGGGGTCATCGACTTCGAGGACGTCCTCCTCCTCACCGTCGGCATCCTCGACGAGCGGGACGACGTCGCCGCGACCGTCCGCCAGCAGTACCGCCACTTCGTCGTCGACGAGTACCAGGACGTCAACGCGCTCCAGCAGCGGCTGCTCGACCTGTGGCTCGGCGGCCGCCAGGACGTGTGCGTGGTCGGCGACCCGGCCCAGACGATCTACTCCTTCACCGGCGCCACCCCGCGCCACCTCCTCGACTTCACCCGCACCCACCCCGGCGCGCGGAAGGTCGAGCTCGTGCGGAACTACCGCTCGACACCGCAGGTGATCGAGGTCGCGAACCGGCTCATGGCCTCGCCCGGGGGTGGGCGGCGCTCGAACGGCGTCGTCCTGCGCGCCCAGCGACCGGCCGGCGCGCGGGTCACGGTCGAGGCGCACGCGGACGACGAGGCGGAGGCTGCGGAGGTCGCCGGGCGGATCCGAGCCCTGGTCGATTCGGGCGTGCCCGCCTCGAGCATCGCCGTCCTCTTCCGGACGAACGGGCAGAGCGAGGCCTGCGAGTCCGCGCTCACCCAGGCGGGGGTGCCCTACCTCGTGCGCGGCGGCGAGCGCTTCTTCTCCCGCCAGGAGGTGAAGCAGGCGGTCGTCCTCCTCCGCGGCGCGGCCCGCTCGGACGACGGCTCGGTGCCGATGCCGACCCTCGCGCGCGACGTCATCACGGCGGCGGGGTGGAGCGCGGATCCGCCGAACGGCGGGGCGGCACGCGAGCGCTGGGAGTCCCTCAACGCGCTCGCGGGCCTGGCCGACACCGTCGCCGCCGCCGTCCCCGACGCCCGCCTGCCCGACCTCGTCCGCGAGCTCGACGAGCGCGCCGCGAGCCAGCACGCACCGACGGTCGAGGGCGTGACGCTCGCCTCGCTGCACGCGGCCAAGGGCCTGGAGTGGGACCGCGTCTTCCTCGTCGGCTGCTCCGACGGGCTCGTGCCGATCACGATGGCGCAGGGGCCCGAGGAGATCGAGGAGGAGCGCCGGCTGCTGTACGTCGGGGTCACCCGGGCCCGCGACGAGCTCGTCATCACGTGGTCGCGGTCGCGCAACCCCGGCGGTCGCGCGACCCGGCGAGCCAGCCGTTTCCTCGACCAGGCCGCCGACCTGCTGGGGGAGGACGCGCGCTCGAGCCCGAAGCGCGCGGCCGTCGATCGACCCGCGGGCCGGTCCGCCGGGCGGGAGCGGCGCCCCACCCGCCCCAGGACGTGCCGCTCGTGCGGCGCCGAGCTCGACACCGCGGCGCAGAAGGCCCGCGGCCGGTGCGACGAGTGCCCCGCGACCTACGACGAGGAGCTGTTCGAGCGACTGCGGGCCTGGCGCCTGGCGGCGGCGAAGGCGCAGTCGGTCCCGGCGTTCGTCGTCTTCACCGACGCGACCCTCACCGCCATCGCCGAGACGGTGCCCAGCGACACCCGTGGCCTGTCCGCGATCGCGGGGGTCGGCACCCGCAAGCTCGACCAGTACGGGGCCCAGGTCCTGGCCGTCCTCGGCGGGGCGGATCCCGACGAGGTCGTCGCGGCCGCCGCCCCGGACGAGGGCTGAGACGGCCCGGCGATCCTCAGTCCGTGGGCGCGAGTCCGGGGATCCAGCGCTCCATCGGCTCGCGGACCTCGATCTCGGACTCGAGCTGGCACAGGACGCCGACCGCCCCGAGCCACACGCGCTGGATCATGAGGTACTGCGGCGGCAGGTTGAGCTTCAGCCCCGTCCGGAAGGCCTCGCCCTTCGGGTCCTGGACCACCGCGGCGACGTCGCGCATCCAGTCACGGCTGAAGGTGAAGCGGTCGTGCCGGAGGGGTTCGAGGAAGGTCGTCACGTACCGCAGCAGCTCGTCGGGATCGACGGTGACGTTGCGCCGGACGAAGCCCTCCGCGGTGAGCCCGGCGTGGACGGTCCCGGCGTCCCCGTCGAGCGCGGCGCGCACGAGCTCGCCGATGATCGGGGGCACCCCGCCCGGCAGGGGGTGGACGGCACCGAAGTCGATGATCGCCAGCTGCCCCTCGGGGGTGATGCGGAAGTTGCCGGGGTGCGGGTCGGCGTGGAGCACGCCCGAGCGCTCCGGCCCGACGAGGAGGAAGTCGAAGTACTTCTGGGCCACGGCCGCCCGCACCGCGGGGGACCCCTCCCGGATGATCCGGCTCACCGGCACGCCGTCGACCCACTCGCTGACGAGGACGTGCTCGGCGTGGGCGAGGACCTCCGGCACGACGAACTCCGGGTCGTCGCGGAACGCGCGGGCGACGAGGCGCTGGTTGGCCGCCTCCTGGTCGTAGTCGAGCTCCTGCGTCATCGTCGCCGTGAGCTCGTCGGTGATCGGCTTGACGTCGAGCCCGGGCACCCAGCCGGCCGTGACCCGCGCGAGCCGGGCGATCTGGCGCAGATCGCTGCGCAGCGCCTCGCCCGCCCCGGGGTACTGGACCTTGACGGCCACGGACCGCCCGTCCCGCCAGGTCGCCTTGTGGACCTGCCCGATCGAGGCCGCAGCAGCGGGGGTGTCGTCGAACGAGGCGAACTTCGTCGTGCCCCACCGCGGGCCGAGCTCGGCGGCGAGGATCTCGTGGACGGTCTCGGCGGGCATGGGCGGCGCCGCGTCCTGCAGGCGCGTGAGGGCGTCGCGGAACGGCTCGGCGAGGTCCTCGGGGAAGGCGGCCTCGAGCACCGACAGCTGCTGGCCGACCTTCATCGCCCCGCCCTTGAGGTTGCCCAGCACCGTGAACAGCTGCTCGGCGGTGCGGCGCCGTTGCTCGGCGGTGACCTCCTCGGCCGACCGGCCACCGAGCCGCTGCCCCCAGCCTCGCGCCGTGCGGCCGGCGACGCCGAGCGGGACCTGTGCGAGGCGGGCGGACCGGGCGATGCCGCGGCGGGGGAGGTCGGTCACGCCTCCATCATCACCCGGGACGCCGGGAGCAGGTCGAGTGCGGGGGCCGACCCCGCATCGGACGGGACGACGACGGGCCCTCCCGGGTGGGCCGTGCACCGCTCGTGACGGGGCCACCGCCGCACCGTCGTCGCCGGCCCGGGCAGCCGGACCGTCCACGAGCGTCCGGCCGCGGCGCGTGCCGCCCCGGGCTCGACGAGGCCAGCGACGAGCGCGGCGGCCAGGTGGGCGAGCACCGGCGCAGGGGTCGGCGCCGGGCCGGCCGACCCGTCGAGCTGGGCGCGCACCCACGGCCACCCCGGGTCGACATCGGCCCGGTGCAGCTCCAGGCACGCCCCGCAGGGCCCCTCGCCCCCGAGCAGGAGCGGCCCGACGTCGACCGCCGGGCCGCAGCCGACGACCGGGACGACCGGCACCCCGACGGCCTCCCACGGCCGGAGCCGTTCCGGACCGATCGGCCACGCCCCCACGACGACCGCGAGGCCGGGCCGGTCGACGTCCTCGTCCGTCGACCCGCCGCGCAACCGGTCGCGGATGACCTCGATCGCGGCCGGGGACCGTTCGACCCGCGCGACCCCGGCGCCGGCGAGGGCGTGCGCGAGCGCCCCGGCGATCCGGCCGTGCCCGACGAGCACGACGTGGGCCAGCGGCGACGGCGCCTCCCCCGGCGCCGGCCCGTCGAGCACGAGCCCGCGGTCGGCGAGGTCGTCGAGCAGCCGCGCGACGTGCGGTCGCCGGTCCGGCGCGAGCCGACGCAGTGCCCGCTCCCGTTCGGCCGTGCCGTCGAGGCTCGCCAGCCACGCAGCCTCCCGTGCCCGCAGCCCGGTGACCCGCACGCCCACCCCGTCGTCGAGGCCGAGCTGCACGGTCCCGTCCGGCCGGCGGAACGGGCGGGCGTGCGGGGCGAGGCGAGGGTTGCGGACGGGCGGGGCGCTCATGACGATCGACTCTGGCAGGCGCGGCGCGGCCCCCGCCGACGTTGTCCACAGGTCCCCGGGAACCGCCGGCCGCTGTCGGTGGGCGTTCCTATGCTCGCCGCATGCCCTCCAGCCGCCGACCGTCGAGCACGGTCCGTCACGACCCGGTCCACGGGCAGGTCGAGGTGCGCCGCAGCGCCCGGCGTCGCCGGACGATCAGCGCCCGCCGTGAGGACGGGCGGACCGTCGTCCTCGTGCCCGCCGGGGCGTCGGCCGCGGACGAGGACCGTTGGGTCGCCCAGATGCTCGGACGGATCGCCACCCGGGAGACCCGGCGTCGGCCGAGCGACGAGGCGCTCCTGCGGCGCGCGGCCGAGCTGAGCGAGCGGTACCTCGGCGGCGAGGCCCGCCCGACCTCCGTCCGGTGGGTGACCAACCAGCGCCGGCGCTGGGGCTCCTGCACGCCGAGCGACGGCACGATCCGGCTCTCCGACCGCCTCCAAGGGATGCCCGAGCACGTCGTCGACTACGTCCTGCTCCACGAGCTCGCCCACCTGGTCGTCCCCGGCCACGGCCCCCGGTTCTGGGCCCTGCTGTCGGGGTACGGCGAGCTCGAGCGGGCCCGCGGCTTCCTCGAGGGGGTCTCCTGGCGGGCGGGCGAACCGCCGCCGGGCCATCCCGAGGAGGACGACCGCGACCCGTCCGACGGTGTCGACGACGCGCAGGTGAGCGTCAGGTGAAGACCTGACGAACCCTCGGCCGTGGGGGGCGCTCCGCCGCCTGACCGGGGTGAGACTCAGGTGCGCGCGTGCCGGGGCCCCCGGCCGGTCCGCACATCGTCACCGTCCGAAGGAACACTCATGCCGTCTCCCCGCAGGTATCTCGCGGCCGGCGTCGCCGCCGTCGCGACGTTCGGCCTGGGCGCCGCGCCGGCGTTCTCCGCCGACGCCGTCCAGCCCGGCCAGGTCTCCGCGTCCCTGACCGAGGTCAACCTCCTCAACATCAACGACTTCCACGGGTACTTCAGCACCGCGTTCGCGTGCCACCTCGTGACCCAGGAGAACCGGCTCGGTGCCGACAGCACCCTCTTCCTCTCGGCCGGTGACAACGTCGGGGGCTCGAAGTTCGAGTCGGCCATCCAGAACGACGAGCCGACGATCGACTTCCTCAACGCGCTGGGCCTCGACGCCTCGGCGGTCGGCAACCACGAGTTCGACCAGGGCTTCGCCGACCTCACGGGCCGCATCGCCCCGCGCTCGACCTACCCCAACCTCGGCGCGAACGTCTACAAGAAGGGCACGACCGAGCCGGCGCTGCCCGAGTACACCGTCAAGACGGTCAACGGCGTCCGTGTCGGCGTCGTCGGCGCCGTGACGTCGGAGACGCGCACGAAGGTCAGCCCGGACGGCATCACGACGATCGACTTCGGCGACCCCGTCGAGGCGGTCAACCGGGTCGCCAAGCAGCTCAAGGACGGCGACGCCACGAACGGCGAGGCCGACATCGTCGTCGCCGAGTACCACGAGGGTGCGGAGCTCAGCAAGGCCGAGCTCTCGGCCGCGAAGGCCGGCTCGCAGATCTTCACGAAGATCGTCGACCAGACCAGCGCCGACGTCGACGTCATCTTCAACGGCGACAAGCACGCCGAGTACGCCTACGACGCCCCGATCCCCGGTGGCACGGGCACCCGCCCCGTCATCCAGGCCAAGCAGTACGGCGAGCGTCTCGCTGCGGTCGAGCTCGGCTACGACCCGGAGACGAAGAAGGTCACGCAGTACTCGAGCGCGGTCCTGCCGACCCCCTCGACCGTCGACCCCTCCTGCGCCGGCAACGCGAAGTTCGACGCCGCCAAGCAGATCGTCGACACCGCGACCGCCAAGGCGGGCGAGCTCGGCGCCCAGCAGATCGGCACCGTCACCGACGACATCACGACGGCAGTCCCGCTCGACGCCTCGGGGAACCCCCAGAGGTCGGCGGACGGCACGTGGCGGCGTGACGACCGCGGCCGTGAGTCGACGCTGAGCAACATGATCGCCCAGTCCTACGTCGACTCCCTCGCGGCGAAGAAGGTCGCGAACGCCGACATCGGCGTGATGAACCCCGGCGGCGTCCGCGCGGAGCTCTACCAGGACGAGGACGGCATCACCTTCCGCGAGGCGGCGAACATCATGCCGTTCAACAACATCGTCAAGACGATCGACGTCACGGGCGCGACGTTCAAGGAGATCCTCGAGCAGCAGTGGCAGCCGGGCAGCTCCCGCCCGTTCCTCGCGCTCGGCCTGTCGGAGCGGGTCACGTACACCTACGACCCGTACGCGCCGCAGGGCTCGCACGTCACGTCGATCATGCTCGACGGGAAGCCGATGGACATGGGCAAGACGTACACCGTGGCCTCGAACAACTTCCTCCTCGCCGGCGGTGACGGCTTCAGCGCGTTCACGAAGGGGACGAACCTCAAGGACAGCGGTCTGGTCGACCAGTCGCTCTTCGTCGACTGGATCAAGGCGCACAGCCCGCTGAGCCCCGACTACACCAAGCACGGCGTCGCCACCGTCGGCCAGCCGACGGAGGCCACGGCCGGTGACGACGTGACGTTCATCGTCTCGGGCCTGTCGCTCTCCTCGGTCGACGCGCCGAAGGTCACGGAGGTCACGGCGTCGATCGACGGCACGGACCTGGGCACCTTCCCGGTCAAGGACGTCTACTACGCCACCCCGGCCCCGACCCGCAACGGCGAGGCCACCGTCACGGTGACGCTGCCGAAGGACCTGCCGACCAACCCCGAGTCGGTCATCACGCTCACCTCCGCGCCCGGCGGGTCGAAGGCCACCTTCCCGATCGCCATCACGGCGGCGCCGCAGGACACGAAGGCCTACCTGGGCCTGGGCAACCCGGCGCCGCGCACCGTCCGCGCGGTCGTCTCGGTCGTCGACGGTGACGAGACCCGCCCGAACGGCACCATCGAGCTCGTCCAGAACGAGCGGGTCGTGGGCACGGCCGAGGCCGTCGACGGGAAGGCCGTCTTCACCCTCGAGGACGTCGAGTACGGCCGGCAGACGTACTCGGCCCGCTTCGTCCCGGCCGACCGGGCGGTCAACACCGCCGCGACCGCCCGGGCCAAGACGGTCTTCGTCCGCTACCGCACGTCGACGTCGGCGTCGGTCCCCTCCGTCCGGGCCGGGAAGGCGCCGCGGGCGACCGTGACGATCGGCAGCCAGGACCGCGCGCTCAAGGGCTCGATCCGGGTCCGCAAGGGCTGGACGACGCTGCGCACGGTCGCGATGTGGCCGTCGTACGAGGGTCGCCGGAGCTTCAACCTGCCGAAGCTCAGCCGCGGCACGCACACGCTGACGATCACCTACCTCGGTGACGCCCGCCACCACCGCTCGGAGCGGAAGGTCACCGTCACGGTGCGCTGACCCTCCCGGCACGACGGAGGCCGCCGTCCCCCCGAGGGGCGGCGGCCTCCGTCGTCCCCGGCGGCGGGTCGAGGACCCGGCGCCGATGACTCGGGCAGGGCGTCAGGGGGCGTCCGGGCGGGGGTCGTCGTCCTCGCCGAGCGCGTCGCGCAGGAAGGCGTCGATCTCGTCGTCGGTCGCGCTGGCGCCGGCCCGCTCGACGAACCCGAGGACGTCGTCGAGGTCGTCCGCGGAGGGGGCCTGGTCCGGGTGGGACCACACGCGGTCCCGGCCTTCGGCGCCGTGCCGCTCCTCGAGCGCGGCCCAGAGGTTCGCCGCGTCCCGCAGCCGTCGGGGGCGCAGCTCGAGCCCGACGAGCGTCGCGAAGGCCTTCTGGGCGGGGCCGTCGGTGGCGCGGCGGCGGCGGACGGCCTCGCCCAGCGCTGCGGCGTGGGGGAGGTGGCCGGTCGTCGCCCGGCTCGTGACGACGTCCACCCAGCCCTCGATGAGCGCGAGCCACGTCTCGAGCCGGGCGAGGGCGGCGGCCTGCTCCGGCGTCGCGGCGGGAGCGAAGAGCGAGCCGCCGAGGGCGTCCCGGAGGCTCTCGGGATCGCTGGGGTCGGCCGACGAGAGGGCCGCCTCGACGGACTCGGTGTCGACGTTCGTCCCCGCGGCGTGGTCGTGGACGGCCCGCTCGAGCGCGTCGCCGAGCCACGGCACGGCCCGGAAGAGGCGGTGGCGGGCGGTCTCGCGGACCGCGAGGTAGAGCCACACCTCGTCGAGGTCGAGCTCGAGGTCGGTGGACACCTGCGCGACGGCGACGGGGAGGATCGCGACCTCGTCCTCGGGGACCAGGGGCAGGCAGACCTCGGTGCCGGTGACGACGTCCTCCGCGAGCGTCCCGAGCGCCTCGCCGAGCTGGGTGGTGAAGATCGCGCCGCTCATCCGGTCGACGACACCCTGCACCTGGCCGAGCAGGGCGGCGGGGTTGACCCCCGAACCGCCGGCGAGGGCCGACAGCGTGCCGCTCTCGTCACCGGCGAGCCGGGCCCGCATGGAGTTGCCGATCGCCGTGGCGACGCCTTCGGCGACGGGAGCCACGAGCCGCTCCCACGCCGGCATCGTCCGGTCGACCCACTCGGCGCGCGACCACGCGACGCCGCGGGCGGTCGGGGCGCCGAGGTCGGTCACCTCGTCGAGCCACAGCGTCGCCACCTGGACGGCCTGCCCGGCGAGCGCGACCTCCTGGTCGTGGACCTCCCGGTCGTCGTCGATGTGCTGGCGGGCCACGGCGGCCGCGACCCGGCCGTCGACCCCGGACCCGGGGGCGCCCTCGAACGGCCCGTCGCCGCCGGGGGCGAAGCCGACGGGCATCCCCGGCGTGCCGCCGCCGAACATCGCGCGCAGCTGCCCGGCCATCATCCGCAGCTGGGCGGGGTCGGCGTCGGCGAGACCGAAGGCGGACAGCTGCTGGAGCATGGCCGGCGGGATGTCACGGCCGCCGGTGAGCTCGCGCAGCACCTCGAGGATCTCCTCGGGGACGCCGGGCTCGTCGGGGTCGGGAACGGGGGAGTCGGTCATGTCATCACTCAACCACGCACGCGTCCCGGTGGTTCCCGCCGTTCGTCGACCCACCCGTCATCTACCCTCGCTGCGTGACGTGGCACGGCAGCACCGGGCGGATGATCGTCGGCCAGGACAGCGAGGACGACGACCGCCCCGGGCGCGGTGGCAGCGCCATGCTCGTCCTGTCGGCGCTCGTCGTCGTCCTCGCGGTGGGCCTGTCGTTCATCCACCCGCCGTACGCGATCTACGAGCCGGGTCCGGTGACGAACACCCTGGAGGCGACGGACGGCACCCCCGTCGTCACCGTCCGAGGCGCGCGGACGTACCCGACGAGCGGAGCGCTCGACTTCACGACCGTGTACGTCTCGGGAGGTCCGGGTGCGCCCGTCGACGGGTGGGACGTCCTGCGCGCGTGGGCGGACCCGGCGGCCGAGGTCGTGCCCCGGGCGGAGGCCTTCCCGCCGGGCGCGAGCCAGGACGAGATCGCCGAGATCAACACGAAGGAGATGGCCAACTCCCAGCAGGAGGCGATCGCCGTCGCCCTCCGGGGGCTCGGCCGGACGGTCGACGAGCACGTCGTCGTCGACGCGATCGAGAAGGGCGCCCCCGCCCTGGGCGCGCTCGAGGCGGGCGACCGGATCACCGCCGTGGACGGGCGTCGCGTGCGCACCCGGGTGGAGGCGATCCGGGCCATACGGGCGCGTCGGGTCGGTGCCACCGTGCGGCTGTCGGTCGTGCGCGACGGCGCGGACCGGGTCGTGCGCGTGCCGACGGTGGGCGCCCGGGTCTCGGGCGGGGGCGAGGTGCCCGTCATCGGGGTGATCCTCGCGCCGCGCTTCACCTTCCCGTTCGACGTGACGATCGACGCGGGCGAGGTCGGCGGGCCGTCGGCGGGGATGATGCTGTCGCTGGCGGTGCGGGACGTCCTCACCCCCGGCGCGATGACCGGTGGCAAGCAGATCGCCGGCACCGGGACGATCTCCGAGGAAGGCAGCGTCGGCCCGATCGGCGGGATCGAGCACAAGCTCGTCGGGGCCCGGCGGGCGGGGGCGCAGTGGTTCCTCGCTCCCGCCGACAACTGCTCCGAGGTCCGCGGGCACGTCCCGGACGGGCTGCGGGTGGTGCGGGTCTCGACCCACCGCGAGGCCGTCGATGCCGTCGAGGCGATCGCCGCGGACCGGACGGGCGCGCTGCCCTCCTGCTGACGGGCCCGCTCAGTCCTCGAGCGTCGTGCGGAGGGCGTGCAGCAGGCCGGGGGCGATGTCCTGCCCGCGTGCGACCCGGTCGTCGCGGTCGTGCGAGCGCTGGCGCAGCAGGCATGTCGCGGTCCCGTCCCGCAGGCACGCGGCGAGCAGCCGGACGTCCTCGCGCTCGGGGTGCGCCGCGAGCACCCGGGCGGCCTCGTCGGGGTCCTTCGGCAGGTCGCGCTCGGCCGACGGCGGCACGACGATCCGCTCCAGCGCGATGGCTGCGCCGACGACGGCCGGGGGCCACGCGATCTGGCCGAGGAGCTCCTCGACGGTGCCCGCCTCGGGCAGCTCGTCCTGCTCGATCGCGGTGAGGTCCCCGGGCCGGGGCTCGGCGCCGGTCGCCATACCCGGCTCGCGGGCCAGGAGGTCGGCGGTCGGGACGAGGGCGAACAGCCGCGGTGCCTGGTCCCACCCGGCGGCGGCGACGTAGCGCTCGGTCTCGAGAGCGACGATCGACAGGGGGTCGGTCACGGGCGTCGGGGTCGGCTCGGTCACCGCGCCATCGTCCCACGCGGCTACCGTGCTCCCGTGGCGCACGTGGCGGGCCCGGCGGACGGGTGGGGGAGCGAGGCCGAGGGTCGCGGGCGCGGCGCCCGGCGCTGGGCACGGCCCGTGCTCGCCGGGGCCCTCGTGGTGCTCGCCGTCCTCCTCGTCCTCACCGCGGCCCGGCTGCGCGCCGAGACCTACTGGTACGAGTCGGTGGGCCACGGCGGCGTCCCGGAGGTCGTCCTGCGTGCGCGGGTGCTGCTCGGGACGGCCGGGGCCGCCCTGGCCGCGGTCCTCGTCGGCGGCTCGTTGTGGCTCGCGCGGCGGACCGCGCCCCGGTTCGCGGCCGTGACCCCTGCCGAGCGGGCGCTCGCCGAGTACCGGGCCCTCGTGCGGCCGTCGCGGGGGTGGACCGTCGCGGGCGCCGTCCTGGGGTCGGCGGTGCTGTGCGGCAACGGGGCCTCGGGGCAGTGGGCGACGTACCTGCTGTGGCGCCACCGTCGTCCGGTCGGGGTGACCGAGCCGGTGACGGGGGCCGACATCGGCTTCTTCCTCTTCACCCTGCCGGCGCTGCAGGCGCTGCTCGGGTACCTCACCCTCGTGCTCGTCCTTGCGCTGATCGTCGCGACGGCCGCGCAGTACGCAGTGGGCGGCCTCACCGTCCCGGGGCGCCGACCGCCGACCCGGGCCGCCCTCGCGCACGTCGGCGGGCTCGCCGCGCTGCTCCTGCTCGTCCGTGCCGGTCAGGCGTGGTTGTCCCGGTACGAGGCGGTGCTCGTCGACCGCGGTCCGTACGTCGGGGCGGACGCGGCGGCCGCGAGCAGCGGCATGGCGCTGCACGCGATCCTGGGCGTCGCCGCCGCCGTCTGCGCGGGCCTGTTCCTGTCGGCGGCGTGGAGCCGGGCCCTGCGGCCGGCGCTCGTCGGAACGGTCTGCCTCGTCGTCACGTCCGTCGTCGTCGGGGGGCTCGTGCCGGCCGCCGCGCGGGCGTTCGGGTCGCGGCCGGACCCGGAGCAGGACCGGGCGGCGCTCGAACGGTCCCTCGTCGCCACGCGGGCGGCCTGGGGCCTCGACGGCATCGAGCGGGTCGACGCGCCGGCGACGCTCACCGGGTCCGGCGACGCGTCGCGGATCGCCGCCGCGGCCCCGCGGGTCGACCGGCTCACCGCGGCCTCGTCGGCCTCCGCGCGCGACCTCGCCGACGGGATGGTCCTGCCCGACGCGCTCGACCCGGTGACCGTCCCGGGTGAGGGGGAGCTGTACCTGGGCCTGCGGGAGGCGGACACCTCGGCCGCCACCGCGCCGACCTGGGACGAGACGCACCTGCGGCGCACCCACGGCTGGGGGATCGTCGCCGTGCCGACCCGCCCGGCGGGGAGCGCCCCGATCGAGTCGCTCGACACCTCGGCCTCCGGCGTTCTCGGGCGGGTCGAGCCGCGCTCGTACGTCGGCGAGGCGGCGAGCACGTGGGTCGTCACGGGGGTCGACGGGGTCGAGGAGCACGACGGCCCGGCGCTCGAGGACCGCTCCCGGTACGACGGCCTGGACGGCATCGTCCTGTCGTCGGCGACGCGCCGGGCCGTGCTGGGTCTGGCGCTCGGGGACTGGCGGCTGGCCTTCGACGACCGGATCGGGGAGCGCTCGCGGCTGCTCATGCACCGCCGGCCGCTGGAGCGGGTGGCGCGGGTCGCGCCGTGGCTCACGCTCGACGGCGACCCGTACCCCGTCGTCGCCGGCGGGCGTGTGCTGTGGGTCGTCGACGGGTACACGACGAGCAGCCGGTACCCCGGCTCCGAGCGGCTGGACCTCTCGACGGCCTCGGCGGACGCGGTGAGCGAGGCCTCGAGGTCCACCGGGACGGTCCGGCGCGGGCAGGCGAGCTACGTGCGGCGCAGCGTCGTGGCGACGGTTGACGCCTACGACGGGACGACGACCCTCTACCGGACGGACGAGGCGGACCCGCTCGTCGCGGCGTGGGACGAGGCGTTCCCGGGGACGCTGCGCGACCGGCGGACGATGCCGGACGCCGTCGCCGCTGCGCTGCGCTACCCGCGCGGGCTGTTCGCGCTCCAGCGTCGGGTGCTCGCCAGGTACGCCGACGACGACCCGACGGCGCTCGCGTCGCCGGACTCCGGCTGGCGGGTGCCGGGCTCGGCGGCCGAGGCCGATGTCGCGCGGGCGCCGGTGGACCTGGTGCGGGACGTCCCGGGGTCGCGCCGGGTCGAGACGGTGCGCTCCGGGGAGCTCGTCGACGCCTCACGCTCGAGCGCGACCGCGATCCTCGAGGCGACCAGCGCCGGCACGAGGTCTGACCGGCCGGGCGAGCTCGTCCTGCGGGAGCTCGGGGACGAGCAGTCGTCCGTCCCCTCGGCGGGTCGGTCCGAGGACGCGATCGCGCGCTCGAGCGACCTGGGCCAGGGGGCCGATGCGGGCGCCACCCTCGACACCATCCTGCGCGCGCCCGGCGAGGACGGGGTGACGCCCGTCGTCACGCGCCACCCGGTCGCTCTCGTGCCGGGGGACGAGACGGTCGTCGCGCTCGGGAGTCTGACCGAGCCGGCGCCCGGTGGGGGCTCCCGGCTGCGCGGGGTCGTCGCCGCCCGCGGGGACACCGTGGCGTGGGGTCGCGATCCGGCTGCCGTGGTCCGGGCGGTGCTGCCGCGCCCGGCGCCGGCGGGCGGGAGCGAGCTGCGGGCGGCGCTCGATCGGATCACCCGGGCGTCGGCGGCCGAGCGCCGTGCGCGTCGGTCGGGGACGCCGGGCGAGGCAGCCCGCGCCCAGAGGCGGCTCGACGACGCGATCGACGATGCGTCCCGACTGGCCGACCGGGGCCGCGGGCGCTGAGGCCGATTTGCGCCGGCCGGGGCCGTTCACCTATCGTTCACTCATACCGACGCGGGGTGGAGCAGCTCGGTAGCTCGCCGGGCTCATAACCCGGAGGTCGCAGGTTCAAATCCTGCCCCCGCTACCACGGTGCCGCAGAGGCACGACCGAAGCGCCGGATCCTTGACCAAGGGTCCGGCGCTTCGCCGTTCTCGGGTCCCCGGCGACCGGCGCCGTCCGAGGCGGGTCACGTCAGCGGGGCTGGATCTCGCCCATCGGGCCGAAGCCGTCGACGTCCGGTGCGTCGACGTAGATGATCTGCGGCTGCGCCGAGACGATGTCCGGCATCTCCGCCATGAACCGCGTGACGTGCGCCTGCCGCATGTGCTCCTCGCCGGCGGCCTGGTCGCGGAAGCCCTCGATGCAGACGAACTCGTTCGGGTCGGCGACGCTGCGGGAGAACTCGAAGAAGACGCAACCGGGCTCGGCGGAGACGGCGGCGGCGTAGTCGGCGGACAGCGCCTCCCACTGGGTCATCCGGTCGGGGCGGATGGGGAACTTCACGGTGATGAGGATCATGCCCCCGAGCGTAGGAGCCCGGCCGCCGGGAGGATGGGGGACGTGCCGACCCCTGCCGTGACCGCCGACCGCCTCGGGGCGTGGCTGCTCAAGGTCAACCCGCGGGTGACCGACCTCGGCGACGACCCCGGCACCGCGCTCGCGGCGCTGACGGAGCGGTGCGTCCGGCCCGGCTACCGCCTGCGCCTCGTCCGCCCCGGGCAGCCGGTGCTCCTCTGGGTGAGTGGCGGGTCGAGGGCCTGCCCGCCGGGGATCTGGGCGACCGGCACCGTCACCGGGCCGGTCGTCCCGCCCGAGCCGGGGGCCCCCACAGCCACGCTGCCGATCGCCGTCACCGCCTTGGCCGAGCCGATCCTGCGGACGACCCTGCGCGCCGACCCGCGCCTGGCCGGGCTCGAGGTGCTGCGCGCGCCGTTCGGCAGCAACCCCTCGTGGGTCGACCGCCATCAGCTCGCGGCCCTCCGCCAGACCTCCGCCGAGATACGCAAGACGGCGCCCATCGGGCTCGAATAACGACCGATTCGGGTATCTCGGCGGAGGTGGGGACGGGTCAGCGCTGGGCCGGCGGGACGTTCTTCATGACCTGGTCGACGTGCTGGCCGCAGCCGGCCCAGGTCGTCTTTCCGCAGGTCTTGCAGGTGGCGGGTCGGCACATGGTGGTTCTCCTTCGGGGTGGGGGCGGGGGATCAGGACGTGGTGAGGCCGGCCTCGCCGGCGCGGGCGAACTGGTCGTCGACGGCGACGACGTGGCGGCCGTGGGCGGCGAGGACGGAGACGGCGATCGAGGCGCGGTACCCGCTCTGGCAGTGCACCCACACCTCGCCCTGCGGCACCTCGGCGATCCGTTCGAGCAGCTCGTGCAGCGGGACGTTGACCGCGTCCGTGACGTGCTCGGCGTCGAACTCCGAGGCGCGGCGCACGTCGAGGACGCGGATGTCGCGGTGGTGACGGACCTGGGCGAGGTCCCCGAAGGTCGCCCGCTCGAACGACCCGAGCGCCGTCGTGCTCCAGCCCTCCGGCCCGCCCGTCGCGGCGCCGGCCAGCTCGTCGATGCCGATGCGCACGAGCTCGCGCTGGGCCTGGGCCACCTGCTCCTCGCTCTCGCCGAGCAGCGTCAGCGGCGTCCCCCACGGGATGAGCCACCCCAGGTAGGTCGAGAACTGGCCGTCGAGCCCGAAGTTCAGCGTGCCGGAGACGTGCCCCGCAGCGAAGGCCGTCCGGTTGCGCAGGTCGACGACCCACTCCCCGTCGGCGACCCGCCGCGCGAGGGTGTCCCGGTCGGCCTGCTCCGGCAGCTCGAGGTCGGGCGCGGCGGGGCCCGCGCTGTTGGTCGGCGCCATGTGGACGTAGTACGCGGGATGGACGTCGAGCCCGGCGAGGGTGTCGGCGACCCAGCGCTCCTCGGCCTGCGTCAGCACGGGGTTGACCGAACGCTCGCGCCCGATCGTCGACTCGTCCGCACCCCCGGTCGACCCCGACGAGCAGAACGGGCTGAAGCCGTGCGTGGGCAGGACCTCCGCCTCGTCCGGCAGCTCCTGCGCCAGGCGCTGGGCGGAGGCGAACTGGTGGTGGACCAGGGCGTCGGTGTGCTCCGCGCCGAGCAGGTCCGGTCGCCCGGTGGCGCCGAAGAGGAGGGATCCGCCGGTGAACACCCCGACCGCGGTGAACTCGTCGGCGGCGGAGTCGCGCGACTCGAGCGCGTACGACAGGTGGGTGAAGGTGCGGCCGGGGGTGGCGAGGACGCGCACACGCATCCGGGGGGAGATCCGGACGACCTCGCCGTCCTCCACGGGCACCCGGTCGAAGGCCACCTCGTCCTGGGCGTTGACGTGGTAGCGCGCTCCGGTCGCCTCGGCGAGGGCGAGCCCGCCGGTGACGTAGTCGTTGTGGATGTGGGTCTCGAAGACGTGGGTGATCCGCACGCCCGCCTCCTGCGCCACGGCTAGGACGCGGTCGATGTCGCGCTGCGGGTCGATGACGAGCGCGACCGAGCCGTCGTGGGCCAGGTAGCTGCGGTCGCCGAGGCTCGGGGTCTCGATCGTCTCGACGACGGGCGTCGCCGCGGGCTGGTGGGTGGTCATCGGCAGGTGCTCCTCCGGAGGTGGGGTAGATACCCTGGGGGGTATCTGACGTCGCCAACACCAATACCCCCTGGGGTATAGTGGTCAAGTCGACCGGGAACGGCCCGGTCCGATCCCCAGGAGCGCGCATGGTCACCCTCAACAGCGACGACATGACCCCCGTCGTCCATCGCCTGCGTCGCGCCCAGGGCCAGCTCGGTGGCGTCATCCGCCTCATCGAGGAGGGGCGCGACTGCAAGGACGTCGTCACCCAGCTCGCCGCGGTCAAGCGCGCGCTCGACCGGGCCGGCTTCGCCATCGTCTCCTCCGGCATGCGGGAGTGCGCCAGCTCGCCCGACGGCCTCACCGACGAGGACCGGGCGACGATGGAGAAGCTCTTCCTCACCCTGTCGTGACAAGGGGGCGGGGGTGTGCGGCAGACTCGGGGGCGTGACTGTCGCCACTGCGCCCACGTCCCCCCGTCACCGCGTCGTCATCATCGGCTCCGGCTTCGGCGGTCTCTTCGGCGCGCAGGCGCTCAAGGACGCCGACGTCGACATCACGCTGATCTCCCGCACGACCCACCACCTCTTCCAGCCGTTGCTGTACCAGGTGGCCACGGGCATCCTGTCCGAGGGCGCGATCGCCCCGACGACCCGCGAGATCCTCGCCCGGCAGAAGAACGTCCGCGCCATCGCCGGTGAGGTCACCGACATCGACCTCTCCGCCCGTACGGTCACCTCCGAGATCCTCGGCCGGACCACGGTCACGGAGTACGACTCGCTCCTCGTCGCCGCCGGCGCCGGTCAGTCGTACTTCGGCAACGACCACTTCGCCCAGCACGCGCCGGGCATGAAGTCGATCGACGACGCCCTCGAGCTGCGCGGCCGGATCTTCGGCGCGTTCGAGCTGGCCGAGCTCGCCTCGACGCCCGCCGAGATCGAGCGGCTCCTGACCTTCGTCGTCGTCGGCGCGGGCCCGACCGGTGTCGAGATGGCCGGGCAGATCGCCGAGCTCGCCCACCGCACCCTCCAGCACGACTTCCGCCGCATCGACCCGCGCAAGGCGCGGATCGTCCTCCTCGACGGCGCCGACCAGGTGCTCCCGAGCTTCGGTCAGAAGCTCGGCGGGAAGGCGCGCCGCCAGCTCGAGAAGATGGGGGTCGAGGTCCGGCTCGGCGAGATGGTCGTCGACCTCGATGCCACCGGCCTGACGACGAAGGACCGCGACGGCAACGAGACGCGGATCGAGGCGCTGACGAAGGTGTGGGCCGCCGGGGTCCAGGCCTCCCCGCTCGGCAGGATGCTCGCCGAGCAGTCCGGCGCGAAGACCGACCGCGCCGGCCGGGTCGAGGTCGAGCCCGACCTCACCCTCCCCGGCCACCCCGAGGTCTACGTCGTCGGCGACCTCATGGCTCTCGACAAGCTCCCCGGCGTCGCGCAGGTCGCCATCCAGGGCGCCCAGCACGCGGCCAAGGCGATCGAGGCCCGCGCGGCCGGTGGCGCCCGCAGCGAGCCGTTCTCGTACTTCGACAAGGGCTCGATGGCGACGATCTCCCGGTTCAGCGCGGTCGCGAGCATCGGGAAGGTCCGCTTCAGCGGGTTGGTCGCGTGGCTGCTCTGGCTCGGCGTCCACCTGCTCTACCTCATCGGCTTCAAGACCCGCGTGACCACGCTCCTGCACTGGGCGATCAGCTTCGTCGGGCGCGGCCGGACCGAGCGGGTCGTCACCGAGCAGCAGGTGTTCGCGCGCAACCTCATCCACCGGCTCGGTCGGGCCGAGGCCTACCCCTCCCTGCCACGCGTGCCCGGCGACCGCGGGGAGCTGGAGGAGGGCGGCGACGACCGTGGGCAGGAGCGCGCCGCCGGCTGACATAGGGTCGAGCGCATGCCGCTCGACTTCGAGATCGCCACGCGCACGCTCGACAACGGCCTGCGGGTCGTCGTCCAGCCCGACCACCGGGTCCCGACGGTGACCGTCAACATCTGGGTCGGCGTCGGGTCGCGGCACGAGGTCGCCGGCCGCACCGGCTTCGCCCACCTCTTCGAGCACCTCATGTTCCAGGGGTCGCGCAACGTCGCCAGCGGCGAGCACTTCGAGCGCCTCATGGCCGCCGGAGCGCAGCTCAACGCGACGACGTGGTTCGACCGGACGAACTACTTCGAGACGGTCCCGACCGGGGCGCTCGAGCTCGCCCTGTGGCTCGAGGCCGACCGGCACGGGCACCTGCTCGACGCGGTGACGCAGGAGAACCTTGACAACCAGCGCGACGTCGTCAAGGAGGAGAAGCGGCAGCGGTACGACAACCAGCCGTACGGCACCGCGCTCATCGACGTCTACGCCGCGGTCTTCCCCGAGGGGCACCCGTACCACCACCCGACGATCGGGTCGATGGCCGACCTCGACGCAGCCTCGCTCGAGGACGTCCACGACTTCTTCCGCCGCTACTACGCCCCGGACAACACCGTCCTCACGCTGTGCGGCGACGTCACCGCGGAGCGCGGGTTCGAGCTCGTCGAGCGGTACTTCGGGGACATCGACACGAGCGCCCAGCCGCCCCGCCCGCTGGTCGAGGCGCTGCCTCCGCTGCAGGCACCGGTGCGCATCGACCGCCGGGAAGAGGTGCCGAACGACCGGCTGTACATCGGCTTCCGGCTGCCGGTCGACGGCACGGACGAGTTCCTCGCGAGCAGCCTGGCGATCGACCTGCTCGGCGGTCTGACGACCTCTCGGCTGGAGCAGCGGCTCGTCCGCGGCGAGCGGGTCGCCAACGCCGTGTCGGTGAGCGCGATGGGGTTCGTCGACGGGGTCTCGCTCGGCCTCGTCGTCGTCGACGTCGCCGAGGGGGAGGACCCCGAGCGGGTCGAGGAGCTCCTCGTCGCCGAGCTCGAGGCCTTCGCCGACGCAGGCCCGGACCCCGAGCAGCTCGAGGCGCTGCGCGCGCAGTGCGAGCGGTCGTGGCTGTCCAGCCTGGCCGACCAGGACGAGCGCGCCGACCAGATCAGCCAGCACGTGCTGCTCCACGACGACCCGCAGTTCGTCAACCACCACCTCGACCGCGTCCTCGCGGTCGGGCCGGACGCCATCCGCGCCGCCGCCGACCGCTGGCTGCGGGGCGCCAACCGCGCCACCGTCCGCTACCTCGCGACCGACGCGCCGACCGAGGAGGTCGCATGACCACGACGACCGACGGCAGCACCCTGCCCGGCGGGCTGCCCCGCCCCGAGGTGACCCCGCCGGGGCCGTGGGCCCTGGCGACCCCGACGTCGAGCACCCTCCCGAACGGGATGGGGTGCCACCTCGTCGACGTCCCCGGCCAGCACGTCGTCTCCGTCGCGGTCGTCCTCCCGTTGCCGATCACGGCCGAGCCGCGCGAGGTCGAGGGCGTCGGGGCGATCACCACCGCGCTGCTCGACGAGGGCACGGTGAGCCACCCCGCGGAGCAGTTCGCCGCGCTGCTCGAGCGCACGGGAGCCGCGATGGGTGCCGGCCAGCGGGGGGCGGGCGTCGTCGTCACGCTCGACGTCCCCGCCCGCCGTCTGGGCCCGGCCCTCGACCTGCTCGCCGAGGCCCTGCGGGAGCCGGCGTTCGAGACGGAGGACGTCACCCGCCTGGTGCGCACGCGCCTGGCGGAGATCGAGCAGCAGCACGCCGTCGCCGCCTCCCGCGCCTCGATCGAGCTGGCCCGCACGGAGTTCGTCGACGCCTCCCGGGCGGCCCGGCCGCTCGGTGGCACCGCGGAGACAGTCGCCGCGATCGACCGCGCCGCCGTCGTGGCCCACCACGCCCGGCTCGACCCGTCCCTCGGGCACGTCGTCGTGGCCGGCGACCTGTCCTCGGTCGACGCCGCGGCGCTGCTGTCGGCCTCCGTCGGAGCGTGGCAGCAGACGCCGAGCGCCCCCGTCCCGGAGCCGGTGGCCCCGCAGCGCCGCGCCGACCGGGTGCGGACCGTCGTCGTCGACCGTCCCGGGTCGGTGCAGAGCGAGCTGCTGGTCAGCTGCCCGGGCCCGAACCGCCGGACGGTCGACTCGTGGGCGCCCTTCCCCGTCCTGGGCTACCTCGTCGGCGGGTCGCCGAGCGCCCGGATCGACGCGGTCCTGCGCGAGGACAAGGGGTACACGTACGGCATCCGCGCGGGCTTCCACAGCTGGAGCGTCGACGGCGGCTTCGTCACCCGCGGGTCGGTGCGCGCCGACTCCACGGTCGACGCGGTCCGCCTCCTGCTGGGCATCCTCGAGGACGCCCGCGAGGGGTTCAGCCAGGACGAGGCCCGCGAGGGTCGGGACTACGTCGCCCGCACCGCGCCGGCCCGGTACGCGACGGCGGACGCGGTCGCCGACGAGGTCGCGGACCTCCTCCTCACGGAGCTGCCGCTCGACTTCCCCACCCGGACCGTCACCGAGGTCACCGAGCTCACCCCGGAAGCGCTCGACGCCGCGTGGCGGGAGTGGATCACCGGCGAGTGGACGCTCGTCGTCGTCGGGGACGCGGCCTCGATCGTCGACGGCCTGCGCGAGCTCGGCCGCGGCGAGGTCACGGTCGTCCCCGCCTGACGCCCGGCCGCTGCCTCACGCCCGGCCGTCCCGGCGCTCGCGCCGCCCGAATCGACTCGTGGTCACCGGATCCGGTGACCACGAGTCGATTCGCTGAGCGCGAAGGGGGAAGGCGCCCGGCCGCGCGGGTCAGTCGCGGGTGTCGAGGTAGCCGCGCGCGACGTCGTGCAGGTGCCCGTTCGTCGCGATCGCGTTCGGTCCGAACGGCCCGTCCTCGCCCGACAGGGAGGTGAACCGGCCGCCGGCCTCGGTGACGATCGGGGCGAGCGCGGCCATGTCGTGCAGGGCGAGCTCGGGCTCGGCGGCGATGTCGACCGCGCCCTCGGCCACGAGCATGTACGACCAGAAGTCGCCGAACGCCCGGTCCCGCCACACCTGCGAGACGAGCTCGAGGAAGCCCCGCCCGCGCCTGGCCTGCCGCCACGAGTCGATGGAGCTGTACGAGAAGGACGCATCCTCCAGGGCCGTCACGCCGCTGACGTGGATCCGGCGGGCCTGGCTCAGGCTGCGGCCCGTCCACGCGCCCGACCCCTTCGCGGCCCACCAGCGACGGCCGAGCGCCGGTGCCGAGACGCACCCGACGACCGGCTCGCCGTCGTCGACGAGGGCGATGAGGGTCGCCCAGACGGGCACGCCGCGGACGTAGTTGTGCGTGCCGTCGATCGGGTCGACGATCCACGAGCGGGTGCCGTGCCCGGTCGTCGTCTCGAGCTCCTCGCCCCGGACGGTGTCGCGGGGGCGGGTGCGCCCGAGCTGGGCGCGGATGACCTGCTCGGTGGCGCGGTCGGCGTCGCTCACGAGCGTCATGTCGGGCTTGGTCTCGACGCGCAGGTCCTCGGCGTGGAAGCGGTCCATGCTCGTCCGTTCGGCCGCGTCGGCGAGCACGTGGGCCAGGCGGAGGTCGTCGTCGTAGCGCGTCACGGCGGTGACGCTACCGCTGCTCGGCCTCCCGGGACCGCAGGAGACGGTGGAAGGACTCCAGGCGCGCCGGACCCGACGACCCGGCCCGCCCGGCAGCGACCCACGCGGGAAGACCGCACTCGGGCTCGTCGTGGGTGCAGCCCCGCGGGCAGGCGTCCGCGCCGCCGACGAGGTCCGGGAAGGCGCTGAGCAGCCGCTCGGGGTCGACGTGCGCGAGCCCGAACGAGCGCACGCCGGGGGTGTCGATGACCCAGCCCCCGTCGGGCAGCGGCAGGGCGACCGCGGACGTCGACGTGTGCCGCCCTCGCCCCGTGACCGCGTTGACGTGACCCGTCGCCCGGTCGGTGCCGGGGACGAGGGCGTTGACGAGCGTGGACTTGCCGACGCCCGAGTGCCCGACGAGCACGCTGATCCGGCCGGTGAGCCGGGCGCGGACGTCCTCGAGCCCGACGAACGGCTCATCCCCGTTCGCGCCGGTGCTCGTCACGACGTGCGGCACCTGCAGCGGGGCGTAGTCGCGCAGGAACGGCTCGGGGTCGGTGAGGTCGGCCTTCGTGAGGACGAGGAGCGGGTCCATCCCCGCGTCGTACGCGGCGACGAGGCAGCGGTCGATGAGCCCGGGGCTCGGGGCGGGGTCGGCCAGGGCGCTGACGACGACGAGCTGGTCGGCGTTGGCGACGATCGGCCGCTCGACGGGGTCGGTGTCGTCGGCCGTCCGGCGCAGCATCGTGCTCCGGTCGTGGACCCGGACGATCCGGGCGAGGGTGTCCGGCGCACCGCTGACGTCCCCGACGAGCCCGACGACGTCCCCGACGACGATGCCCTTGCGGCCCAGCTCCCGCGCTCGCATCGCGACGACGACCGTGCCGTGGGGCCGCGCGCGGGAGGCGAGCGGCGCCGAACCCTCCGACCCCTCGAGCAGGAGCGTCGTCCACCGGCCGCGATCGACCCCGGTGACGACGGCGGGCACCGCGTCCTCGTGCTTGGGGCGGTCCTTCGTCCGGGGGCGGGAGCCGCGTCGCCCGGGCCGGACCTTCGCGGCCGACTCGTCCCAGGCGTCGTAGCGACTCACGCGCGGGTCCGGTCCGGGTCGCCGACGAGCATCGCCTCCCACATCGTCGTGAACGTCGGGAGCGTCTTGCCCACGGTCGCGACGTCCTCGACGACGACCCCCGGCACGGCGAGCCCGACGACGGCGCCCGCCATGACCATCCGGTGGTCGGCGTACGTGCGGAAGGTCGTCGGCCGGAGGCTGCGCCGGTCGACGGGGGCGAACGCGAGGCCGTCCTCGGTCTCGGTGACGTCAGCACCGATCGCCGAGAGCTCACGGGTGAGGGCGGCGAGCCGGTCGGTCTCGTGGCCGCGGATGTGGGCGACCCCGCGGATCCTGCTCGGCCCGTCGGCCAGGGCGCACAGGGCCGCGACGACGGGGGTCAGCTCGCTCGCCTCGTGCAGGTCGACGTCGATCCCGCACAGGCTCGGGTGACCGGACGGCCCGCTCGGCGGTGCGGTGACGGTGAGCCCCGCCCGGTCGAGCTCGACGCTCGCGCCGAAGCCCTCGAGGACCGGGCGCAGGACGTCCCCGGCCTGGGTGGTGTGGCGGGGCCAGTCGGGAACGGTGACCCGGCCCTCGGTGACCAGCGGCGCGGCGAGGAAGGCGCCGGCGTTCGACAGGTCGGGCTCGACGGTCACCTCGAGCCCCCGCAGGGGCCCGGGCTCGACCCGCCACCGGTCCGGCTCGGCGTCCTCGACGACGGCGCCGGCGTCCCGGAGGGTCTCGACCGTCATCTCGACGTGCGGGGCGCTCGGCAGGGGCGCGCCGTCGTGGACGACCGTGACGCCCTCGTCGAACCGGGGCCCGGCGAGCAGCAGCGCCGAGACGAACTGCGAGGACGCGGAGGCGTCGACGACGACCTCCCCGCCGCGCACGCTGCCGGTGCCGTGGACGACGACGGGCAGGCAGCCCGGCTCGCCCTGCTCCTCGATCCGCACGCCGAGCGCGCGCAGCGCGTGCAGGACCGCGGCCATCGGGCGGCGGCGGGCGTGGGGGTCGCCGTCGAGCCGGACGGGCCCGTCGGCGAGCGCGGCGAGCGGGGTGACGAAGCGCATCACGGTGCCGGCCAGGCCGCAGTCGACCTCGACCCCGCCGCTGAGCACCGGCGCCGGGTCGACGCGCCACGCCGGCTCACCCGCGCCGTCCGGGACGTCGGTGATCGTCGCCCCGAGGGCGCGCAGCGCGTCGGCCATGAGGAGGGTGTCGCGGCTACGCAGGGGGCGGCGCAGGACGGACCGGTCGTCGGCGAGGGCCGCCAGGACGAGGTACCGGTTCGTCAGGGACTTGCTCCCCGGCAGCGCGACGGTCGCCGAGACCGGGCCGCGCGCTGCCGGGGCCGGCCAGTCAGCCGAGGGCATTCTTCGCGCGGAGCGCGGCCAGCTTCGTCTCGAGCTTCGCCTCCCGGGCGGTGTGCTTCGCCTCGCGGCGGGTCGACTCGAGCCCGCGGCTCACGGAGTCGCTCGCCATGCCCGCGCGGTAGACCAGGCCCGGCTTGCCGGCGGTATCGACCGAGGAGAGCAGGAGACCGCCGAGCAGACCGACGTTCTTCAGGAGCTTGCCCCGCTGCGCGGTGCGCGCCGGGGCGTGCGTCTCGTTCCAGAAGTCGTTGAGGGCGACCTGGGGGACGACCGCGGCCGACAGGACGAGCGAGGCCAGGCGTGGGAAGCGGCCGGCCGCCAGGAGGGCGCCGCCGGCGACCATCGCGGCACCGTTGGCGCGCACGAGCAGCTCCGGGTCGTTCGGGATCCCGGCCTTGCCGGCGTAGCGGGCGACGAGCGGGCGGGCCACGTCGGCGCGCGACTGCGGGCGACGGATCATCTCGATGCCGTCGACGATGAACGGCGCGGCGAGCATCGGGCGGGCGATTCGGCGGATCATGCTTCTCGGCCTCCGTGGGCGGTCGGTGCGGGCGTACCTGACCACCGTAGTGCGCCGACGGCCTACGCTGCCGGGCATGTGCGGCCGTTACGCCTCGAGCGCCGACTCGCGCGCGATCATCGAGGCCTTCGACGTCGAGCTCGACGCGACGGGCGAGGCGGACGCGGGGGTGCTCGGCGGACGGCAGGAGCCGGCGCCGGGGCGGGCGGATCACAACCTGGCGCCGACGAAGCAGGCCCGGGTCGTCCTCGAGCGGGCGCCGCGCGGTGCGCAGGACGGCGACGACACGCCCGCCGACCCGGTGCGGCAGCTGCGGCTGCTCACGTGGGGGTTGCTGCCGCCGTGGAGCACCGACGTCCGGGCGGGGGTGCGGATGATCAACGCGCGCGCCGAGTCGGTGCTCACCAAGCCCGCCTTCCGAGCGGCCATCCGGTCGCGCCGCTGCCTCGTGCCCGCCGACGGCTGGTTCGAGTGGCAGAAGGACCCCGACCCGGCGTGGGGGATCCCGAAGGGCAGGAAGCTGCCCCACCTCATCACCCGACGCGACGACGTCCCGATGGCGCTGGCCGGGATCTACGAGTTCTGGCGGGACGAGGCCGTCGCCGATGCCGCCGACCCCGCGGCGTGGATCTCGACCTTCTCCATCGTCACGACCGCGGCCGAGCCGGAGCTCGCGTCCATCCACGACCGGCAGCCGGTCGTCCTCGACCCGGACCGCTGGGACGCGTGGCTCGACCCGGACGTGACGGGCACGGGTGAGGTCGAGTCGCTGCTGGCCGGGCAGGGGGCCGGGCGCTTCGTCGCGACGCCGGTCGGGGACGCGGTCGGTCGGGTGCAGAGCAACGGCCCCGGGCTGCTCGTCCCGCGCGAGGGGCCGAACCCGGCGTGACCCCGGGGCGCCCTCACCCGGGCGGGGGAATGGGCGGCGCGATCGGCGCGTTGCCCCCGGCGTGCCCGCTCTCCTCACGGCTCCGTCCCAGCCCGCCGGGCTACGCTGGTCGACGATGAGCAACCACTCCCAGGCCCCCGCTGCCGACGCGCTCGACCCGCTCGCCCTCGCGGACGCGACCGTCGACGTCGAGCGTGAGTCGACCGACGAGCGCCGGGCGCGGTTCGAGCGCGAGGCCATGCCCCTGCTCGACCAGCTGTACTCGGCGGCCCTGCGCACGACGCGCAACCCGACCGACGCCGAGGACCTCGTCCAGGAGACGTACGCGAAGGCCTACGCGGCCTTCCACCAGTACAAGCCGGGGACGAACCTCAAGGCGTGGATGTACCGCATCCTCACGAACACGTACATCAACACGTACCGCAAGAAGCAGCGCGAGCCGAAGCAGACGGACGCCCCGGAGGTCGAGGACTACCAGCTGCACCGGGCGGAGACGCACACCTCGACCGGCCTGCGCTCGGCTGAGACCGAGGCGCTCGACCACATGCCCGACACCGAGGTGAAGCGCGCGCTGCAGCAGCTGCCCGAGGACTTCCGCATGGCGGTGTACCTCGCGGACGTCGAGGGCTTCGCCTACAAGGAGATCGCGGAGATCATGGGCACCCCGATCGGCACGGTGATGTCGCGCCTGCACCGCGGCCGGCGCCAGCTGCGCGAGCTGCTGTCCGACTACGCCCGCGAGCGGGGGATGTCCGTGGAGGGGTCGAGGTGAGCGCCCCGCAGCGCCGGGAGGCGGCGGACTGCTCGGAGACCCTGCACCGGATCCACGAGTACCTCGACGGCGAGATGACCGCCGAGGACACGCTGCGGATCGCCCAGCACATCGAGCAGTGCGCGCCGTGCCTGGCGCAGCACGACCTCGACCATGCGATCAAGGACCTCGTACGGCGTTCGTGCCAGTGCGAGGAGGCCCCGGCGGAGCTGCGGATGACGATCCTGCAGCGGATCACCTCCATCGAGGTCCGCTGGAGCGACTGACCCGGGCAGGCCGCCGATCGGTGGCCGGACGCGGAACGGCCGCCTCGACGAGGATGTCGGGGCGGCCGTCGCGCGTCTGGGGGCTCAGGCGTTGGGCTTGCGGCCGTGGTTGGCCGCCTTGCCCTTGCGCGAGCGGCGCTTGCGGGCGCGCTTGCTCATGGGGATCTCCTTGCCGTTCGTCAACCGGCCCATTCTGACACAGCCACGGCACCCCGCCCGGCGAGGGGAAAGTGGCGCTGTGGTCGATCTCCCCGCGCGGGCGAGCCGTGGGGGTGGGGAAAGTGGCGCTGTGGTCGATTCCCCGCGTGGGAGTCGGCGATCACGGCATGAGGTGCTGGCGCCAGTCGCCGCGCGTGCGGACCGTCCGACCTCGGCGGGCTAGCGCGGCTGCGACCCGATCGACCGTGCGCGCGGCATCCCCGTGCACGCCGGCCGAGGTGAGGACGACGAACAGCCACCCCTGCGCCTCGAGCTCCTCGCGTCGATCGATGTCGGCCACCCACCGGTCCTGTCGCTCGATGTGGTGCCGACCGTCGAGCTCGATGGCGATGCGCTCGGCCTCGTAGGCCAGGTCGAGCCGCCGGACCACGTGCCCGTCCTCGTCCCGCAGGCGCAGGTCGACGACCGGCTCGGGCAGCCCGGCGAGGACGAGCAGCACCCGCAGCCGGGTCTCCTTCGGGGAGTCGACGCGCTCGTGGACCGGACCAGCGGCCCGCCGGGCGCGAGGGCCGGATCGCGACCGGTCGGCCCGGGCAGCAGCGCGCAGTCGCTCGGGCGTCGTCGCCTGGCGCCGGACGAGCGAGTCGCCGAGCACGACGAGGTCGACGAGGGACAGCTCGGCCGCGAGCTCGACGAGCGTGGCCGACGGCGGGGTGAGCCGGACATCCCGATCGAGGATGAGCCGGTCCGGCCTCGGGCGGAAGCTCGCGGCCACGCCTTCGATCCGCAGGCGCCGGGGGCTCGAGGTTGGGCCGGTGATCGGCAGCCCGACGTGGGTGCGCCCGTCGTCAGGGACGATGCCGCGCCACAGCCGGGCGGCGGTGCGTCCGCGGATCCACGAGTCCGGGCCGGCGAGGAGCAGCGTGGCGAGGGCACGGACGCGGGTGTCGACGACGACGCTCGAGGAGATCCAGACGCCGCGCAGGACGGGGGAGTGGCCCAGTCGGCGCAGTCGCTTGGGGTCGAGCCCGGCCGCGGCGGCGTCGCGGGGCGTGAACGGGCGCGTGGTGTTGAGGACGGGCGCGGGTTCGGGGGTCGGTCGGACGCTCACCCGATCAGGCTGACGGAACCGGCGCCCGCAGTCGGGGGCTCATCCACAGGCCTCGGTCGGGCGCGTCCTTGGGGAAAGTGGCGCTGTGGTCGATATCCCGCGCTGGCGCGCTCTGGGGGTGGGGAAAGTGGCGCTGTGGTCGATTCCCCCGCGCCGACCAGCGTGTGCCGCGGCCCAGACGACGAACGCGGCCCGGGACCGCATCGGGTCCCGGGCCGCGTTCGAGCGAGCGGAAGGCGTCAGGCCTTCTTCGTCTCCGCGAAGATGCGGGCGATCTCGTCGATCTTCGCGAGGAGCTCGTCGGCCGTGGCCTCGTCGAAGGCGGAACCCTTCGTGCCGGCCGCGCCCGCGAGCTTCGTCGCCTCGTTGACGAGCGTGTGCAGCTCGGGGAACTTCTCGAAGTGCGGCGGCTTGAAGTAGTCCGTCCACAGCACCCACAGGTGCTCCTTGACGAGCTGGCTGCGCTGCTCCTTGATGAGGGTGGCGCGGACGCGGAAGTCCGGGTCCGAGTTCTCGGCGACCTTCTTGCAGATGGCCTTGATCGACTCGGCCTCGATGCGGGCCTGGGCGGGGTCGTAGACGCCGCAGGGCAGGTCGCAGTGGGCGCTGACGGTCGTGAGGCGGAACGGGAAACGCATGTCGTGTCCTTCCGTCGGGTGGATCGGTCCCTGCCAACCTACCGGTGGGATCTCGACCGCAGAAGATGACCGGGCGTGATGCGAGGCAGTCGCAGGAGGACCCGCGCCCGCAGCGCCGACGTCGGCAGCGATCCGACGAGCCAGGAGTCGACCCCGACGCGCGGGTTGTCCCGCTCGACCCACCAGCGTCCTGCCGGTTCGCCGGGCGCCGGGCCGGTCAGCCGTTTGACGGCCAGCGGTCGGGGGCAGCCGTCGTCGTCAGGCGGCAGCTGGCACACGACGAGCGACCCGGGGTTCGGGCGCGCTCCCCACAGCACGAGGAGCACCTCCCCGTCGCGCAGCGTCGGTTCCATCGAGACGCCGCTGACGCGCACGAGACCGAGTCGGGGCACGGGACCTCCATCACCGCGGGCGGGGCCGCTCGAGGACGGGCGGGGCGACCTCAGGCTAGGGGGCCGCGCGGTCGCTCCCCCTTGAGGGACGCGGCCGCGGCATGTGGGAGGATCGAGGGCGTGTCCGATGCCACCTCTGAGACCTCCGTCGACCTGAGCGCCCCGGCGTTCGCGGCCCACGAGGGTGGCAAGCTCGAGGTACGCGCGACCAAGCCGCTGCGCGACAAGGACGACCTGTCGCTGCTGTACACCCCGGGCGTCGCGGACGTCTGCCTCGGGATCGCTGCCGACCCGCAGCTGTCGCACGTCTACACCGCTCGCAAGAACACGGTCGCGGTCGTCACCGACGGCACGGCGGTCCTCGGGCTGGGCGACATCGGTCCGCTCGCGGCGATGCCGGTCATGGAGGGCAAGGCGGTCCTCTTCAAGCACTTCGCCGGGGTGGACGCCATCCCGATCTGCCTCGAGTCGGGGTCGGTCGACGACCTCGTCGAGGCGGTCGTGCGGATGGCCCCGAGCTTCGGCGGGGTCAACCTCGAGGACATCTCGGCGCCGCGCTGCTTCGACATCGAGCGCAAGCTCAAGGAGCGACTCGACATCCCCGTCTTCCACGACGACCAGCACGGGACGGCGATCGTCGCGCTCGCAGCGATGATCAACGCGTGCCGGGTGACCGGGCGCGAGCTGTCCGACCTCAAGGTCGTCGTCGGCGGCGCGGGCGCCGCGGGCGTGGCGGTGACCGAGCTGCTCATGCTCGCCGGGCTGCGGGACGTCGTCGTCTGCGACTCGCGCGGGATCATCAGCGCCGACCGGGCGGACCTCGTCGAGCACAAGCAGCGCCTGGCGCGCACGACGAACCCGCGCGGGCTCACGGGGAAGATGGGCGCGGCGCTGCAGGGTGCGGACGTCTACCTCGGCCTGTCCGGCGGGACGGTGCCGGAGGATGAGGTCGCGACGATGGCGGAGGGGTGCTTCATCTTCGCGATGGCGAACCCGACGCCGGAGGTCCACCCCGACATCGCGCACAAGTACGCCTCGATCGTCGCGACGGGCCGGTCGGACTACCCGAACCAGATCAACAACGTCCTGGCCTTCCCCGGGATCTTCCGCGGGGCGCTCGACGCCGGCGGGGTGCAGATCACCGAGGAGATGAAGCTCGCGGCGGCGCAGGCGATCGCCGACCTCGTCGAGGAGCCCCGCCCGGATCTCATCGTCCCGCCGGTGTTCCAGGAGGGCGTCGCCGAGGCGGTCGCCGCAGCGGTCGCCGCCCACGCGGGCTGATCGAAGGCGCAGCGGGTACGGACCCCGAGGGCCCTCGGCCGGATCCGCCGGCCCTCGGCCACACGGGTCAGGCGGGGGAGACCCCGAGCCACGCGTGCCATCCGGAGTGCAGGACGAGCCACGCCATGAGGCCGTAGCCCGCCTGCCCCGGGTGCAG